>Ga0207034_1124_pt1 | contig 13282 bp, 8 predicted proteins | sample Alteio_BWMinCont_36_FD_153269 | JGI IMG/M metagenome (GOLD analysis project Ga0207034, IMG submission 153269) | Enriched cells from forest soil in Barre Woods Harvard Forest LTER site, Petersham, Massachusetts, United States -... | ecosystem: Environmental > Terrestrial > Soil > Temperate forest >...
GCGGGATTCTTTTGTGCTTTCCCATGCTTTCCCATGTCTCAAAAGCGAGACATGGGGCACCCGGCATGGGGCGCTAACGCGTTCATCAGATCAGGATCAGGCCTTCTTTGTATCCGCGGGTGACGGCTTCAGTGCGCGTGGCCGCGCCCAGCTTGGCGAGGATGGAGCTGACGTGGAACTTTACAGTGTGTTCCGAAATGTGAAGGCGGGCGGCGATCTCCTTGTTGCCGGCGCCTTCGGCCAGCAGAGAGAGGACATCGATTTCGCGGGCGGTGAGGGGCTCTCCGGGGGGCAGGTCGTCAGGGTCGGACGGCTCGGCAGATGCGGGCAGAAGCACTTCGAGGATTTCGGGGGAGAAGACCGTAAGGCCATCGTGTGCGGCCTGGAGCGCGGCGGTGATTTCGCGGGGATGCGATTCGCGCCAGAGGACGGCACGGGCACCGGACTGCAGGGCGCGGAGAATGTCGGCGCGACGCATGCTGTCGACTAAAGCGACGAGCGCGGGCGCGGCGGCCAGAGTGGAAACACCGGCCAAGCCGCGGGCGATCGAGGTGTCGAACGTGTCCAGGAGAACGACGTCGGGCGCGGATTCGCGCATGGCGGAAAGCAGGTCGGCGGTCCGGCCGACGTTTTCCGCGATCGCAAAGCGAGGGTCGGCCCGCACGATGGCTTCGAGGCCCGCGCGCGTGATCGCCGACTTTGCCCATACCAGGACCCGGATCAAGCGGCCTCCGCCAACCCCGCATGTTGAAGGAATTGCTGCACGGCATCGCTCGTGACCGCGCAACCGAGCGCGTTGACGATAGCGCTGTTGATGCCGATCACGTTGCCCTGGGCGTCGGCGAGCGGTCCGCCGGAGTTGCCGGGCGCAAGACGGATGTCCGCGAAAAGGAAGGGACGGTTTCCGGGAGGTGTGTGAATGATGCCCGTGCTGACCGCTCCTTCTCCGTCGAGGGGATTGCCCACCGCGATGACCAACTCGCCGGCGCGGCAGGTGCGGGCGCTGCGCAACGACGCGGCCGGGAGGTGATCAGCGCCCACGGCGAGCGCCGCCAGATCGCAGGCCGGATCGCGGGCCAGCAGCCAGCCCTGTAATTTTCTTCCATCGGAGAACTCGACGGTGTGGACGCGCGAGCCTGCGACATGGGCATTGGTCACGATCAAACCCCGGGCAGAGAAGATCACGCCGGAGCCACGGGAGCCGTTCGGTCCGTTGACGCGGACCGTGATCTGCCGCAGCCAGGCGGTGATAGAACCGACTGCATACCCGATAGTGATGCCGGATGAGGTGGGGGGATTCATGGGAGAGACAGCTGTCAGCTCTCAGCTATCAGCTTTTAGTTCCTTCTTCAGGGAGTGGTCGGTTTGGGGTGATGATGAGGTTCGGATGATCCCAGGTCTCAAAATCGAGACCCTTCGACTTCGCTCAGGGCAGGCTCTGGGGCACCGGCATTGCGGCGCGAAAAGCTAATGGCTAAAGGCTAGCGTTTTGGTTTTTCGCCTACGGTGACGGAGATCTTCACCAACTGGCCTCCGCGAACTATGTCCAGGCTGATGGGCTTGCCGACGTTTTCGCTGTCGAGAAAGGGCTGGAGGCTGTGCATGCCCTGGATGGGCGATCCTTCGACGGCAACCAGGATGTCGCCGAGGAGAATGCCGGAGGTTTCGGCGGGGCTGCCGGGGGCGACGGCGACGACAAGGAGTCCGGTATCGGCCGTGAGACCCTGCGGACGGCGGGCGGCCTCGGGAAAGGCGACCGGCTGCATACCGATGCCCAGATAACCGCGGGCAATGCGGCCGCGCTGGAGAAGCTGATCGACGACGCGGTTCACGGTAGAGGCGGGGATCAGGACGGCAGAACGGCGGGCGCCAGAGGTGGCCATGCCGAGGGCTTCGCCGCGCGGATTGACGATGGGCCCGCCGGAGAAGCCGGTGAAGGGGTTGAGGTCGAGACGCAGCCAGCGGTCGACGCGGGCTCCCTGCCACGTGCGCCAGGGGCCGCCGATGGCGCTGACGATGCCGTAGGTGGCGGCGATGCCTTCCGCCTCGCGGCGTCCGACGGCGAGGATGACTTCGCCCACCCGGGTCTGGGATTCGTCGGCGATCGCGGCACTGATGAGGCCGCCAGGGACCTGCAGGATGGCGATATCGGTTCCGTGATCGCGGCCGGCGACTTTGGCTTTCGCTTTGCTTCCGGAGGGGAGGAGGACGGTGACTTCATCGAGGCCGCGGATGGTGTGTTCGGCGGTGATGGCGAGTCCGTCGCGCCAGAGGGTGCCGCTGACACCTTCGCGACCGCCGTCGAGGACGGCGATGACCGACGAGCCGGCGCGCTCCACCGCATCGGCGAGCTCGTTTGAGAATGCAAGCAGGGAATTCGACATGATTTGCTCCTGCGGCTGGGGCCGCTGGAGATACTGTGCGACGGGGGACGCGGGCGGCGCATCCGCCGGGCGGGTATGCCGACCCGCCCGATCGGGTAGGCGCTGAGCGCGGCAATTATGGGGGACGGCAGCTCTCCCAGGTCTCAAAATCGAGACCTGGGGCACCCGTCTGCGGCATTTGAGGGATGGGTAGGTCTCTCAGGTCCCAACATCGGGACCCTTCGACTTCGCTCAGGGCAGGCTCTGGGGCACCCACCGGCACGGATGGGGCACGGATGGTTGTTCCTGTTTGGCGAGTCAGCGGTTTTCCGAAACAATTCTGGTGGGTTGGGGGTTCCCAGAACAGGGGAGCCGGCGGGGTTAGAATGGTTTTTCCCCGACAGGTGAATGGCGGTGTACGGTGGGTCTTCGGTTTGCGGGTCGTCTGCTGTTTTCCCTGGGTTGCGCGGGCATGGGCACGGTGGTCCTGGCACAGGGTGCGGGTGAGAAACGTCCCAACGACGCGCCTGCGTTTCATATCAATGCGCAGGCCGTTGCGGTCGACGTGGTTGTGACGAAAGCCGGCGGGGAACCTGCATCCGGCTTGCTGCAGCGGGATTTCACCGTGCTCGAAGACGGCAAGGCCCAGGCCATCGACTTTTTCGAAGAGCGCTCGGCGCCGGCGGAGGCCGATTCCGATTCGCCGTCGCTGCCGCCTGATGTGTTTACGAACCAGCCGGGAGCGGCGAGCGATACAGGGACTGCGCTGCTTGTCGACGAGCTGAACACTGCGCCGCAGGACCAGCACACCATGTTCGGCGCGGTGGAGGGATTTCTCGAGAACCTGCCGCCGAGGTCCAGGGTCGCAATTTTTATCCTGCGATCGCGGCTGGAGTTGGTGCGTGGATTCACCACGGACGTATCCGGGCTGCAGGCGGCGATGCGCAGGCAAAAGGCGACGGCTTTGCCCACTGGGAGCCGCAGCCAGCAGGAGGATGCCGAAGACCGGCTGACGGCCGCGCTGTTCGCGGAGAGTGGGGCGCAGTACGCGGGCGGCGAGGGCGTCGCGGCGGTCCAGGAAGCCGACCGGACGGAGCGGACGGTCGCGGCGCTGGAACAATTGGCACGCAACCTTGCGGGCGCGCCGGGGCGGAAGAACCTGATCTGGTTTGGGGGCTCGTTTCCGGTTTCGGTATTTCCGCAGGGCGACGAGGCGCGTGCTGGCCGGCACCAGAATGGATCGGAGCAAGGGGCTCGGAAGGTCGCGGGGCTGCTGGCGGAATCGAAGATCGCGGTTTACCCGGTTTCGGTGCTGGGCGTCGTGAACAGCGTTTCGAGCGAGGCTGCGACCCGCAGCGATGAGGTCCATGGGGGCGACATCGTACGCGCGGATGAGCGACAGAACCTGGTCCGGAACGCGAACACGGCTTCGATGGAGAGGCTGGCGTCGGAGACCGGCGGCCTTGCGGTTTTTGGCACCAACGACTTAAAAGGCGCGGCGGCTCGTGTAGAGGGCGACGCTGCGCATTACTACACGCTGGTCTACACGCCTGCGATGAAGCGGCCGGACGGCAGATTCCGGCGTATCGAAGTGAAAGTCGATCAGCCGAATCTGAAGCTCGCATACAGGCGTGGATATTATGGAATGCTTGCGGCGACCAACGACGCGCAGGCAGGATCGGATCCGCTTCCACCGCTGCTGATGCCGGGATTGCCACCCGCCACTCAGGTTGTGTACGAGGCGTACGTGCACTCGGCGCCCCGGCCCGCGGATGCGGCGCCTGCCGGAGGAAACGCGAAGCTTTCCGGACAGATCACGCGATACAGCGTCAATTTCACGATCCCGCCCTCCGGCCTCTCTTTTGAGACCGCGGCCACCGGAGCGCAGGTCGGCATTATTGAAACAGCGATCGTGGCCTACGATGGCGAGGGGAACAAGCTGAACTGGGCAGGCGGACTGACGAACGCCGCGTTGAACCCGGCTTCGTACGAGGCAGCGCACCGAACGGGTCTTCTGCTGCACCTGGAGATTGACGTGCCGTCGACGGCGGCGACGCTGGTGACCGGAGTGTACGACCGGGGCGGGCAACGAGCGGGAACGCTCGAAATAGCTGTGAGCCGGGGCATTCCACGGGCTTCACAGGCTACCGGCTCCACTCCGGAAGAATCTGCGCCGCAGTCGGGAGCGGCGGAAGAAGCGTCCTCGTCGGCTGCCGCCGCTGAGACTACGCCCGCGCCGCCCGAGACCGCACCGTTGTCGCAGCCGGGACACCCGGAGCGGACGCCCGATCCGGTATTGGTTCTTCGTCCGCCCGCGCCCAAGCGAGCGGCGGCGAGCGCGGTTCGCGAGGGGCATATGTTTCTTGACGTCGTCGTCAACGATGCGGCGGGGAAGCCGGTCACGGGTCTTGAGCCCTGGGACTTCAAATTGCTGGACAATGCGCGGTCGTCCAAAATCCTGTCGTTCCACTCGTACGAAGGGGCTACGGTCCGACCGGATCCGCCGGTCGAAGTCATCCTGGTGATCGATGAACTGAACCTGCCGTTCACGCAGGTGGCTTTTGTGAAGTCGGAGCTGGCGGAGTTTCTGCGCCAGAACGGCGGGCACCTGGCGCAGCCTCTGTCGATCATGCTTCTTACGGCGGAGGGTTTGCGGATTCAACCGCGGCCTTCGGTGGACGGGCTTGCACAACTGGAACTGCTGAATCAGATCAAGGGCCACATCAGCTCGATCAATACGGCCATGGGCAGCGAGGGGGCGCTGGAGCGGGCGCAAATCTCGCTGCACCAGATGGCGACCATCGCAGAAAATGAAGCGAAAAAGCCAGGCCGCAAGCTGCTGATCTGGGTGGGGCCGGGCTGGCCGATGCTGCAAAGCCAGGCTTTCCGGTTCAGTGAGACGGATCGGCGGCAGTACTTCAACGTCATTGTCGAGCTCACCAATCGACTGCGGGAAGCCCGGATCGTGGTCTACAGCGTTTCACCGGAGGACTCAAGCATGGGAGGAGGCCCTTCGCACTCGCAGCTGTACCAGTCGTTTTTGAAAGGAGTGCCGACCGAGCAACAAGCTGATATCGGTGACCTGGCCTTGAAGGTGCTGGTGAGCCATACGGGCGGGCGCATCCTCGGCCCGGATAATGAGCTCGCGGGACAGATCAACCAGTGCATTGCGGATGCGAATGCGTTTTATCGACTGTCGTTCGACCCCCCGCATGCCGATCATGCGGACGAATATCATGATCTTCAGGTGCAGGTGAATCGGCCGGGGATGATGGTACGGACCAACACCGGATACTACAATGAACCGGCGGGGAATTAGGCTAGGCGCAGGGGTCGGTGCAAACTGCCGAGGATGAAAGGCCTGGTTTTGAGTTCAGTGGTTTCCCACCCTTGCGTCCGACCACCCCAGCGACGAAGACCTGTCGCCGGGGACCCCGGTAACGCGCAAGGATGGGGCACGGAACGTGTGTGGCAGGCGAACCGATTCGAGGGTCTTCAGACTCGCATCACTTCAGTGGAGAACAACAGGACTTGGCAATTGAACGCAGGCGTTGGGCATACGCTGTGTGGCTGATGGTGATTGGTGGCTTTGCGGTTCTGCATGCACTTCATCTGAGCGCGGACTTTCCCAACAACACTCCGTGGATTTCCGATTGGGCCAAGTACACCGATGAAGGCTGGTATGGGAATGCGGCGGTGCGCGCCCACCTGTTCGGGAACTGGTACCTGCGCGGCGACTTCAACCCCGCTCCGGCAGTGCCGGTGTGGCCGCTGCTCGAGTGGGTCTTGTTCAGCTTGACCGGGGTGTCGATTGAGGCCGCGCGGGGGTTGGCGGTGGGGTTCTTTTTTGCCAACCTGCTGCTGAGTTATTGGTTTCTTCGCGCGCGCGGACCGCGATGGATGGCGCTGCTTGCGGTTACGTTTGCGGTCATCAGCCCATTTCTTTACTGCTTCAGCCGGTTGGCGATCCTGGAACCGATGCTGACCGCCTTCACGCTGGCGGCTCTGAATCTTGCGGTGCGGCTCTCGCGGTTTCGACGGCCGGTGCTGGTGAGCGCGGGGATCGGCGTGCTTTTCACGCTGATGATGTTGACCAAGACCACGGCGGTGTTTCTGCTGCCGGCGATTGGATGGGCGCTGCTCGCGCCCCTTTGGCCGCAGCGGAGGCTGGCGGTGCGCTGCGCGGCGGCGGCAGCGGGCGCATTTGCCGCGACGTTCGGCGTTTGGATGGCGCTGGTTATTCATGCGGGGCTACTGGGCGACTATGAGTATCTGTTCGTGGTGAACAAATACCCCAAGCCGGCGGAGTTCTATTGGCCGCTGCTCAGCTTGTGGTGGTCATTTCACGGCGGATTGTGGGTGGACGGGATCCTCATCCCGCTGGCCGGGCTGGTTCCGCTCTGCGCGGTGCTGGCGTGGCGCAGTGGCTGGAGCCGGCGCCTGGGGAGGAATCCAGCCTTTGGCGCTTCGCTGCTGGCGGTGGCGGGGTACATCGGGTTCATGACCTATCAAAACCATCCGCAGCCGCGCTACTACGCCGTCGTGGCGTTCTTTTCGTTCTTCATGGTGGCCATGGGGATCGAGGCGCTATTGTCGGCGGTCTGGGTGATGGAGCCGGCCGGCCTAGGCGGGGAGGCGGAGGCCGTTGGGAGCAGCGAGCCGAAGCCGCGGCCGGTGTGGAGGGGGAATAGAGCCGCGATTCTGGGGTTTGCGTTCCTGGGAGCGGCGATGGTTGCCGCCTGTCTCAACGGCGAGTGGACGGCGGGTTTTGCGATGCGTCCCGAATATACGCTTGTGCCCGCGGCGCGGAAGCTGACTAGCTATATCGATCAGCATCCCAACGGGAAGCGGCTTCTGCTCTCGATCAGCGGCGACGAGATCAGCATGATTACGCACCTGCCGGCGATCTGCGACGACTTCGGCACGCAGGACCTGGTGTCGAAGCTGCCCGATTATGATCCGGGCTGGTTTGCCACCTGGAACGACGTCGATCCGGGCACGCTGGAAGACCTCCACAGCCGGTACTCGGTTGAGCAGGTGGCCACGTTTCACGCCTTCGATCATCCCGACCGAAACATGCTGGTGCTGTTCAAGCTTCATCCATTGCCGAACGGGCAGGTGCGGGATCGGGAAGTCCAGAACCTTCAGGTCGCGCTGCCGGGAGACAAGATCGAAATTCCGATTGAATGACAAGTGGACAGTGCCGGGCGGATCTTCGCTGCGGCCCTCCGGGGCGGTCGGATTTGGGCTCCGCGTTGCCCAGAGTCTCGGTGCGCTTCACTCTGGGCTATTCTCGACTCTTTCCTCCGCGAAGAGGAACCGCCCGAGAACCGAGGGGTGAGAACGGACCACTGTTCACTGACCCCATGTTCACTGCTCCCGGCCGTCCGATCAGGACTTCGGTGGCCTTGATGAGGGAGAGGGCCGCTTGCCCCGGTGTGAGCATGGTGGACGAAGTCATCGCGCTGGGCCCTGTTCTCGTCAGCCCGTACTGTACACGTTCGAGAAGGGTTTGCGGTCAATTTCGCTGATGCGGGATGGCTTGACTCTCCCTGTGATTGCAGTCACTCGACAGAGGTGGGTACGGATGGTACGCTTCCGGTGACTTTTCCCCGGCTTTTCGGGGGCCGCCTCTGCCGGAGTTGTCGCTGACCCGGCTTGAAACCTTAACTTGGGAGGACATGTGACAGCACAGGAGTGGGTGTACTACTTTCTCGGCGCGAGCGTCTTGCCGCTCGTTGTTGCCGCTTTTTTTGCACGACAGGTCATCGGTTCGAAAACGGGAACACCGGATATGCAGAGATTTGCCGCCGCCATGAAGGATGGCGCAGCGATGTTCCTGAAGCGTCAATACAAGACCGTGACGGCTCTTTTAGCCCTCCTGGTTTCCGCATGCGCTCCCACACTTGCCTATGCCCAGCCGGAACATGCGGGCGGCGGCGAAGCCAACCTGGTCTTGCCGGATTTGTCGACCGTGAATTTTCTGGGCATGAATGGACATGCCCTTCTGATGATCGGACTGCTCTTCTGTGTCGGCGGCCTGTTGTTCGGCCTGGCGATCTACGTGCAGTTGAAGAACCTGCCGGTTCATCGCTCGATGCGGGATATTTCCGAACTGATCTATGAAACCTGCAAGACGTACCTGGTGACGCAGGGCAAGTTCATTCTTCTGCTCTGGGCATTCATCGCGGTCATTATCGCGCTGTACTTCGGATGGCTGGCGCCGGTGCCGGGAAAATCGATTGGGGTTACGCTTCCGATCATTCTGGGCTTCAGCCTGGTCGGCATCGCGGGCAGCTACGGGGTGGCGTGGTTCGGCATTCGGGTCAACACATTCGCGAACTCACGGACGGCATTCGCAGGATTGAAAGGAAAGCCGTATCCGCTGTTTGCGATTCCGCTGAAGGCCGGCATGAGCATCGGCATGTTGCTGATCTCGGTCGAGCTGTTGATCATGCTGTTTATTCTCTTGTTCATTCCGGCCGATTATGCGGGTCCATGCTTCATTGGCTTCGCGATCGGCGAATCGCTGGGCGCCGCGGCCCTGCGTATTGCCGGCGGCATTTTCACCAAGATCGCCGACATTGGCTCCGACCTGATGAAGATCGTCTTCAAGATCAAGGAAGACGATGCGCGCAACCCGGGTGTAATCGCGGACTGCACGGGTGACAACGCGGGCGACTCCGTTGGGCCGAGTGCCGATGGCTTTGAGACCTACGGCGTCACCGGCGTGGCCTTGATCACGTTCATCTTGCTGGCGGTCAAGGATCCTACGACGCAGGTGCAACTGCTGGTCTGGATCTTCGTGATGCGCGTAGCGATGTTGATCTCCAGTTCACTCGCCTACTTCGTGAATGGCGCAATCGCCAAGGCGAGATATGCGAACTCCGACGAGATGGACTTTGAAGCGCCGTTGACCTCGCTGGTATGGATCACGTCCATCGTTTCCATCGTCCTGACCTACATTGTCTCGTTCTACATGATCCCAACTCTTGGGGACGGATCGCTGTGGTGGAAGCTGGCTTCCATCATTTCGTGCGGAACTTTGGCGGGCGCGCTTATTCCCGAGTTGGTCAAGGTTTTCACTTCAACCAAGTCGGGCCACGTCCAGGAAATCGTTACATCGGCAAGAGAAGGTGGAGCTTCCCTGGGGATCCTGTCGGGAATCGTGGCCGGCAATATGTCAGCCTACTGGCTGGGGCTTAGCATGGTCGCGCTCATGGGACTTGGCTATTACTTCAGCACAGGCGCGTCTATGGCGGTTCTGATGCTGGCTCCAGCCGTGTTCGCTTTCGGCCTGGTTGCGTTCGGCTTCCTGGGCATGGGCCCGGTCACAATTGCCGTGGATTCCTACGGGCCGGTAACCGACAATGCTCAATCCGTGTACGAGTTGTCGCTGATCGAAACTGTTCCCAACATCGAAGCTGAGTTGAAACGGGACTTCGGCATTGACGCGAAATTCGAACGCGCAAAACACCTGCTGGAAGCCAACGATGGAGCCGGCAATACCTTCAAGGCAACGGCAAAGCCGGTGCTGATCGGCACTGCCGTGGTGGGTGCGACCACGATGACGTTCTCGATCATCATGGCCCTGACCCACGGACTGACCACTAACGTCGATAAGCTCTCTCTGCTCCACGCGCCCTTCATGCTTGGGTTGATCTGCGGTGGCGCAGTGATCTTCTGGTTTGCGGGCGCCTCCATGCAGGCAGTCACCACCGGTGCGTACCGCGCGGTGGAGTTCATCAAGGCGAACATCCACCTCGAAGGCGCGGAGAAGGCATCGGTCACTGACAGCAAGAAGGTGGTCGAGATCTGCACGAAGTACGCGCAGAAGGGGATGTTCAACATCTTTCTGGCTGTCTTCTTCTCCACGCTCGCGTTCGCATTCATGGAGCCGTTCTTGTTTGTCGGTTACCTGTTCTCGATTGCGATCTTCGGGCTGTACCAGGCGATCTTCATGGCGAATGCCGGCGGCGCCTGGGACAACGCGAAGAAGGTTGTCGAGGTCGATTTGAAACAGAAAGGAACACCTCTGCACGATGCCACAGTGATCGGAGACACAGTGGGCGATCCGTTCAAAGACACCTCGTCGGTGGCAATGAACCCGATTATCAAGTTCACGACGTTGTTTGGATTACTGGCTGTCGAGCTGGCGGTGACGCTCAGTTCGAACCATCCTATGCTCACACATGTGCTGGCGGTCGGTTTCTTCCTGGTGTCGGTGTTCTTCGTACGGAAATCGTTCTACGGAATGAGGATTGACTCCAAGGAAAGCAACTGATTCCTGGCATTTAAATCGAAGAAAACGCCGCCTGGAGAGTGGCGGCGTTATGTTATGCATCATATCTCGGTGTCTGTTCACCAAGGTGTTTGTTCACGAAACGTGTTCTCTACCGTGACTTTTTTATGGTGCGCGTGTTCCAGTCAAGGGGCGATGAAAATGACGAACGGGCTGTTAGAAGCGTATTACCCCGGTGGTATATTTGTTCGCGATCGTGTCTGAAAGCATCGGCAACGGTCGGTTAGCCGCGCCGCGCGACGACCATCAAGACTCTTCGTCGATCGGCAACCTCCCGTCCTGGTTGGGAAGGGAGCGGTGGCTCGGAACCGTTGTCATCCGATTGTCATATATGCGTTCGAGGGTGCCAGGCCCGGACTACCCCGGTTTCGACCGAATTGTCCCTTCTTGGCGAAAAACCACGCATATCCACGTGAGGGATTGTTCGGTGCCTTCCCGAGTCCATTCCGGTATTGAACCGAGCGGTAAGCCCGGGCAATATTACTCGATTGTGAGATTTATCTTTCATTTGCGGGAGGGAAGGTCGCTGTGCAAAGATAAGAGTATTCTTGTTTCATTCTTCGCGCAGTATTGATTTGAGAGTAAGAAGCTCACGGAATGCAGATGCGAGACCGTCACGTGATTGTGTCATCGTAGTTGATCAAATTTGATTCGTTAACCGAAGATCGCGGCTTTCCTCTGTTCTACAAATAGGATCTGCGATTTGAATGGAAATGATCGCGACAGAAAGCGTCCGCGAAAGCGTACCGTTCTACGATTCTTTATGGCATGCAACCTTGCCGGCGGGTTGGCTTATCTGAGTAATTTGTAAGTCACTCTCTGACAGGGATAGGCAAGTTTGTGCCCAATGGAGCAGTGCACCCGGGTTGCATTTAAGCGATTGTTCCTCAGAGAGGGGCTAATGAGACGGTTGCAAGGTCAGGTTGTCTACGGCGAACCATTTGTAGCTATCGACGAAAGTCAGGTCGCCGATGACGCGCAGTCAGCGGCTTCATTTCTGGCAGAATTACCCTTGGATTCGTGGCGATATCGCTATGTCAAGCGGGCGTTGGATATTGTCCTTGGGTTGGTCATGCTGCTCGTGTTCCTGATCCCCGGTATTCTCATTGCTACTGCCTTATACGTGAGTACCCCCTATCCGGTTTTTTACACAGAAGAGCGGATCGGCCGAAGAGGGGTCCCTTTTCGCATCTGGAAGTTCCGTTCCATGCGCCCCCACAACGCTGTTCCCCATGTCGCTGGGCTGCACTCCGAGGGAAGCGTGCTGCAATGGCGAATGCTCAAACATGAAAACGATCCGCGCATCACTCCGATCGGGCGTTTCCTTCGCCGATGGAGCCTGGATGAGCTCCCCCAGCTCATTAACGTGCTGCGCGGGGAGATGTCGTTGATTGGCCCCCGCCCTGTAGTGAAGGCCGAAACCAAGCTCTACAAGCAGCTTCTTCCGTATTACCTGGCTGCGACGCCCGGCCTGTCGGGACTGTGGCAAATCTCAGGTCGAAGCGACCTGGACTATGAGGCGCGTTCCAAGCTCGATGCAACTTACGTGCAGACCTGGAGTCTCGGCGCCGACTTCAAGATCTCCGTCAAGACGATCCCCGCAGTTCTGTGTCGAGTCGGCGCTCGATAGCCACCACGAGGCCCCTTCACCGACGACACCTTGTCGCGCACTGTCAGGCACGGCAATATAAAAGTCCCAAGTGTTTGGTGATTACGTCATGCTGGGCGCTTCAACCCTATTATTTCAATCTAACGGTTTAGCACTCGTTTCGAGCCGCGCTCGCTTCTGAGAGATCCCATGGCCAAACGTGCATCCGCTGTGAGTCTCCTTCTTGACACGATTCGGGAACATCAGGCCGTAGTTATGCAGCTCGGACAGCTTCAGAGCGTTTTCGAGAAGATTGCCCATCGCATGACAGTGGCAATCCGGGACGGTCGCAAAGTCCTTTGGTGTGGAAATGGCGGCAGTGCCGCGGGTTCTCAACAACCTCGCTGCGGAAATCGTGAGACGTTTTCGATGTGAGCGCCGTGGATGGTCGTCCATCGCACTTACTACGGATACCTCTATCCTTACCGCCGCAGCAGACGACTACGGATTCGAGTCGATCTTCGCGCGCCATGTCGAAGCTTTATGCCAGCCCGGCGACATTCTGTAGGGCTTAGCTCCTCGGGAAATAGCCCGAATGTCTGTTCGGCGGTCAAGGGCGCACGCTCCCTGGGTGCGTTCTGTATCGGTATGACCGGAGAGGACGACGGCAGATTGGCCAGCCTTGTCGATGAATGTCTGTGCGTATCCTCGAGCGATACTGCCAGCATCCAGGAGTGTCATGTCCAGCTGGGCCCCGTCCTTTGTGACTGGAATGGGAACTCGCATAGAAACGGCCCGCACAGCGTCCGGCCACGACCAGATTTTGACTCGATCCGAGTCCGCCGTTTTCCGCGCTCTGGGATTCATCTCCCGTCGTTCGATCCGGCACGGTCTGGACACGCGTTTCCGACTTGACATTCAGAATTGTCTTATAAACTGTTCATATCCCGGCTTCCTGCGCAAGCCCGGGGGGAGCGAATTCCACAAACGATCCTGGAAGAATGACAACATTGTCGGAAGAGTTGCTGG
>Ga0207034_1100_pt2 | contig 13187 bp, 8 predicted proteins | sample Alteio_BWMinCont_36_FD_153269 | JGI IMG/M metagenome (GOLD analysis project Ga0207034, IMG submission 153269) | Enriched cells from forest soil in Barre Woods Harvard Forest LTER site, Petersham, Massachusetts, United States -... | ecosystem: Environmental > Terrestrial > Soil > Temperate forest >...
CTTAGATGCTCAGAGAAATGAAGAATTAAACAAAATCACCAGACGTTTAATCGAAGGGAAGATCTTTCCAGATGCTGCTCGACAATTGAAACTGGAGCTAGATGATGTTACCAAGCTAGAATCACATGCGCAAGCAGATCATAAATTGACCAGTGCTGAGCTAGTCAATATAGATAGGTGTCTAGGCGGAGTGCGCTCTCACATTGACTCTGAAACACATCCGACCAAAGTTTGGTTGGGTATAAGTAGTGATGATAAAACGTTACAGGATAAGATTGGCGACGCTCTGGCGGCAGGAAAGTTGAGTAAAGAACAAGCAACTGCTTTGGAACAAGAGTATGAAAAGTTACACAATCGTGAAGTGAACGGTTATCGAACTAATGGTCTGGAATTCACTGAAGCTATTGCTCTTTCTGATGATTTGCAAACGCTTAACAATAAAATTGATCATTTGATAGCTGAAACAGGCGCCATTCGCTAATCATTAAGCTATTGTTTCTGGCGCCCTTTAAATCAATTGACAATGTTTTGAGAGCGGGAGAATCATTTACTGCCGAGAACTTGCAACATTCTATTAAAATTTTGGTTCAAGGATAAAAAAGAATGGCATAATAACATTAATTCTTGAAATTCCTTGAAACCCCTTGAAACCTGGTTGATCAGTCAATTTAAAATAGCTGTATCGTGGAAATCTCAGTTTTGATTTCCCTTAGAGTAATTTTGTATAAGGAGGAAATAGCGTGTCAATAATTGGATTTCTTTTGTTTTTGGTGGTCGCGGCGGTCTGCGCAGGACTGGGAGAAAGATTGGTACCCAATTCAGTGCCGGGAGGCTTTTTTACCTCAGCTGTTGTCGGTATTATAGGCGCCTGGATTGGTGGCAGTTTATTGGGACACCTGGGCCCAGATCTGGCAGGTATTTCCATAATTCCTTGTATATTGGGCTCGGCGATTTTTGTTTTTCTTCTTTCACTGGGTTTTCGAGCTAAAGCTGGACAATAACAAATAGCGGTTGATTTTAAAGCTATTAATCTTATCTGATCTGCTAAGGATCCGCTGTAGTTTTGAGGCTTTCTAGTAGAGCTAGTCTGGTTTGCAACATTTGTTGTTCAATTTTACGCTGTTTATTTTGGTCGTAATTTTGCTTTTCTGCACCAATCTGCTCTTGCCAAAGCTTGCAAAAATTAAAACCTTGTCCAATCGTGTATGTTAAATTACCGGCGGCAGATAACTGATTCATTCTAAGAGAATCAAGGTGTCCGTCGTAGCCAACTATTATTCCCAATAGATCATTTGCCATTTTGGTTGGCCCATATAAGGAATTACGAAACAATTGTTGTTTGATTATTCGTCTTGATCCAAGCACCTCTCTTTCCGCCAATTCTTGTTGGGGATAAATCAATTGTTCCTCAATACTTAGTATTTTTAGTCTTTTAGCGATAAGATTGTCTTTGTTGCTATCGGCAGAGTTTTTTAAGTTTACTATGTCTGCGCCTATGTCTAGCCGCCATTGTGGATCGGCACGAGGAAGATAACGGCTTATTGCCTGGTGCGCTAGTCTTTCGTTTATTTTTGCTGCCAAGAGCGAAAATGATGGAAGCGTTGTAATACCTACTGCTGAGATTTCAGATAAAAGATTGCCTAAACCATTTAAGTGATTATTATTAGAGTAACCAGCCGTAACACTTATTTGATTTCCTACAGCCCCAACTACATTACGTGTCAAGCCCAAAATCTCCATTGAGTTTTGCTAGGCAAATTCTTTTCTCGTTCTTATGTATATGCGTTGATATTCGGATAATAAGGCATTTCTTAGATCTTGCAAAACCTTACCTTCCGCAGACAGTGAAGCCCACATCTCGTTTTGTTCACTTAAATTATTGACAAGAACTGAGCGTCTAGACAAACCTGCATCAATAGAGTTGATCAGCTGTTTAACATGCTGCAATGAATGCTTAGGATCTAGATGATTTTTTGCCGCCTTAAGCCGATAGAGGACATTATTAGTCAGTTCAAACAGATTGCTTGCAGCGTTAATTTCCTGGCCAATAATTTGTGGATATAATTGTCCGGCGTTAGCTCCTCCTGATACCTTATCGTTTTTGAAGCGGGTATGGGAAAAGAATAATTGAGTGGCATCAATCAAACCTGCTTCAGTTCCTACTGAATTTATCATTGCGCCTAAAAATTGTCGCCGTATTTTATTAATAGTGATGATCTCGTTCTTCAAATGAGTGTTTGTTATCAATTTATCTAACTCCACTTCTTTATCTATAATTTGCTGAGAAATATTGTCGATATTATTGAAAGCACCGTCTTCACCTGCGGCACACAGGTAACCTTGTAGAGATAGGGTGACCACTAAACAGGGAAAGAATTTCCAATTAAACTGATTGAACATTTTATTCTACTGCTAATGAATATAGTGACAATAATTCAATCACATATTGTGATTGTATTACCGGATATGGCTGCAATACGCTCTCCCGGGACGATAATACCAACGAGATTTAAAGGGTCGAAAGCCGATAAAACCATAGAATTACTGGATGTATCATGATTACGAAAAGCGCGCAGTGATTCTAGAGCTTCCGGCAAAGCATATTGTTCACCGAAAAAGCCGCTGACAAAAGTACCGCCATAGATTTCTCCGCGCGCTTCCATAAGTCGAAAAGCCATGAGCAGCTGTCTCCATTTGAAAGTAAATGATTCGCGCAACAGTAAATCACGAAAGACGATGCCATAACGATTAAGCAACACCCAGCAAGTTGCTTCGATAGTTTTATTGTGATCTGATACTTGATCAGTATAAAGCAAAGACCATCTGCCGGTACTGTGCCGCGGACGAATGTACTTGCCTCTCCCTTGTCCAGCTCGTCGTTTAGGATCTATAAGTCCTCTTAAATTGTCGAAGCCATCAGCTGTAATTATGCCGCCAGTAACTAATTCCCAAAGCGCGGTTTCCACTTCTGCTTTTAACAAACCGGTACTTCGTACAATATCAGGGAAAAAACTTGCGCCCCGTTGCCGAAGAAATTTTTCAACAATTCTTGCTGATGTACTCAATGATTTATTGTCCCCATGACCATCCGGATGATGAGAGACCATCCAATCGGAGTCTTGTCGAACAAAAAATGTGATTGGTGCTACACTGGTGGGGATGACACGTCGCGCGGTTTCAATTTCCTTTTTGGTTCCATTTGTAGGTTTTCCGTTAAGAGCAGGATGAGACGATAGTCGACCCCAACCGATAGCCCCAGTCATGCATAGATGATCTAACCAATTAGGATCGTAATTAGTAACACGCCTGGCAAGCACCTGTTTTTCCCAGGCATTAGCTGCAATTTCAAAACCTTGCAATTGTTCCAATATATTGAGCAAGCCACGTTCACCCGCTAACTGAGAGCCGGGTGCTACATGCTGCCAATGAGAAAGCCAGCGCAGGAACGTACTAGCGGCTACTGCTTCTACTTGCTTGCGTAATGTTGCTATTGTCAGCCGATAGATTCTAGCTAACAGACGCCTATCACACCACTCCCAATTATTGTTTTCATTTGTTGTTGCAGAACTAAGAGACCGCTCAGTATATTTTCCCCGCAAAATTGCACCGCTACTTTCCAATTGCAATAGAGCAATTTCAACTAAAGCTGGCGGTAAAAGAAGCAATTGGCTTAAATCGTCTATGGTAATCGGGCCACAATAATTCATCCAACCTTGTATTATGGATAATATGGCTTCTTCTATTGTTTTATCCGGTACTGTTAAAGCTGGCAATTCTTTTTGAAAGGTGGCTTCAGGATAAACTAATTTAAAATAAGCTGCCCGCTCGGCACATACCCAGAAACATTTACCACCAACACTAGCGCGTTCAGCACGGTGCTCTTTTATTAGCTCGGCAAATAAATTAGACCAATCCAGAGGACTGGCATTTATAGTATATGGTAATTCTGTTATCTCTTCAGGCAGTGCGATTATTGTTTGTAAGAAATCATGTAATTCATCAGCATCACGCAGATCTGTCCACGCTTCGTTCCGTACTTTAGCTATAGCCTGTTCATCAAGGTGGCCGACTTCCTCAATAACCATATTCGGTAGTATACGACGCATTTCCACTGCTCTTGCCCGCCGCTCTTCCAGAGGCGCATCGTCAAGATAGGCATAGGGATTGGCGTTAAGAATTTCATGCGAAAATACCGATGGCACAGGCGTGTCAATCGCTAGACACTTGATACTACCTGTGGTAATACCCTTGATTAAGGACTGCAAGCCATCTATATCTAATGCCTCGGTGAGAACATCTTTCATTACCTCATCAATTAAGGGGTGATCAGGTAATTCTATTTCGCCTATTTGATTATCTTGGCAGGCGGCGGCAGCAGGAAAAACTGCTGCTAGCAAATCATCTGATTTCATACGCTGAATATAAGGTGGTACTTTTTTGCCAGCCATAAAACGCAATAAGGCTAGAGAACGAACAGCATCCCAACGCCAGCGTGTGGCGAAAATAGGAGAGGCAAGCACTGCTTGCACAAGAGTTTCTTTGAGATTATTAGGTGTTAAATAATTGAACACATCAATAAGAGGAAAGCTATGTTGTGCACCAAGGGAAATATTGAGGCCATTATCTGTAGCAGCTGCTTGTAATTCAAAATTAAAAGTGCGACAGAACTTTTTTCGCAATGCTAACCCCCAGGCTTTATTAATGCGCCCACCAAATGGAGAGTGAATAATCAGCTGCGTGCCGCCACCTTCATCAAAAAAGCGTTCGGCAATAATCAATGATTGCGTTGGTACATTCTTGAGTACTTTTCTTCCATCAATTATATATTCGATAATTTGTTCGGCACCAGCTTGATCAACCAAGCATTCTTGCTGCAGCCAGTTGATGGCTTCTGTTGTATCGGGTGTTAAGGTCATTTCGCTAATTATTTGGCGCAATTCTGAAACATGTTTAGATAGTTCAGCAGTACGACTTTGTCCTTCACCCAGCCAAAATGGTACCGTTGGCGGTGCTCCATGAGCATTTTCTACTGATACGCTGCCAGCAGCATTTTCCACGCGGCGCACTCGCCATGACGTATTGCCCAAAAGTATAATATCGTTTCTATGGCATTCAATGGCAAAATCTTCGTCAAGCGTACCAATTATTGTTCTGTCTGGTTCGGCAACTACTTGATATAAGTTTGATTCTGGTATTGCGCCGCCGGATGTTATGGCGGCAAGTCTTGCCCCGCGCCGTGCTTTCAATTTGCCATTGACTTGATCATGCATTAAATAACTGCCATAGCGTCCCCGGCGTGCGGTAATGCCTTCGGTGAGCATAGTAATTATACTTTTGTACTCTTTCTGACTCAAATTGCTATAAGGGTATGCATTTTTGAGTATGGTAAAGAGTGCTTTCTCTTTCCAATCTTCAACTGCACACATCGCTACTATTTGCTGAGCCAAAATATCTAAGGGTTTTTCCGGCATAATTAATTGATCTAAATCGCCATTGACAATGGCTCTGCTTAAGGCAGCTAATTCAATTAGTTCATCGCGTGTTGTAGCAAATAATTTTCCTTTCGGTATCGCTCCCCGCCAATGTCCTGCTCGGCCAATGCGCTGCAAAGCAGCAGAAATTGAGCGCGGTGAGCCTATCTGGCATACTAGATCAACAAAACCTATATCGATACCTAATTCAAGTGAGGCAGTGGCTATGAGAGCTTTAATTTCACCATTCTTCAATTTATTTTCTGCTTCCAGACGAGTCTTACGCGAGAGACTACCATGATGAGTAGCGACAAATTCTTCGCCTATTCTTTTAGCTAAATTCATCGTTATGCGTTCGGCTTGTTTGCGCGTATTAACAAAAATGAGGGTTGATCTATGCTCATTGATCAATTGTGCTAGACGATCATAGATTTCTTCCCAGAGATCGTTAGAAGCAACGGGAGCTAGTGGACTTCCCGGCACTTCAATAGCAATGTCCAATTTACGCCTATGTCCCACATTAATTATTGCTGGCAAAGTGCGTTTGCTGCCCACTAAAAAATGCGCTACTAGATCAATTGGTTTTTGTGTGGCCGATAAACCTATACGCAATAATATTTTATTAACTAAATGATCCAATCTTTCTAACGAAATAGACAGATGGGCGCCACGTTTGTCGTCTACTACAGCATGTATTTCATCAACAATAACTGTTTGGGCAGTCTGAAGCAGCCTGCGACTTTTTTCAGCTGTGAGAAGAAGATAAAATGACTCGGGAGTTGTAACCAATATATGTGGTGGTTTGCGCAGCATCGATTGCCGCTCAGTTGCTAATGTGTCACCTGTGCGCACCGCCACACGAATGGGCACCATGGCGATATTTTTCTTTTGCGCCAAAGTACGGATTTCTGCTAGTGGCTCCTCTAAATTTTTCTTGATATCATTACTTAAAGCTTTAAGCGGTGAAATATAAACAACTGTAGTTTCATCTTTTAAGCTTCCAGCTATTGCTTGGCGTATAAGCTTATCAATACAAATAAGAAAAGCGGCCAACGTTTTACCAGAACCAGTGGGCGCTGATATTAAAGTATTTTCGCCCGCTAAAATATGAGGACAACCCTCTTGTTGTGGTTCGGTCGCTGTGCCAAAGCGCTCTTCGAACCATTCACGCAATAGTGGATGAGCCCAATGAAGCCAATCCTTATTTTGTTTGTTCATACTGACATTATAAGTCAGCAATTCAGATACGTTATGAATATCTACAAAACTTTAGGTAGTATCGCTTTTGGGAAATAACTTGCCGAAACTACTTGTAATTATACCTACCAATAACATTAGCAAACCACCCACAATAGCTGCTCCCCAACTACTAATAGTGAGATAGCTCGGGAAGAAATCAGCCAACCATTTCAATGCTACGGCAGGCAAAAGCCAGAAACCAAGAATCCATAATGGTATCAACCATAATAATGCTAGCCCCAGGGAGCCTATAGTCAGCATGGCAGAAATTGTTACAGCTAATAAATCGACGAGCCACAAAAAAATGCCAAAGGCAAATGCTAACAAAATGGCTATCAGAAAATTCCCATGAAAATCAATACCAGGAATCATAGGTAAAATTAAGGCGAATACAATAGCAGTAATAACAAGCTTGAGAACGAATCGCATCTGATATTCCTCCAATGGTTAAACCTATAAACAGGTGGTTAAGCAGGACGGGGTTTCATCAGTGTAAGTCTCGTTTTTTAATTTGCTATCGTAAAATAGCATCTAATGAAAAAAAGCTATGAATCAAGACGGGTTAATTGTATATGATTAGGTCATCTAGTAGATTAAAATGAATGCCGTTTTTGCTCCGATTGTTTTTGGATGGAGAAAGATCATGAATTCACAAGCTATTGAAGACCTTAACACATTGCTCAAAACTGAGCTATCAGCCATCGAAACTTATAATAAAGCCTTAGCCAAATTTCAAAATAAAGATAAAGGAACTGTTCTATGCGAATGTCAAGAGTCGCACGTTGAAAGGGCCAATAAGTTACGTGCCGCCATTACTAAATTGAATGGGGAACCAATCAGTAAGATAGGAATTGGTGCCAAGTTGGCCAAATTAATCATGGATGGGGCAAAAAGTGTGGGAGATTCGGCCATTATAATGGCCTTGCAGGCGGATGAAGAACAGTGGTCTGCTGATTATGAGTGGTGCCTTGTGTCTATGCATGGTGATCATCGTCTGTTGGTTAAGGATGACTTACTGCCAGCACAGCAACTAACAGATGAGAAATTGCGCGAACTAGCTAATGCTGTTACTAAGGGGTTGTTTCCAGCGACTCCAGGAACCAAGGATATTTAGGGAATCTAGTCGGATCGAGATAATATTAACTAAGAATGTTTTGTTCGAGCTGTTTCTGGATGTATTTGAGTTCGTCGGCGGAAAGAATCTTTTTTAAGTCTGGATAATATTTCTCTTTACAATATTGGGCATATTGACTAAATTTTTTGGCAATAGTTTCAAGAGATTGCTCAAATCCGGGCTCATCGACATGGATCTCGACAATCTGTTCTACCTCAGCAGTAATCTCATCCCTTAGCTTGGAGACTGCAGACAATAAATTTTGCACCGGCACAGAGTTTTTGAGATTATTTTCCAGGAGAGTCTCTCTAGCAAAATGTTTTTTTATTGATGTGAAATCATTTTTCGCTTCTTCAAATACACGATCGCGTGTCCATACTGAATAATTTTTTGCAGTTTCATTTAGGCGCTGGATAATACTGGACTTATCATCTTCTAGATAATTAAATACATCCATAAATTTTCTCCTATTGGACACCTGTTATTTGGAGTACCCGCTTTTGAGCGATTCGAAAAGATTTAAAAAATTGTGAAATTCTAAATCGATCGATTAGTTACGTTCTTTTAAGGGGGCATTCGCTCCCTATTATCCAGTAATTTGACAACTTGAGACAGTTTAGTCAATAATACGACAAAAATTTATCTAGAGGTGAGATCCATAACTGAAATAATAGGGTATTAAACATAAGAGTGAGATATACAATTTTTGTTATCTGAGCAACTGAATCCCCAAATATACGTTAAAAGTTAAAGAGGAACAGATATGCCACAAGGAGATAAATCAAAATATACCGACAAGCAAAAACGGCAAGCTGAGCATATAGAAGAAGGATATGAAGAACGTGGCGTCAGCGATAAAGTAGCCAAAAGCCGCGCTTGGGCAACCGTTAATAAGACTACGCATGGTGGCAAGAAACCAGGCGGCTCAGGATATGGCACAGAGGAAGATCATTCTTCTGAACGAAAAGGTGGCAAAATTGGTAGTAGAAGTAGAAGCAGTTAATTCTCTAATACAACTACTTCTCTAATTGCTTACCTTTTGTCTTTTTATTGCTAGCAGCTTTTTCCATAAAATTGCTGTTTAATAAACGCTGCAAATTGTTTTTGCTGGACAATATGTCAGTCCATAGATCACCGCTCTTACTTAACCTAGCTGGTAAGGTTTCGAGGGTAAAATCTGTTGGGTAAATTTTGTCTAGCTCATTCCATTCAACAGGTGTAGATACTGCTGCTTCTTTAGAAACACGTGGCGAGTAAATAGAAGCCAGACTTTTAGAACGAGCATTCATATTGTGATCAAAGAAAACTTTGCCAGTCCGTTTTACGACGGACCAATCCATGGTTACCGAGTTGGCATGCCGCTCAAGGATATAATGGCCAATGGTCTGAGAAAGAGCTCTGACAGTGTCATAGTCGAGATTTCGCTCAATAGGAACATAAACATGCAAGCCAGTTTTACCGGAAGTCTTGATAAAAGCTTTTATGGAAAGTTCGTCAAGTAATTCTTTAAGCCAAAGAGCTACCTCACATGCTTTGCGAAAACCTTTGCGGTGTAATTCTGGCTCTGTACCTTTATTTTCTTGACCACTATATAGATATGGATCGAGATCAAAGACCATGTAGTCAGGATAATTGAGCAGTGATTTTTCTATGTTCGCTAAAGAACCGGTAAATGTCTTCGGTAATTTCTTGGCGTCAGTTTCATTGCTTATACGGGTATGCGAAGTATGCAATTCCAGATCAGCGATTTGTCCCAACCAAATGAGGGTGCTTAAATTATTGCAAAGAAGAAACTTTTGGTCTCTTTTTTCATGTTCAGTATAAGCGATAACAGTTTGCACAAAATCAGGCAAATTTTCCTGCCAATGTTTTTGAAAAAATTTTATACCTTCAATGCCTTGTGGAAAGCGAATCAGCGTAATCATCCGATCTTTTAGATGTGGCAATAAGTATGGTGAAACTTTTATTAAATAGCGCAGATAGTCTCGTTTGGTAATCGTTTTATGAGATTGATATTTGGGCCAAAAAGATTTATTTAAGTGGGAAAGAATTATGTGGTTACCTTCTACATCCAGTTCAAGATTGTCGTAGTCGTTATCGAGATCTCTTAAGACGCGATCACTAGCGGTATTATTTGTTTTTTCAGCAGCTTTGACAGCTATTCTTGAATCCGATTTAGCATTCATCTTTGAATTTGATTTAGTATTTGTTTTCGAGGATGATTTAGCGTTTATTTTTGCTGCCGATTTATTTTTTTGAGCTGTTTTAGTCCTCGTACGAATGAGTGGTGCTGGTGTCACTTTCTTGAGCAATTTAGCATCTGTGTGAATAAGTGGTGCTGGTTTTACTTTCCTAGGATCGATATCTTCGCGTAAATGCAAAAAGACCGGTACCCGTAGATGTCCTTCTTTAGTGCGTTCGGCGTATTTTATTTCTGCTACCACCTCTGGCTTAAGCCACGTGGGATTGCTAATACCAGCGAGCCGTTGAGCAAAAGGAGATTCCTTTTGTTCTAACGATTTCATAACTTTAAGGAGCGCGTGTAGCTTTTTTTCATCAAAGCCAGTGCCCACACTGCACACAGGCACAAGTCTGCCGCTCTTGTTATACTCGCCAAGAATCAAAGCACCAAAAGTATTTTTGCGAGCACCGGTGCCTTTGGTGTAGCCACAGATAATAAATTCGGCGCTAGTTGTGCTTTTTATTTTTAGCCAATCAGGAGAACGCTTTCCTGATTGATACAAACTTGTCAGGCGCTTTGCCACTACTCCTTCTAAACCGTTGGCTATGCAGGCTTTAAAAGCAACTTTGCCGTCGGATCCCATTTTCTCAACAACCTTTATAGTTTTGGAATTAGTAACCATTTGATGAAGAACTTGTTTTCTTTCACTCAATGGTATTGAGCGCAAGTCTCTACCATTACAAAAAATGACATCGAATACATAATAAATAATTGGATTGTCTATCTCTGCTTGAGCGATATCATCCTTTTTAGTTAGACCAGAGCGCTCTTGCAATTTTTCAAATGAAGGATGGTGATTTTTGTCTAAAGCACAAATTTCGCCATCTAGAATGAGATTATGTTTGTATGTAGAGAGTGTTTTTACTAGCGCTGGATACCGCGGTGTTATTAGTAAACCTCGGCGGGAATAAATTGTCACTTCACCACCGTTTATATAAGCTATAGCACGTATGCCATCAAGCTTCGGCTCAAAAAGCCATTCTTTGCTGACAAATGTATCTGTTGTTAAAGTAGCTAGCATAGGCGGTTTAAATTCGGGCAATTTAATGCCTAAGGTCTTTTTTTTTATGGCCGTCCTGGGCAGATTCCTACTTGTAGTTTTTCTTTTGGCTGTCTTTTCTTTTGTTTTTGCCAATTTATTAGCGGTGGCTGTCTTTTCTTTTTTTTGCCCAGATTGCAGGTCTTCTAATGTTTGGCCGCTCAATATCGAGTCATCTTGCCAAGGATGTCCATCACTACTGGCAAATTCATCTTCATGTTTAATGAGTAGCCAATCTTTTTCTTTGTTCTTTAAGCGTACTAATGTCCATACACCTTGCAGTTTGTGTCCTTGTAATTGAAAAGAAAATTTTCCCGCTTTAAGCCCTACTGTTATCAATTTTTCAGCTTGATCGCGATTCTTTGCCGGTACCTCATCGCTATCTAAAGGAGCATATGTGCCGTTATCCCAAACAATCACTTCTCCAGCTCCATAGCCGGAAGGGATGATACCCTCAAAACCGGCATAATCCAAAGGATGATCTTCGGTCATGACAGCAAGCCTTTTTTCATGCGGATTAAGTGATGGACCTTTAGGGACAGCCCACGATAAAAGGACACCATTAGCTTCTAGTCGGAAATCGAAATGCAATCTTGTCGCCGCATGCTCTTGCACAACAAAACTCAAAGACTGAGATTTCTTTGGTGACGATTTTTTGTGACCTTTTGGCTCTGGGGTTTTAGAAAAGTCACGTTTTGCTCTATATGTTTTTAGCATGCTCCTCCTACGGTTTTTGACAGGGATTCAATCTGTGCCAGAACATCTGATTAGAGGATAAAACAACTTATGATCATACTTGTGAATGTATAATCATTCTAACCTAACTATCTACTGTTTTCCTTCTTTCTACCCACCATTGCCTTGATTATCTTGTGTTTTAGATTTGACTAAGTATAATCTTGAAGTAATACAATTTAGGATGAAAAGATAGAAAACTAATCTACACATTCGCCTTTGGTAGGAGCTAGCATCTAAGGTGCTTTCTGAGTTAAACCAAGAACAAATCGAATATAGGATCACTCATATTCTTGAAGAAGCGCGAATGATCTTGCCAGGAATTCAAACTTTGTTAGGGAATTAACTATGCCGAAATGCAAGGAACAAACTCTTAGAGAACTCTGCGATGGATTTGACCATTTAAAAAATAAAATTGCAGTACTCACTTTCGAAGCGGAGGATAAGCAACAACTAGCTTTCAAAGAGCTTTTGAAATTAATAAAAGGACTTTCAGCGGGGCTATCAAAAGCGGGGCTAAAACAACAGGAAACTGTAATGCTGTTAGCCGATAACAGTCCGGCGTTTATCATTGCTGCTCTATCGATTATTTATGCTGGCGGTGTATGCGTGCCAGTTGATCTTCAATCGAGCGATGAAGTTTTAAAACATATTATAAAAGATAGCGAAGCAAAACGGATTTTTGTTGATGAAAAAGGACATGAGCGGCTGCACAAATTGCACAATGCCAATCATATGCATGTGATGCGACTGGATGATGAAAATGAATCGAACAATTGGCGCAAACTATTGGCCAAAGAGATTAAAGAAAATGGTGAGCAACTTAAGCCTGAAGATCAAGCGGTGCTTTTCTATACTTCCGGGACCACGGGATTGCCAAAAGGTGTACCGCTAAGTCATAAGAATATTATGTTTCAACTTGACGCTGTACAAAAGGCAAAATTGCTTAAGCAATCTGACAGAGTGTTATTGCCTCTGCCACTATTTCATGTTTATCCATTTGTGATTGGGCTTTTGGTGCCGTTTTCATCGGGTTTGCCTGTGATTTTACCAAAATCAGTAACCGGTCCTGAAATCATAAGGGCAACTAAAGAGGGCCGGGCGACTGTACTTATCTCTGTACCTAGACTATTACGGGCTTTGTATACAGCCATTGAAACAAAGGCAAGATCCAATAATATGGATAGCACTGCTTTTGATATAGCATCAACGATATCAAACGTAATGAATATCTGTTTTGGCGTAAATATTGGCAAATTGCTTTTTGGTAAATTGCATAAACGATTTCCCACCTTAAGATTATTATCATGCGGGGGTGCCCTTTTGGAGCCAGACTTGGCGCGCAAA
>Ga0207034_1126_pt1 | contig 13178 bp, 13 predicted proteins | sample Alteio_BWMinCont_36_FD_153269 | JGI IMG/M metagenome (GOLD analysis project Ga0207034, IMG submission 153269) | Enriched cells from forest soil in Barre Woods Harvard Forest LTER site, Petersham, Massachusetts, United States -... | ecosystem: Environmental > Terrestrial > Soil > Temperate forest >...
TCGTTTCTTCCATATTGATGATAATATTCACATGCTAGAGAAATTGGAGAAATTAGGCGTTCAGTTAAAGAATGAAAAAAAGCAACTGGTTGAGAATAATAACTTTGCCGGACAGACTTTTCTTTTCACCGGAACGATGGTACAGCTTAAACGCAGTGATGCTGAAGAGATGGTAGAAAAGAATGGCGGCAAGGTAGCCAGCGGAGTTAGTAGCAAACTAAATTACCTGATTGTAGGTGCAGATGCCGGCAGTAAACTGGAAAAAGCCCGTAAAATCCCCACTATAAGGATCATAAACGAGGAAGATTTTATAAAAATGCTCCCTGTTTAGCAAATTTTATTTTATATTTATAGCGAAAGGATTTTTACAGCTTTGTAAAAATGCCCCCTATTGCTTACTATCAAATTAAATTGCTGCTATTATGATAAAGAAAATTACAGGTGAAACCTGGAAACAACTACAGTTTAGTGGTTACAAAAATCTTCGTAAAAAATATGCGGTTTCAACATCGGGCCGTGCTGCCAGCTATTCTGAAGATATAATGGAAGATGGCAAACTATTAAGTGGATCGCTAACTTCAGGTTATCGCACACTTAACCTTCATGTAGAAAATGGTAATGGTACTATTTATTTACATAGAGAAGTGGCTAAATTATTTTGCAAAAAAGCTTCTCCTAAATACAAATACGTTATCCATCTTAATTACAAAAAAGCAGATAACAATTACAAGAACCTTAAATGGGCAACGCTGGAAGAAGTTGGCGTTCATCAACAAAAAAGTCCTGAAAAAATAGCTTACAAAAAAAGACAGGCGAATAAAACAGAAGGCCTTAAACTCAATGCCACTCAGGTGAAAGCTATCAAAGAAACTATTAACAATCCTAAACGTAAACTTACCTATAAACAACTGGCCGTTAAATATAAGGTGAGTGAAATGACTTTATATAGAATTAAAAGTGGCGAGAACTGGAGCAAAGTAAAATAGGGTCTTTGCTGATCTCCTTAAAATTATTTACGAGGTATTGATATTTTCAATACCTCTTTTTTATTGTTTATTTTTTCACGCAAAGACACAAAGATTAATAAGTAAAATAAGTTTAGCCTTTGTATGAAATTCCTTAACTTAATAAAAAGAATTATTCCAATGTTACAGTCAACTACAATAAAATTTCTACAGCAACTCAAAAAAAATAACAACAGACTATGGTTTGAAGAAAACAGAAAATCATACGAAGCAGCAAAAACAGATTTTACAGCTTTTGTTGATCAGCTAATTGCAGGCATCACCAAATTTGATGCACCTATTGGTGAGTTAAAAGCAAAAGACTGCATGTTTCGTATTAACCGTGATGTTCGGTTCAGTAAAGATAAAAGTCCTTATAAAAGCAATATGGGCGCGTCTTTCTCAAGAGCTGGTAAAAAAGCAGATGAAGCAGGATATTATTTTCATTTTGAGCCTGGTGCTAGTTTTGCTGGTGGCGGAATTTATATGCCGCAAGCTCCTACCCTTGCTAAAATAAGACAAGAGATAGATTATAGTTTCGACGAGTTTAAAAAGATCACGGAAAATAAAACGTTTAAAAAATACTTTCCGAAAGGATTAGAAGTGATTGATATGTTATCCAGGCCACCAAAAGGTTATGACGAAACCAATCCCGCGATTCATTACCTAAAAATGAAAAGCTTTTTTGTAAGTTCTCCCTTTACAGATGCTATGCTGCAAGAAAAAAATATATCGAAAGAAATTATAAAAGCATTTGAAGCAATGAAACCATTGATCGATTTTTTTAATAACGCGGTGGAATAACCCCCGACCCCCTGAAGAGGGCTTTAGGCAAGAATACAATAGAAAAGTAATGAGTTAAGGATGATGAAGTATAAGCGCAAAAACGAAACGGTACATTATTTAAAACGAAACGGTACATTTTTACTGTACGCCAAATTCACTTCTATCATTAATAGAAGTGTGTTTTAATTAATAAGTCAAACCCGCTCATTTTTATACTCATTATTAACTGCTAAAGGTAATTAATAATAAACGTTGTACCACAGTTATCTTGGCTTGTCACCAACTGGAAAATACGTTAAGAGAGATTTCTGCTGAATTGAACGAATCTGGGTTTAAAACATCTACTGGAATGAATTTCAAACCTGAACAAGTAAGAAGGTTATTATAATTAACATCAATTGAATTTAATTTAATTGATGTTATGCAAAATCAATCAGAAGTAATTGAAAGCATTACTGCCAGTGAATCCATATAATCACGCCAATGAATTATTTTGTGGTCTTCTATGGTAATGATAGAACAAAAGCGGTTGTCGTAAGCTTTTCCAGTATCGGGAACTGTGCCGTGAACTTCATATTCCAGGATGATAACATTATTGGGTTGTGCTGATTTATACACCCGTAAATTATCGGCTGAATGAAGAACATTGGTATACCCTCCAAACCAGTCCATATAAGCTTTACGTCCTTTAATTTTATTAGGGAATCCGGTGAAGTTATATAAGAACTCAAAAACTGCATTTTCTGCTACAGCATCCCAGAAATGTTCGCCGTCCACTTCACCTTTCAAACCTTTTATAATAATGTTGTAAAACGGTTCGGCATTTTTATTGAATGCAGGATGGTTTCTATTCACTTTTTTTGTCTTAATAGGTTTATTTTCCATTTTCAATTATTTATTAAACGATAAAAAATTTATAGTGAATTATACATTGGAGTAAACACTTCCTTTATAAATACTTCTGCCGATGTAGGCGATGAATTTTCAATAGCTCTTACCTCATAATTCATTATGCCATTTTTTAGAGCGGTTTCCATACCGGTTATATCATTGGCCACATCAGCAGAAATGCCATGGCTAATTATTGCCTGTTTTGCCTGTTCAATCGGGAACTGTACATATTGCAGGTCTGGCTTTCCAATTGCACTTCCTATTATGCCAGTCAACTCTTTAAATGAGTAATTCCTATCTCCCAGAATTGGTTGGACACTTTTGCCTCTAAAATCCTGCTTAGTTAAATGACTTGCTGCAATAACAGCAATATCTTTTGTTGCTACCATTGGTATTTGATGTTCTGCGTCTGCGGTAGTGCCGTTTATCCCCATTTCTTTTATTAGTGTGATATTCAACAAAGAGTTATCCATAAAATAAGCAGGACGCAGGTGTAATACATTTACATCTTTTAGCTGATTCAATTTTACCTCCTGCTCCGCAAGACCGCCAATAATGCCGTTGCCTTCGTGCATGTGTGCACCGCAACTACTAAGGTTTACAATATATTTTATTCCCGATTTTTTAATAGCTTCAATAGTTGCATCTCCAACTTTTCGTTGATATTCTCTATAAGAGATTGCGGTAAAATTCGGAGGGAGAAAAACATATGCACTATCTGCATTTTTAAACGCATCTGCAAGCACATCTATATCTGTAATATCGGCAGAAATCACTTCCGCTCCCATATCCTTAAACTTTTTTAGCTTGTCAGATGTTCTTGCTATTAACTTTACATTGTGTCCTTCTTTTAAAAGGATCTCTGAGATTTTACTACCGACTTTACCTGTAGCTCCAAGAATTACGATTGTTTTTTTCATTTTGTAGTATTATTTTAGTAAAACTATACCTTTGCTTTACTATTAAACAGTAGTTACCAAATTGTAGTATAGTATCAAAAAGGTAAGTAATGAGAAAGACAAACTCTACAAATTTTTCAAACGAAACCGAATTAGAAGCAATATGTCCTATGCATAATGTTATGAGGGTGCTAGGCGGTAGATGGAAAATTGCAGTGATGTATTTTATACATCAGAATCATAATCGTTTTAGCCTCCTTCAAAAAAAAATGCCTTTTATAACTACAAAAATGCTTAGTCAACAATTAAAGGAATTGGAAAATGACAATCTTATAATACGGAAAATTTATGCTGAAATGCCGCCAAGAGTTGAATACTCATTAACCGAAACAGGACAAACTTTACTGCCTGTTTTAGAGGATTTGTATAATTGGGGGGAGAATCATATAAAGATTAAAAATTAGAATGGCTTTATATCCCAATTGAAAAAAAGGGGTATCAAATTAGGAACACTAGAAAACTTCACAAATAAGACAAGAAGTAGAAAATTATACGCTATTTTAAACTGCCATCTGACCAGTAACAATCATTAAACACATGTATATATCAAAAATTCAGATTACCAATTTTAGGAACTTTAAAGAAAAGCAAATAGAATTTAATGATGGAGTTAATGTAATCATAGGACATAATAACGCAGGAAAAACAAATTTGATTAAAGCGCTATCATTAGTAATAGACAGTCAAAAGCCTAAAAGATTAGAAGTGGATGATTTCAATAAGAATTCAACTTTAGCAGAATTAAAAACAAGCCCTCCTAAAATTAGTATTGCTATCACTATTAAGAAGGGTAAAGAACAGGAGCCAGACGATTTAGTTACAATCTCCAATTGGTTGACAAAACTTGATAGCTCATATGAAGCACTTTTGACTTACGAATTTTTCCTTCCTCAGAAAAAACAAGAAGAATATTTAAAAGAAATGGCTTTGGTAGCAGATAATGACCCAAAAGGTATGGACAAGGCGTGGAAGATTTTAAAACACAGTTTTATAAGATTTTATGTTTACAAAATATGGGGAGGAGACCCAATAAATCAAGCTATAGCCGACACGGAATCATTACAGAAATTTGACTTTCAATTCTTGGATGCAATTCGGGATGTTGAAAGAGATATGCTGACTGGCAAGAATACCCTTCTTAGAGAGGTTTTCGACTTTTTTATGGACTATGAAATAAAAATTGATGGATCAAAAACAACTGACGAAAAACATCAAAAAATAAAGGATAGAAAAATACTTTTTTCGGAGAAAGCCGATATATTAATTCAAGAATTAAGCGACCGAATTGATGCTGGAAAAAAGGAAATTCTGTCTTATGCGAAAAACACCGGTGCATCATTTAATAAAGCAACACCAAACTTTGAAGGAAGTGTTTCTGAAAATGAAATGTATTCAGTCTTGAAGCTAATTGTACAATATGAAACAGGCATTAAAATTCCTGCAACACATAATGGACTTGGATATAATAACTTAATATTTATGTCTCTTTTATTAGCAAAAATGCAAGTCAATGCAGATGTAGACTACTTGGATGCAAATGCAAAGGTCTTTACTACTCTTGCAATAGAAGAACCAGAGGCACACCTTCATCCTGCTATGCAATATAAGTTCTTGAAGTTTCTAAATGAAAATAAGAAAGAAAAAAAAGTTCGCCAAATATTTGTAACGACTCATTCTACTCATATTACTTCTGCAGTTTCACTAGATGAAATAATATGTCTACATAATGAAGGTGGGGAAACCAATGTTGGATATCCTAAAAAAGTGTTTTTGAATGCAGATGGAACTGAAAACATAAAAAGTAAAAAGTATGCTCAACGTTTTCTAGATGCGACAAAATCCGATATGCTTTTTGCTCAAAAAGTTCTATTTGTTGAAGGAATTGCAGAACAACTTCTACTATCAGTTTTTGCAAACTATTTAGGGAAATCATTAGAAGATAATCATATTGCTATAATAAATGTCGGCGGTCGATACTTTGCTCATTTCTTATACCTCTTCGATAGCCAAAAAGAAAATACAATTCCTAAAAAAGTAATTTGCCTGACGGACAGAGACCCCGAAAGAAAAGAGAAGCCAGATGGAAAATTTAAAAAGTGCTATCCTTTTGAATATAATCTAGACTTAACAAAATTTGATTATCAAACAAACCCTACTGCAGATTCTTATCCTGTAGGTAGTCATCCAAATATAACATTTTATAGCCAACCAATCGGGACCGGAAAAACATTCGAATATGAAATTTTAATCAGTAATCCAACTCTTGAAATCTTACTTACTGACTCTATAAGTAATTCTGATGAAATCAAAGATTTAATGACACTTTATAATACAGCAGGAAAAACTTCACAAGATTTACTTAACAGATTAAGTAAGAGCAAAGAAAATCAAAGAATATTAGACAGCATAACTGCAAATACTAGTTCGTCAGATGATGAGAAAAAGAAAGCAGTTATAGCATCAAGATATCTAAATTCAGTTGGTAAAGGTGAAAACGCATTAGAACTTTGTTATGTACTTCAGGAAAATTTCGCTAAAAAAGGGACTGCTGATTTTAAAGAATTTATTGTTCCAGCCTATATTAAATCTGCAATTGAAGAAGTATGCCAATAACTACAATAAATTCTGACACTATAATCTCTGATATTGAAAGTCACTTCAAAGTATCTGCTGGACCAGGTGCTGGTAAAACATATTGGTTAGTAAATCACATTAAAAATGTACTTCATAATTCTGACAAGCTTTTCCGAACAAGAAAAATTGCCTGTATCACTTATACAAATATAGCTGTAAATACAATACTTAAACGACTTGGCACTTCGTCCGAACAAGTTGAAGTTTCAACAATACATAGCTTTTTCTACAAAAATATAGTCAAGCCATATGCTTCATTTATTGCAACCGAATTTGGCTTAAATGTGGCTGAAATGGATGGTCACGATGATATTGTATTGTCAAACTATAGTTTTTTGAATGAATGGAAAAAACGGACTGGTCAGCAAAGGATTAATGATGACAATATTGTAGTTGAGGCTTTCACTAAACTAAAATGGAAACTTGAAAATGGAAACTTGAATGTCAAAACAGATTATCCGTTTCTTGTAGGGAATTATCCTATTAAAAATGATTCTTACTTCGAATACAAGAAAATGATGTGGGAAAAAGGATTAATTCACCATGACGATATTCTATTTTTTAGCTTTCAAATTGTAAAAAAATTTCCATTTGTAGTCCATATTTTGAATGCCAAATTCCCTTACATATTTATAGATGAATTTCAAGATAGTAACCCTATCCAAGTTGAAATATTTAAAAAACTAGGATTGCTGGAGAGTAAAATTGGTGTTATAGGAGATGTAGCACAATCAATTTATAAATTTCAAGGAGCCGATTATACACAATTCCAAGCTTTTTCATTACCGAGTATCAATGAATACATTTTAAGTGATAATAGAAGGAGTAGTAATGAAATAATTGATACTCTTAATGATGTTAGAAAGGATATCAGTCAAATAAAATTTAGAAATATCTCTATTTCAAAGCCAGTTATATTTATTGGAGATATGACATTGGCATTAAGAGCTGCTAAAATAAAATGTAGCAATGGAACAGTATATACGCTTTCGAGAAACAATATTACTTCAAATGCAATGAAAGCAGAAATAAATGGCTCTAGGCTTGATAGCAAATTATTAGAAAAACTGAAGGAAATAGATTCGAATCCTAAACGAAGTAATCCAATATATTCCTGCATCAAAGCAATTGCTTATGGGAAAGAAAATAAATTCAAAGATGTAAATCGTCAGCATAAAGTGGACTAAAAATAAGTTAATTTTAGATAGTGTTTCCATTGTTAAAACTTAAAACAAAATGTTATGGAACCTACTCACAAACAGTCCACAGAAAACTTTATTAAAGATATTCGTCGTAAGACAAGACGGATATTTTCCTCCGAACAAAAGATCATGATTGTTATGGAAGCTCTTCGAGCAGAAGAGTCCTCCTCAGAGATCTGCCGCAAGTATGGCATTACCCAATCGTTGTTTTACAAATGGAACAAAGAGTTCATGGAAGCAGGCAAGAAACGTCTCAATGGAGATACTACCCGTCAAGCTACCAGCGATGAAGTAAGTGAACTACGCAAAGAAAATCAACGGTTAAAAGAAATGGTGGCAGACCTAATGTTGCGCTACGATATTGTAAAAAAAAGCTTGACCATCTTGGAGTAAGCGAAAAATACCAACGTCGTATGAGATTAACAGCAGCAGAAAAACACGAGATCATTAAATTGGTTGAAGGTTCAGAGATTGGAGTAAACAGAACTTTATTGGAGTTAGGAATAAACAAGAGTACATTTTACAAGTGGTATAAAGTTTATTTAGATAAAGGTTCCAGTGGCCTTGAATCAAAGCATACTAGCAGGCAACAATGGAACACTATACCACAAGTGGAAAAGAATCTTGTAGTGGAAATTGCTCTTGAATATACGGAGCTTTCTCCGCGAGAATTATCCTGTAAACTCAGTGATGAGAAAAGGATATTTATCTCCGAATCCAGTGTGTATCGTATTTTAAAGGCAAGAGGGTTAATCACCAGTCCCTCGCATATTTTATTAGCAGCAGGTAATGAATATAGTAACAAGACTTGTGTTGTACATCAAATGTGGCAAACAGATTTTACCTACTTTAAAATACTTGGATGGGGATGGTATTATCTAAGTACAGTATTGGATGATTATAGTCGTTTTATTGTTCATTGGGAACTTTGCAAAACGATGAAGACAGAAGATGTTCAGAGAACCATTAACAGGGCATTGCAGGCCGCAGCTTTACCAAAAGGGTTCAGTCCGAAGTTATTATCGGATAATGGATCTTGCTACATTGCATCAGAACTCAAAGAATTTTTAGATAGCAAAAAAATAAAACTGATACATGGCAGACCTAATCATCCGCAAACACAGGGCAAAATTGAACGCTATCATAGGTCGATGAAGAACGTTGTAAAGCTAGACAACTATTACTGTCCTGAAGAACTTGAGTCATCGTTAGCAACTTTTGTACATTACTATAATCACGAACGCTATCACGAATCACTTGAAAATGTTACACCAGCAGATGTCTATTATGGAAGACAGGAAGAAATTTTAAAGTACAGAGAGAAAATAAAAAGGCTAACATTAAAAAGAAGAAGGCAAGATTATTTAAGACAAAAAATCGCATCTTAACTTTAATCTATACCCTATAAAACTAAAAAAAATAAAAGTATCTTTAAATCAAGAAATACTATCTAAGCAATAGTTCACTTTGTTTTGACGACATACATTAAGCCATGAAGCAGCAGCGGTATATTTTTGTTGATGCACTATTGGTAAATATTTATCGCCGGCATAGCGGTAGTCTCTGTAAAAACTTTCTGCTTTATGGTCAAGTTCTAATAATTGTTTTATTCGTTGCTTAGCAATGTACTCATATGGATTGCCGAAATGGGCAGTTAGTTTTTCTTTGTCTTTATTTCGCAACTCATCATACTGAACAAGCACTTTTCTTTTATCTGCCCAGTCAGGTATCATTTGCCAATATGGGCCATTACGAAAATTTGCTTTCTTTATCCCATCAGCTTTCCAACCTGCTAACATAAAGTCGGCAAATTCTATGTACAATATGTTATTGATTATTTTCATTAGTTAAATGGGATAAGTTTTTTACTTCTCGAGTAGTAGGTTTTTACGTTTTGTTAATTCCATGAACATCATTATTTTCTTTCTGCACGCAGTACTTTTTTTACTTCGCTTGTTGAAAGCCCTGTTAATTCTACCGTTTCTTTTACGATTGCCGCTCGTCTCACATCTCTTTGGCTTTTGTTTTCATGTTTTTTAACCTATTTTTATTGTCCTTTATAACACGAATAAGGATACAAAGTTAAAATGAAATTATTTGAATATTCAAATTAATTTAATAAAATGAAATATTTTAGTACTAATATTAAAAGAATAAGAAGAGATAAAAAACTTACACAGGCTGAAATAAAGGCTAATACCGGGATTGAGCCTAGTACATGGAGTAATTATGAAAGAGGAAAATCTTTTCCAAACTTGAAATTATTTGATGAAATATGTAAATATTTTGGGGTTTCTGCGGATGACTTATTGAATAGAGACTTATCAAATGTTCATCTAAATGAAAATGAGAAGGATAAAAAAAGCAGTAAAAATGTCCACCTAAATGTCCACCCAATTGTCCACCTAAATGCCTCAAAAGAGGAGGTTAATACAACTGGTAAACAGGAAAAGGAACCATGTGCAAGGTGTGCAAATAGGGATGAAATAATAAAAAGCAAGGACAAGATAATAGATGCTTTACAGGAATTGATTGACGCATTGAAAATGTCGCAAAACCTACTTCAACAACAGTTACATATAAAGAAGCCGCATAAAAAGCGTGCGGAGTAGGATAATAAAGGTGTTTAATAGTGGGCAATTAACCTTATTCGATATTAAATGGCCTTTAAACACCTACTTAATGGTACCAAAATGATACATAATTAACCCTAATTGAGCGTTTCGTTTTATATCCATAAACTCATACAATCGGCTGTAATGCCCAATGGTTGTGGATTTTTCGCACATTTTATATATTCTATAATTGTACCTTTGGTTTTACCCCCCGTAGAAGAAAGATATACTGTTGAAATGTGCGACGCCACTGAAGCTGAATAATGGCATAATGTTTGGCTAATAAAAATAAAAACTATGTGGAAAGAAGAAAATAATAAACTCTACAAGAAATTTACTTTTAAAGATTTTTCTGAGGCTTTTGCTTTTATGACAAGAGTGGCACTTATTGCTGAAAAAATGGACCATCATCCTACATGGACGAATACGTGGAATACTCTAGTGATCTGGTTATCAACACATGATGCGGGAGATATTGTAACGGAAAAAGATAAACAGCTCGCGAAAAAAATTGATGCTATTGTGTAACAGGCTCGTCCTTCTTTCTTATCAGCATAATACCTGCATTGGTGCTAAGATCTGCGCTAAAGAATTCTTCATATACCGATTCTCCATCGTGAATCGTTAATAGGCCTGTATTAGGTGGTATACTACCTAAGTTCTCTGCATATAATATCAATAATAAAGAGTCGGGAGTATCTTTTGTGATGTGGATAGTCTTGCTATTCGCTTTTAGCGTTAACATCTGTTTCGAGAAAAGTAATTGTCCGTTCATTACAACACTAACAATATCACCATCGACTATACCATTATCATAAAGCGATATGATCAAGCTATCTGATTTATAATATACTTTTTGAATATTATCATAATCCATCTTCCTTTTAGTAACATCTGCAGCTGCCGGAGTTTCCGGAGCAGGAGCAGCTTTTTCTTTTTCTAAGGTTGCGGCTGCAGTTACTTTAGCATTCTGATCAGCAATCTTTTGGTCTTGTTTCGCTTTCGCAAGATCGTCTTTCTGCTTTTGTTCTGCGGCTTTCTGCGCTTGTTTAGCTTTAGCCAGATCATCCTTTGCCTTTTGATCAGCAATAGCTTGAGCTTGTTGTTTAGCCTTTACACTATCTTCTGATTTATTTGATGGACCAGTCTTCACAACAATATTACCATCGATCTTATTATGTGCCTCGTCAAATCTTATCTGGTTAATTACCCTTACTTCATCTAGTTTTTCTGTAATGTAGGTTGGGATGTAATCGCTCTTACGTTGAACGCTTAAAGTTCCGGTTACGGGGTGATAAAACTTTGTGAGATTTGTATTCCATGTACCTGATAAAGTTCTTACAGTATCAGTATTCTGCAAAGTAAGCACACTATATTGATGTATATTTTTAGGAGGATTAACAGGATAACTATTATCAATTAATTCTACATCTTCTATAAAGATCTTCCCGTCTTTCATTTTTATTTTAACCTTCTTTACACCAATACCTATCTTTCCGTCAAAATCAAATTCAGTGTATGAATAGCCAACCAGATCACCTTTTTCTTTACTAATAGCTAATTCGTAATGGAGTGTTTTTTTAGTAGTATCATTATAGATCGATCCTTTCCAAAGTCCCGTCAGATCAACATTTTGCTGTGCTAAAAGTTTTACAGGCAATAATGATATCAATAGAAAAAATACAAAAAGGATCTTCCTCATAAACAGTGATATTGTAATTAGTTTAATTAAAACTAGCCATTCATAGAAGTTAAAAATTCAACATTATCTTTAGTACCCTTCATATTTTTAAGCAATGTATTCAATGCTTCTTCAGGATTCATGTCAGCCATGTGTTTACGTAAAACCCACATACGCTGGAAAGTTTCTTTATCTAATAATAAGTCATCTCTACGTGTTGAAGAAGAAACGATGTCGATAGCAGGGAATATTCTTCTGTTAGATAGTCTTCTATCCAACTGTAGTTCCATGTTACCTGTTCCTTTAAATTCTTCAAAAATAACCTCATCCATTTTACTACCGGTATCTACTAACGCTGTAGCTAATATTGTTAAAGAACCACCATTTTCAATTTTACGTGCCGCACCAAAAAATTGTTTTGGTTTTTGCATCGCATTTGCTTCCACACCACCGGATAAAACTTTACCAGATGAAGGAGCAACCGTATTATGTGCTCTTGCTAAACGGGTAATACTATCTAATAAGATCACCACATCATGTCCGCATTCAACCAAGCGTTTTGCTTTTTGCAAAGCGATGGTGCTAACTTTTACATGTTTTTCTGCCGGTTCATCAAATGTGGAAGCGATAACTTCCGCTCTCACACTACGTTCCATATCTGTTACCTCTTCCGGTCTTTCATCTACCAATACTATCATTAGATAACATTCAGGATGATTTTCAGCAATAGCATTTGCTACTTCTTTCAGTAACATTGTCTTACCCGTTTTTGGCTGGGCAACGATCAATCCACGCTGACCTTTACCAATTGGTGTAAATAAATCGATAATCCTTGTGCTATAATTATCAGCCTTCGTTGTAAGATTTAATTTTTCGAAAGGAAATAAAGGTGTTAAATAATCGAATGGTACCCTATCTCTAACCTCATCCGGAGATTTGCCATTGATCGTTTCAACTTTTAATAAAGCAAAATATTTTTCACCTTCTTTTGGCGGACGAACAGATCCGTAAACAGTATCACCTGTTTTTAATCCAAATAATTTTATCTGAGATGGAGATACATAAATATCATCAGGAGAAGAAAGGTAATTGTAATCGCTGCTTCTTAAAAAGCCATAACCATCGGGCATCATTTCCAAAACACCTTCGCCCAAAATAATACCATCAAATTCAATATTGAAAACAGGTTGTTGACGCTGTTGAAATTGTTTAGCAGGCTGAGCTTGAGCAGAACCGTCATATTGTACTTCGGGTTGTTGTATATCTTCTTGTTGCAACAAAGATGCGATCGCTGCAGGAATAGTACTATCCTGATCAGTCAATGGCTGCAATTCTTCTTCTTCCTCTTCAGGAATTTCAACTTCTACCTTTTTAACAGGTTTCTTAGGTGCTTCAGCTTTTTTAGC
>Ga0207034_1090_pt1 | contig 13147 bp, 6 predicted proteins | sample Alteio_BWMinCont_36_FD_153269 | JGI IMG/M metagenome (GOLD analysis project Ga0207034, IMG submission 153269) | Enriched cells from forest soil in Barre Woods Harvard Forest LTER site, Petersham, Massachusetts, United States -... | ecosystem: Environmental > Terrestrial > Soil > Temperate forest >...
TTTACACCTAGTCTTTTACTTTGCGAGTCGCGGCCATTCTTAACCGAGCCTTCACCTTTTTTGTGTGCCATCTTTTTTAGTTTATTAGTTTAACGGTTTATTAGTTTTAACTTTTAAATTGATAGTATTGTTTTATCAATAAACCAATCTACAAGTAAACAGATAAACAACTATGCTATTCCTGTTACTTTAATATGAGTGTACTGAGTACGATGTCCGTGTTTTTTACGGAAACCTTTTCTTCTTTTCATTTTAAAGGCAATTACTTTATCGCCCTGAATAAGGTCGGCAATTATTTCTGCCTTTACTACTGCTTTAACATCTTTTCCAGATAAAACTTTATCGCCAGCGTGAGTAAACAGAACATCTGCAAACTCTACTTTGTCGCCTTGTTTACCTTCAAGATGCGGTACGTACAAGCTATCGCCTGCTTTAACCTTAAACTGTTGACCTGCTATTTTAACTACTGCTAACATATTACCCAAATTTAGGACGGCGAAGGTAAGGCTTTTAATTAATAATTGGTAATTAAAAATGAATAATTATCGAGAAAAAGTAGTGGGTATAGTACTTACTATCATTGCATTAGCCTGTATCCGGCCCCATAGAATGGCAATTATATGGGCTAAAATTATTGATATTCAATTAAATAAGATGGTTTTTATGGCGCTTTTGAGTTTACTTTTTGGTTTTGCCTTTTTACTTTTCACTTATTATTATATTCGCTGTAAGTTATGCGTTATCTACTTTTTCCGCTCAGATTGCTGTTTACTATATATACAGCTGCTTTATTTCTGGCTTTTTTGCTCATTTCATTTCCAATGGTAGTGGTAGCTTCGTTTTTTTGGCAAAATAAAGGGTGGAAATTTTATTTTGGAAATTTGTCGCGTCTGGACCGATATCCAATTGGTTTTATGTGGAATTTTTCATCGTAATATTTATGAAGTGCCACATGATACTAGCAAACAATACATATTTGTGGTAAATCATATTTCTTATATGGATATTCCCATTATGTTGCAGGCTGTACGCAAACAAAATTTCAGAATATTGGGAAAATATGAAATAAGTAAACTGCCCTTATTTGGTTTATTATATAAGTACGTTGTAGTGTTGGTGGATAGAGAAACTGCATCAAAAAGAGCAACAAGTGTAAAGCAATTGAAATCAGTAATACAAAAAGGAATATCTGTTTTGCTTTGTCCGGAGGGTACATTTAATGAAACGCGCAAGCCATTAAAAGCATTTTATGACGGTGCCTTTAAAATTGCTATTGAAACCCAAACACCAATAAAACCGATCTTGTTTTTAGATACATACGATATATTGAATTACAACAGTATGCTTTCAATCACACCGGGTAGATCAAGAGCTATTTATTTAGATGAAATAAGTGTTGAAGGGTTGACTGTAAAAGATACGAACAACCTAAAAGATAAAGTGTATAAAATAATGGAGGAACGTTTGATTTTTTATAAAGCCAGCTGGATAGAGAAACAAGTAAAAAGTTAGAAGTTAAAACCTGAAAGTGAAAAATGCATCAACAACAATTCAACAATAAAACAATCCAACAATAACCATTGCTATACTGCGAAGTGATCATACCATTGGCATTGCCAAAAACCTACACCTACTCGGTGCCGGATATTTTTGAAAAAAATGTTCAGGCGGGTTGCAGGGTAGAAGTAGGCTTGGGAAAAAATAAAAGATATGCGGGCATTATCAAATCAATCAATCCAACACAGCCTGCCTACGCTACAAAGGATATATTGAACGTGCTGGATGATGAGCCATTGCTTTATCAGCAGCAATTACAATTATGGAGTTGGATAAGCGATTATTACATGTGCAGCGAAGGTGAAGTAATGGCTGCTGCATTGCCGGCGCATTTTAAATTAAGCGGCGAAACCATTTTGATGTACAATGAAGACTACGGAGATGATTTTGCCGGTTTTGATAGTGAGGAATATGTACTTGCAGAAGCGCTGTTAATTAAAAAGCAACTCAATATTGGCGAAGTGCAACAAGTGTTGGATGTAAACAATGTGTATCCCGTTATAAAGCGCTTGATAGATAAAAGAGTTTGTATTGTGTGGGAAGCTTTGAACGAACGCTATCAAACCAAAAAAGAGAATTTTGTTTTACTGAATCCGCAATATGATACTGATGAAGCATTGGCGCAATTGTTAAATAACTGGAGTGGAGCGCCAAAGCAAATGGAACTGTTATTAAGCTATCTCCATTTAATAAAAACTGAAGGTGAAGTATCTCAGGTAGCACTTCTAAAAAAATCCGGGGCATCTGCGGCTCAATTAAAAGGGTTGGCGGATAAAAATATTGTGTTGATCGAGAAGCGCAGTGTAGATAGGATCAAAACAATGCCTAAGGCAATGCAGACCAATTTTGATCTAAGTCTTGCACAACACAAAGCCTTTGAAGGAGTAAAAGAAAGCTTTACAGACAAAGGCGTCTGTTTATTACATGGTGTAACGAGCAGTGGTAAAACACAGATATATATTAAGCTGATCGAAGAATATTATAAACAAGGCAAGCAGGTTTTGTACTTGTTGCCGGAAATAGCTTTAACAGCACAAATGATCCGCCGTTTGCAAATGCATTTTGGAGGCAATATCGCTATCTATCATTCTAAATTCAATAATAATGAACGTGTTGAATTATGGAATAAAATAAAAACAGGCGAAACGCGAATTGTATTAGGCGCAAGAAGTGCCTTGTTTTTGCCTTTCAAAGAATTAGGGTTGATAGTTGTCGACGAAGAACATGATCCATCATTTAAACAGCAAGATCCTGCGCCGAGATACAATGCACGTGATGCAGCTATTTTTTACGCATCGCTTTTTAAAGCAAAAGTTTTATTAGGAAGTGCAACACCATCTATCGAAAGTTATTTTAATGCACAAAGAGGTAAATATGGTTTGGTAGAATTGACGGAAAGATTTGGAGGTATCCATTTGCCTATCATTGAAATTATTGATACAAGAAAAGTGGTGCAGAAAGGCAAAGTAATGTTATCACCTCAACTAAAAGAAGCGATTGAAAAAACGGTGGAGAATGGCAGGCAGGTTATTCTTTTTCAAAACAGGCGTGGTTATTCTCCTTATATTATTTGCGGCACTTGCGGTTATTTACCGCAGTGTAAAAACTGTGATGTAACGCTCACGCTGCATAAATTTTCGAACAAACTGCATTGTCATTATTGCGGTACAACTTATCCTAAATTAGTGGAGTGCCCGGCTTGCGGAACGGTTAACTGGACAGAGAAAAATTTTGGTACGGAGAAGATCGAGGAAATGATCGAAGAAGAGTTTCCAAAGTTAAAAGTGGCAAGAATGGATGTGGATTCCGTAAGAGGTAAAACCGCGCATGACAATTTGATCAAATTGTTCGAACAGCAACGTATAGACGTATTAGTTGGCACACAAATGGTGGTAAAAGGATTAGACTTCGAGAAGGTTAGCCTGGTAGGAATTTTAGATGCGGATGGCTTGCTAAGTTTCGCAGATTTCAGGGTAAATGAACGGGCGTTTCAATTAATGGAACAGGTTAGCGGACGGGCGGGCAGAAAAGATGAACAAGGAAAAGTATTGATACAGGCATCGGCTATTAATCATCCGGTATTGCAATTTGTGCAACAGCATGATTATAAACAGATGTATGAATATGAATTAGTGAATCGTAAAGAATTTTCCTACCCGCCATATAGCAGGATCATTCACATCACTTTAAAACATAAACTAAAAGAAGTGGTTGATGAAGCGGCGAATAAATTAGGAGAAGCAATGCAGAAAGAGTTACGGAGTTTCATTGTTGGTCCGGCCGCACCGGTGGTAGGAAGAATTCGTAATCAATATTTGATGGAGTTATTAATAAAACTGCCATTGGATAGTAAACAGATACAACAGTATAAAAAAATAATTCGTCACCATTTTAATTTGTTACTGACAGAGAAAAGATTTGCGTCGGTAACAATGATCGCGGATGTAGATAGTGTTTAGGAATTAAGAATTAATAATGAAGAATTAAGAATGGAAATACAAGCTAATATATCACTTAAAAAATTCAACACATTCGGGATAGATGCATATGCGCGGTATTTTGCGAGGTTTAAAACAGTTGAAGAACTACATGAGTTGATCGATCTGCAAAAAACATCTATTCTTGATTTGCCTTCATCTATTGTATTGGGTGGAGGTAGTAATATCTTATTTACTAAGGATTATGACGGGCTTGTCTTAAAGAATGAATTAAAAGGAATTAAAAAGATAAAGGAAGATGAACTCCATGTTTATGTGCAGGTGGGTGCAGGAGAAAACTGGCACCAGTTTGTGTTGTATTGTATTGAAAATAATCTGGCAGGAATAGAAAATCTTTCATTAATTCCCGGTAATGTTGGCGCATCGCCCATGCAGAATATTGGTGCATATGGTGTAGAAATAAAAGATGTGCTTTATTATTTGGAAGCATATTCTATCAAAGAAAAAGCAATACACACGTTTAGTCTGAATGATTGTGAATTGGGGTATCGCGATAGTATATTTAAGAGGAAATATAAAAATGACTTTATCATTACTAGCGTTACTTATCGTTTAAATAAAGTGCCTCAGTTTAATACGAGTTACGGAGCCATAAAACAAGAGTTGGAAAGGATGAAGGTTTATGAGCTAAGTATCAAAGCTGTTTCGCAAGCCGTGATAAATATTCGCAGTAGTAAATTGCCTGATCCGTCGGAGATAGGAAATGCAGGTAGCTTCTTTAAAAATCCGACAGTATCGCATTCAAAATTTGAGTCACTGAAGGAAAAGTTTCCAAATATTGTAGGGTATGATGTTCATAATGGAGATGTTAAATTAGCTGCAGGCTGGATGATAGAACAATGTGGTTGGAAAGGTTTCAGAAAAGGAGATGTGGGCTGTTATGATAAACAGGCATTGGTATTGGTGAATTACGGAAAAGCTTCAGGTAATAATATTTATAAGTTAAGCGAAGAGATCTTACATAGTGTGAAAGATAAATTTCATATTGTGTTGGAAAGAGAAGTGAATATTATTTAATAGTCTCTTGTCATGCTGAGGAACGAAGCATCTCATTCATAAAATGACAGAATGATTGTTGAAGATAAGATGCTTCGTTCCTCAGCATGGACAAGAACTTTTTGGTTTATTGCTTTCCTCTGAACATCAGTTTAATTCAAATCGATCTCATCAAAACCTTCGTCATCATGAGGTTGCGAGCCCATGGTAAACATACTTCCCATCAGATCCTTAAATTCAATTTTTCCATCCAATACTTTTTTGCTGATCAATGAATGTGCTGCTAAACCATGTAAAACAAATTCCATTAACAACGCCGTTTCTTTTTCATCGGCAGTTTTATAATATTTTTTTACCAGGGCATGTAATCCGTCTACTTTATATAGTAGCTGTACCTTATCATCATCCTTGGTTTCGAAAAATGTATCTAAATGATTGCCTGCATCAAACCAACGGGTGATTGCTTTGTAAGGACTTTCTTCTGCCTGTTCTTTGCCTTTTGTTTTTTTCTTCTTTAATGAATCAGGATTAGGAAAGTATAAACCAAATTGTGCACGTATGGCGCGTTCCAATAAATTAAATGCAACCTGGTAAGGTCCTTCTTGTTCGCCTTCATACACCAATTCTATTTTCCCGGTGATCGATGGAATGATACCGATCATATCACTTATCCAAACCTGTGTTTGTTTTTCGTTGTTGATGATCGCCCTGCGTTCTGCAGCACTTACTGCGTTTTCGTATGCGGCAATAGTTAATCTTGCGCTCACGCCGCTTTTTTTATCTACCAATTCACTTCCTCTTGCTTCAAAAGAAACCTGTTCAATTAATCTTTTTACAAGATCACTGATCTTTACTTTTTTTAATTGTTCTTCATAAATATCAGCTTCTTGTTCTGTGATCGCTAATGATGTTTCGATCGATTTTGGGTAATGCGTTAATATCTGACTTTCGATCCTGTCTTTTAATGGTGTTACAATGCTTCCTCTGTTTGTATAATCTTCAGGGTTGGCAGTAAATATAAACATAACGTCTAAGGGCAAACGCAACTTAAAACCACGAATTTGCAGATCACCTTCTTCTAAAATATTAAATAAGGAAACTTGTATTCTTGCCTGCAGATCGGGCAATTCATTAATTACAAAAATACTGCGATTACTTCTTGGGATGATACCGTAATGCAATACGCGTTCATCTGCAAAACTCAGTTTTAAATTTGCCGCTTTGATAGGGTCAATATCGCCGATCAGATCAGCAACGCTAACATCAGGTGTGGCAAGCTTTTCACCATAACGTTGGCTGCGATGAAGCCAGGCAATAGGTGTGTTATCTCCATGCTCTGCGATCAGATCAATTGCATAACGGGAGATCGGTTGTAAAGGGTCATCATTGATCTCGCTACCTGCAATTACAGGAATGTATTCATCCAGCAATTCAATCATTTGCCTGGCCATACGCGTTTTTGCTTGTCCGCGTAAACCTAAAAATAAAATATTATGACGGGATAATAAAGCTCTTTCCGTATCAGGAATTACAGAATCTTCATATCCTAAAATACCGGGAAAAGCATTTTCTTTTGCTTTGATCTTTTTAATAAGATTATTACGGATCTCATCTTTGATGCTTATTGTAACATATCCGTTCTTCTTTAATTCGCCTAGTGTTTTGATTTTCGTGCTATCCATTTCGTTTTTATTGTAATCTTTTATGAATGTGTTTTGTTGTTTGTCTGAATTGGGATTTAATGGATTTTGGGATTAGCGGGATTTGTTTGCAATTAAATTCGCTAATCCCAAAATCCATTAATCTGACGAATCCCAATTCAGACAATAATTTTAATAAACCGTCTTTCTCTTCCCACTTTCAAAATCCTTAAATATAAAAGAGCCTAAATTATCAAGCCCTGCAAAAAACGCTTTACCATTGTTTGTTTCAGTAAATTCTGTAACAAATTTTTGTAAGTATGGATCAGATGCGATCATGAATGTTGTGATCGGTATTTTTATTTTTTTGCATTGTGTTGCCAGGTTCATGCAACGGTTTAATATTTTTCTATCAACACCAAAACTGTTTTTATAATAACGGTTACCAACTTTTAAACAGGTAGGTTTACCATCTGTTATCATAAATATTTGTTTGTTTGGGTTTCTTCTTTTTCTTAAAATATCCATTGCTAATTCAAGTCCGGCAACAGTATTGGTGTGATATGGACCTACTTGTAAATAGGGGAGATCTTTCACTTCAATGGTCCAGGCATCGTTACCAAATACTACAATATCTAATGTATCTTTTGGGTATTTTGTTTTGATCAGTTCGCTAAGCGCCATCGCTACTTTTTTTGCAGGTGTTATTCTGTCCTCACCATACAATATCATACTATGTGAAATATCGATCATTAACACAGTCGATGTTTGACCTTTGAAATCCGTTTCTCTTATATCAAGATCATCTTCATGCAATGAAAAATTGTCTACGCCATGATTGATCTGCGCGTTACGAATGGAAGATGTAAAATCAATTTGCTCTAATGTATCACCAAATTGAAAGGGCCTTGTTTCAGGATTTATTTCATCTCCGCCGCCCGGCTTAAATGTATTGTGATTGCCCTGCTTCGTTTTTTTTATTTTACCGAAAATTTCTTCCAGGCTTTTTTTACGAATGCTCTGTTCTGTTTTGGGTGTAATTTTTATTTCTCCGTTTTGCTTGTTCTCATCTATATAACCTTTGTCCTTAAGGTCCTCGTAAAAATCGCCCATGCCGTACTCATTATCGGTAAGGTTATACTGCTTGTCTAGTTCATTCATCCATTGCATGGCTTCACTAACATCACCATTGGTATAAGTAAGTATTTGGGTAAACACATCCAGCAATTGCTCAAAGCGTGATTTGCTATTTTGATCAGGATCGTATTTGGAAAAATTAAAGCCTTTCATCAGTAAAAATTTATAGTAATTGATTGATTGATAATCGATTGAAAAGAAGTTGTTTCTACAGGACTAATAAATCAATGGTGCAACACACAATTTACGTAATATTTAGGGCAGTAGTGTTTATCAGGTAAAATTTTGTGTAGTATTTATTCGATAAATGCTGCCTTTTCAAGCATAAAGGAGTCATAGTTAAGAACTTGTTATCAATTGTCACAAATCTATGCTATTCATAAAAATATATCACTACCTTTGGAACGCTAAATGAAATCCCAAAACGATTGCTTGTATGAAGAAATATCTACATTACTCCTCGCTGCTGCTTGCTCTTTACTGTTTACAATATTCTAATGCAAATGCACAATGTACTCCTGTAGCGGTTACTAAAACTAATACTACAAAAGTTTATGTGCATTATATGCCTTGGTTTGCAGGACCGATAAATCCTAATGCAACAAGCTCTTACACGTGGGGTCCCCACTGGTATGAAAATGGCGGTGACAATTCAAATACTCCAAATACTTTTGAAAATATTACTGATTATACTGGAGCAACAGTTTCGGTACGTAATATTGATGGACATTATCATCCTTTGATCGGTCCTTATGATGAAACTGATCCTTATGTGGAAGAATATCATTTGTTATTAATGAAATTATCAGGTATAGATGGTGTGATGATTGATTGGTATGGATTAGGAGGTAATGGTGCAAGTGATGCAGGCGCTAACCAAACCAATACAGCTGCAATGATTTCTCAAATGGGAAATTACGGACTTAAATACGGGTTGGTCGTTGAAGATAAGGCAATGACGAACATTGGAGCTAACTTAAGTTATGCAGCAAGTAATTATTTCACAGATGCTAATTACATAAAGCTAGGAGACATGAGAGGAAGTGGCGATCCTAATGCCACAGCTCCATTGGTTGCAGTTTTTGGTCCTATTACATATAAATCAGGAAGTAGTTGGACTAATCTTGGAAATACAAAAGCTTTCTTACCACTATATGGTCAGGCTTGGAATACAGTACAAGGTACAGCTGGTGGAACTTTCATGTGGCCTTATCCTCAAGCAGGGCAAGGCATTGTAAATGGTGTTCCAGCATGGTATAATGATGCTAACAGTTATTATAATGGCTCTTATTATACAGGAGGTGCACCTAATGTTCATAATAATTATAAGGAAAACGGAGTTGGTTTAGGAAACAATGTAGTATTAGGAACAGCTTATCAAGGGTTTAACGATTTTTATGGTGGCGGTGGTGCAGATGCGGATGGTATAATCCCGCGTAACTATGGAGCAAGTGGTAACACGCTAAATACTATGTTGAATCTGGCACAAGCAAACAAAGGGGAAATAGATGCTATACAAATTGCTACATGGAATGACTTTAGTGAAGGAACAATTATTGAACCTACTGTAGAGTTTGGTTTCCAAAGTTTAGTTACTGTACAACAATTTACAGGAGTTTCATATACAGAAACAGATCTACGTTATATTGATACTCTATATATGTTGAGAAAACAGTATAATGGCAATAGTTCTGTTGAATCAGCTTTAGATCAGGCTTCATGTGATATGAAGCAATTAAATACTTCTGCTGGTGAAGCATTGCTCTCTTGTATTTATAAAACAGGAACTACCAGTTGTGCAAGTGGCCCAGGAATGAGTAATCAAACTACTAGCGTTACAGTTGGCGGTACAGTAAATTATTCGATCGTTGCTTCTGCTGCAAATGGTGCAATAACAGGTTATGGTGCAACAAGTTTGCCATCAGGATTAAGTGTAAATACAACAACGGGTGTAATCAGCGGTACCACATTCGCTGATCCTGGTGTTTATAATATAACTATTAGTGCTACAAATAGCCATTCAACTTCAACAGCTACATTAACATTAACCGTTAATGAGACAGCTACATTGCAACCTTACCTTGGTACGGTTGCCCAAATTCCTGGAGTTATACAAGCAGAAAATTATGATTATGGAGGTCAGGGACTAGCTTATAATGATAATGATGCTGTTGATAATGGAGCTGCTGCCGGATGTACATTTAGAACAGGAGAAGGTGTAGATATTGAAAATTGCGCAGATGCTGGTGGTGGTTACGATGTAGGGTGGACAAATGCTAATGAGTGGCTGAAGTACACTGTAAATGTAAATACTGCGGGAACATATACGATGACAGGCCGTGTAGCTACAGGTGGAGGTACAGCCACAACGAAGTTTCATGTACTATTAGCTGGTACAAATATTGGAACGATCACTGTTCCAAATACGGGTGGCTGGGCAACTTTCCAAACAAGTGCAAATGTTACAACACCGAGTCTTGCTACAGGTCAGCAGACGCTGGAGATTTTTGAAGATTCAGGTAATTATAATATCAACTATTTAACTTTTACATTAAATGCTCCTGTAGCGCCATCAATCACAAGTGGATCTACAGCAACGGGTACAGTAGGTACTCCATTTACAGGGTATACAATAACAGCGAGTAATACACCTACGAGTTATAGTTCAACTACATTGCCGGCGGGTTTAACCCTAAATACCTCAACAGGGGTTATTAGTGGAACACCAACAACAGTAGTAGCATCATTTTCAGTAACTGTATCTGCAACTAATGCCGGAGGTACGGGAACACAAGTGGTAGTGTTTACCATAAATCCTCCGGCACCTGTTGTTACCAGTGGCAGTGCAAGTGGTACAGTAGGAACAGCATTTACATATACAATTAGTGCGACGAATACTCCAACAAGTTATACGGCAAGTGCATTGCCTGCAGGTTTAACTTTCAATACATCAACAGGAGTTATCAGTGGAACGCCAACAACAGCAGGAGGTCCAACAACGGTAAATGTATCAGCGATCAATGCAGGTGGTACGGGCACAGGTACAATAGCAATTACGATTAACCCTGCAGCACCTGTTGTTACTAGCGGTAGTGCAAGTGGTACAGTAGGTAGCGCATTTACATATACGATCAGTGCGACGAATACTCCAACAAGTTATACGGCAAGTGCATTGCCTGCAGGTTTAACTTTCAATACATCAACAGGAGTAATAAGCGGAACACCAACAACGGCGGGAGGTCCAACAACTGTAAATATCACAGCAGTCAACGCAGGTGGTACAGGTACAGGTACGGTAGCGATCACGATCTCAAATCCGCCTGCACCGGTAATTTCAAGTGCACTTACTGCAAGTGGTGTTGTAGGTACTGCGTTTGCAGGGTACACCATAACAGCGAGTAATACACCAACAAGTTATGGAGCAACTCCATTACCAGGTGGATTAGCTATCAACGCTTCAACAGGTGTTATTAGTGGAACCCCAACAATAGCAGGCACATTTCCGGTAACTATATCTGCAACAAATATTGGTGGCACAGGAACAAAAACATTAACGATCACGATAACGAACCCGCCTGCACCGGTAATAACAAGTAGTGGTACAGCAAACGGAGTAATAGGTTCAGCATTTACTTATACGACAGTAGCATCAAATAGTCCGACACATTATAATGCTAGTGGTTTGCCCGGCGGATTAACTATCAATACTTCAACAGGCGTAATTAGTGGAACACCTACGGTAACCGGAGTATTTACAGTAGTAGATACTGCAATAAATATAGGAGGATCTGGTACTTTACAAATAACACTAACGATAACAAATATTCCTATACCAGTAATAACAAGTTCGCCTACAGCTACAGGTACGGTTGGAACAGTCTTTGGTGGTTATACGATAACCGCAACTAATACACCGACGAGTTATGCTGTAACAGGAGTATTGCCTGGCGGATTAATTTTTTCGGGTTCAACAATAACAGGTACACCAACGGCATCAGGAACATTTGTTGATACAGTAAAAGCAACAAATGGGGGAGGTACGGGAACACAAATTTTAACTTTTACGATCGCAGCATTACCACCGTGTGGTACGTCAATGGTTGTTAATGCAACATCAGTTCCAACAATAGATGGCACTGTAGATGCGGTTTGGTCCAATGCACCCAAAAATGCAATTACAAAAACAATTTCAGGAGTAATACAAACGGGCTCAACCTGGCAGGCAATGTATGATGCTACTAACTTGTATGTTTTGGTACAAGTGAAAGATGCTAATACAAGTAGTGTAGGAACAAATGTTTGGGATCAGGATGGAGTAGAACTTTTTATTGCGGGTAATAATAATAAAACAGGAACCTATACAGCAAATGATCACCAATATCGTTTTAACTGGAATGAAGCTCCAACTGTAGCAAACATAACAGGGGATGCTCCGCTTGTAACAACAGGCATTACCTATGCCATCCCATCTGTAACAGGTGGTTACAATTTAGAAGTAGCTATTCCGTGGACCACAATTGGAGGGACTGCACCATCTAATGGTAAAGCAATAGGCTTTGATATAAATATAAATGATCAGCAAAATAATTTAACAACACGCGAAGCCGTAGCAGGTTGGAATAGTACTGCTACAGATGATTTTAGTAATCCGGGAGATTTCGGAACAGTTAATTTAACTGTCTGTGTGGCAACATCACCGGTTGTAACTTCTGCTGCCCCAACAGGTACCGTAGGCACACCATTTAGTTACTCAATTGTTGCAACGAATAGTCCAACAGGTTATAGTTCAACAGCATTGCCTGCAGGTTTAACATTAAACACAACAACAGGAGTAATCAGTGGAACACCAACGGCAGCAGGTTCATTCACTATAACAGCTACAGCGACCAATGCTGGTGGTAGCGGATCAGGTACATTAACAATAACGATCAATCCTGCAAGTCCTGTAGTATCAGCAGGTTCACCGGTTGGAACAGTAAACACGGCATTTAGTTATTCAGTAATAGCGACTAACACACCAACAAGTTATAGTTCAACAGCTTTACCGGCAGGGTTGACATTGAATACAAGCACGGGAGTTATCAGTGGCACACCAACTTCGATCGGTACAACCTCAGTAACGGTTACAGCAACAAATGCAGGCGGTAATGGATCGAATACAATTTCTATAACAATTAATCCTGCAAGCCCAGTAGTATCAGCAGGTTCACCGGTTGGGACAGTAAATACGGCATTTAGTTATTCAGTAATAGCGACTAACACTCCAACAAGTTATAGTTCAACAGCTTTACCGGCAGGGTTGACATTGAATACAAGCAC
>Ga0207034_1130_pt1 | contig 13001 bp, 9 predicted proteins | sample Alteio_BWMinCont_36_FD_153269 | JGI IMG/M metagenome (GOLD analysis project Ga0207034, IMG submission 153269) | Enriched cells from forest soil in Barre Woods Harvard Forest LTER site, Petersham, Massachusetts, United States -... | ecosystem: Environmental > Terrestrial > Soil > Temperate forest >...
CAGTATTTGGCCTTTATAAGAAGGGTCTGTCAGGCTTTCCGGATAACCCACCATGCCTGTGTTGAATACCACCTCTCCCGCCGCAGCTTTTTTAGCGCCAAAAGAATACCCCTGGAAAATAGAACCATCTTCAAGGACAAGCTTACATATTTCTTTTTTGATATTCATAATAAAGGGTCATTCCTTTGAATGATAGTGTTACCAAGCACCAACACATCCATTTTGGTACGGATAAAACAGGAAAGGGCTTCTTGGGGCTGACAGACAACGGGCTCATTCTCATTAAATGATGTATTTAAAACAAGAGGCACACCTGTTAACTGGTTAAAGTGTTCGATAAGACGGTAATACCTTTCATTGGTCTTTTGAGTAACGGTTTGCAATCGCCCGCTGCCGTCAACATGAGTGACCGCAGGGATCAACGGCCGCTTTTCCGGCCGGATAGCGAACACGGCCATCATAAAAGGGACATCATCATCTGTTTCAAACCATTCAGGCACAGCTTCTCTTAGTATGGATGGCGCGAACGGCCTGAAAGATTCTCTCCGCTTGATCTTCTGGTTCAGGATATCTTTCATGTCTTTTCTGCGCGGGTCACCCAGGATGGACCGGTTCCCCAAGGCCCGGGGCCCCCATTCCATTTTACCCTGGAACCAGCCAATGACCTTGCCCTTGGAAATTTCTGTTGCCGTTAACCTATATAACTCTTCATCATTTGAGACCTTTATGATCGCGCAATTCTGGCTTATCAATTCTTTCTTATTTTCCTCAATGACTTTTTCTAATTCACTTTCCTTGTACGATGTCCCCCAATAAGCATGGTCCATGACAAACGGGCTTCTTTGTTGGTTCTTTTGGCTCCACACATAAAATGCCGAACCTATAGCTCCCCCCGCATCACCGGCAGCCGATTGGATATACATCTTTTTAAAGGGCGTATTTTGGTACACCTTGCCATTGGCCACGGAATTCATCGCGCAGCCGCCGGAAAGGGTTAAATTCTCCATCGGATCTCTTTGATAGGCCTTATTAAGGATATGGAAAAACACCTTTTCGTACATCGCTTGCACTGAACGCGCGATATCCTTATGCTTTTGTTCAAGAGGCTCGTCCTGCTTTCGCCTTTTCCCAAGAAGTTCCTCTAATTTTTCAGTGAATAAGATCCCTACTTCCGGGATCCCCCCTTCCCACTGGTAGCTCACCCCTTTTTTATGATATGAAAAATAATTTAAATTAAGCACGAATGTGCCGTCATCCTTTAAAACAATGACGTCATTCAATTTTTCCAGATAGGCGCACTCCCCATACGGGGCCAACCCCATCACCTTATATTCATCACCGTAATGAAGGAAACCGAGGTATTGGGTCAAGGCCTGGTAAAAGATCCCTAATGAATGAGGAAAATAAACCCTCCAATTGATGTCTATCGAGTGGCCTTCACCTACACCGACGGCACAGCTGGAAAAATCACCAAACCCGTCAATGGACACATTAACAGCCTTTGGAAAAGAAGAGACCAAAAAACTTGAACATAGGTGGGCCATATGATGCTCGACCCTTACAACTTCCCCCCGGAATTGACCGCCGGGAAAATGTTCTTTTAATTCTTGGAGGATATCGTATCGCTTTTGAGAATTCTTTAAACGGTCCTTAATGAAAGAAATGTTCGGATTATTCATTAAGACATAACCTGTTTTTCTCAACAAGTTCGCCTGAGGGTCTGAATTAATGGCAATAAAATCGATATCGTTGATGGTTATCTGGGCTTCCTTCAAACAAAATTCGATCGCTAAAGAAGGAAAACCTGCCCAGTGTTTGATCCGCCGGAACCTCTCCTCTTCTGCCGCTGCGATCAGGAGTCCATCCTGGACCAAACAGGCTGAAGAGTCGCCATGATAAGCATTGATGCCTAATATTCTCAATTTGTCCTCCCTGGCACATCCCACTTGGCCCTTAATTTAAGCTCATGAAGCTTAAGGGCGATCTGGTAAGCGTAGATGGATTTGCACACATTGTAACAAAGCCCGGGATAGCCGTCCAGAAATCCCAGACGAAAAATATAACCGTAAATAAAATAAATAAGGGGCTTGAACGGCAGTTTCAGGAATATTTTCTTCATGAACCTTCGCAATTGAACTGAACTCCCCTTTAATGACCCGCTGACCTCATCACCCGTTTCGTTGGAATATGATCTCTGGAGCAACAAGCCAGCTTCCCAGGTCGAGTAGCGGTTATGCCTGTCCAAATAAAAATGAAGCGGCCGTTTGTCATCATGAAGTAAAGGGTTTTTCATGCTTCCTATTTTTCCATTTGTTATCGGATGCTCATGGCCGACTTCCAGGTCCTGCACCCCTTCCTGTTTTGAAACATCGAATTGTTCAAATTTGACCTTGGATTTCCTGAACAAGATCATTTTCCTTACAGGGTCGCCGAATCTTAGGTATTTCCCTAAAAACCAATAATCATATTTAATCACATAACCTGCTAATCGATCATTACTATCAGTGACGATCTTTTCTAATTCCTCCTTAAAACCGGCTGTTCCCCTTTCATCCGCATCCGGCATCAGGACCCAATCATAAGAAAATTGAGGATTTTCCAGTGACCAGCTTTTCTTAGGGTTCTTGCCATTCCACGTATAAGGATATATTTTATCCGTGTACTGCCGTGCTATTTCAATTGTTTTATCGGTGCTATGCGAATCGACAATAACGATCTCAGCTGCCCATTTAAAACTTTCAAGGCATTCACGGATATTGAGCTCCTCATTCCTGGTCATGATCAGGACTGAAACAGGGACTTTTTGCTCCATATTCTTTCTCCTATGATTTTCTTAAAGCTTAACACAAGAAGGCTCTCGGCCTCCATCAATGAGCCATTGATAAACACTCATCATCTGTCGGGCGCAATCTTTGCCTCCGTATTTTTCTTTGACCAGGCCCCTTCCCCTTTGCCCCATACGCTTTAACTCTTCCGGTGAGGTCAAAAGGGCTTTCAATAAAGCTATTTGAAGGGCTTGCCGGTCATCTTCTATCCACCAACCGCATTGGTACTTCTCCAGGTCTTCCCAAGGGGCTCCTTTGGTCGTGATGGCAGGCACCGCATAAGACAATGATTCAGCGATGACCCTGCCGAAATTCTCAGAATGGGTCGGCAATACAAAAATAGCTGAGTTGCCTAAAGCAGCTTCTTTCTTACTGCCTGTCAACATCCCGGTAAAGGTCACCCGCTCCCGCAAAGAATGTTGTTCTATGAAAATGTTGAGGTCCTCCGTATATCCGGTAACATCTGCCCCGGCGATGATCAAATGCCATTGCGGAAATTTTTTTTCAAGGGCCTTCCATGCATGCAAGAGCTCTTCCAAACCTTTTTTAGGATGTATCCGTGACATAAAAAGGAACCATTTCTTGCCTTTTAAATGAGGGAAATCTGTTTCCAGGACTTCACGGGAAGGGACAGCCGCTAAAGAAGGGAGATGGATACTATTAGGTATGACAGCAATGGGCTGTTTAAAACCAAGCTGCCGGATGGAATCAGCCTCTTGTTCCGAGGTGGCATGGAAAGCAGCTGCGTGTTTAAGGTTTTCCCTCTCCCACAGGGACCAAACCAATTTTTTCTTGAATTGGCTTCTTTTCATCGACCACGCTTCCAGCATTCCCCTGGGAGAGATCACGAGCGGTAATTTATTTTTGACCGCCGCCTGGCGGGCATAAAGATTAGAGAACAGCCATAATCCATGGTTATGGACCAGTTGGCAATCCTTTTCGGTCACCTTTTGCAAAGAAGACTGCAAACATGGCTGTATGCCTGCTAATTTCTTTGTTAAGAAATTACCTGAAAAACAATGCATGTCCACACCTTCAGGCACCAACAACTCCCCTAAGAATTTATAATCAATGGTAAAGAGACTGGTCGCAACACCTTGCCCCGATAAACCTTCGGTGAGCTCTGCCACAGAAAATGAAGGGCCTCCCATCTTCCTGTGCATTGAGTCTATGACATGGCATACACGCATCATAAAGAGGGACCTTTCACAGCGATCACACGCAATGCAGCCTCAAAGGCTTCGTCTACAGATATGGAATTGATACATTTTTTATCGAACTGCGTACAAACATCCAGTCCGCAATTGTAACACTCTGTTTTATGATAAATGACCTGATGCTGGTCCCCGTAGGGAAACCATATCCCCGGCTTGCTGCGCGCGCTGAAAATAGCAAGGCAGGGGGTGCCGACCGACTCAGCAAGATGCATGGGCCCGCTGTCATGCCCCATATAAGCTACGGCCTTCTTAATGACCGCGGCAACGGACCTCAAAGGGATCTTCCCGCAAAGATCAAGTGCCGGGCCTCCCCAAGCTTCAACCAAAGACTGTGAACGGGCACGATCCTCATTGGAGCCGACCAAAACCAATCCCAAAGAAGAAAATCTGGAGCGAAGCTTGGCGAGCAAAGCTTGCCATTTTTGATCCCCCCAATCACTCGTTATTTTCTTCGTTCCGATGCTTAAAACAATAAAACTATCCCTGCCTTCCCAATGCGCTAAAGCATCATCAGCCACCTGGCATTCTGACGCCGTCAGCAATAGGTCCCAACTTTGAGGATCATCAAGCCGGGCATCCCCGAGTTCTCCCATGCATCGGGCCAGGCGCGAGGCTTCCCTTTCAAAAAGCGACTTATCCTCAAGCCATTGATGCCTCGTCATATCCTTTGAATAGTAAACACCCACTATCTTTCTGATCCCGCATAGTTTGAAAAAAAACACATCCCTGATGGTTTTTGACATCTGAGGCCTTACGATCAAATAGACCAACACCTCCGGCTTCAGCTTCCTGATCTGTTCCCTCAAACGAAGGATATTAACAATATCCATGAATTTGGTCGGATAATCAAGGTAGCCATGCACCAGCCCTGAATCTCCAAGGACCGAACTCAAAGCAGGGGCCCTGCTTGAGACCGGCATATTGGTCAAGACCCATCTCTCAGCCGACGGGAAAGCCCGTGCGATCAAATGAAAACAAGGCAAAGCAACCACCGTATCCCCGAGACTTCCTATGCGGAAGATCAAAACCCGTTTAGGACTATTAAATGTGCTGAATATTTCTTTGACCCTATGGCCAAAAGCTGTTAAACCAAAGACCTCTTTGACCCTTGTCCTTAGAAACGCAGGGTCTGTCCTTTTATCCGAGCGGTCAAAAACAGCTTCTATGGCCTGGGCTATTTTTCTTGGGTCATCCGGATCAACTAAAAATCCCAGCTCGCCATCAAGCAAAGGCTCATTGCTCCCGTCTTGATTACCCGCGATAACAGGTTTACCGCAAGCCATGGCTTCAATAAAAACGATACCAAAACCTTCTTTTTTGCTCGGCAGCACAAAAACATCACAAAGATTATAAAAATCGACCAATTTTGACGCGTCAGGTGAACCGACAAACCTGACTTTATGAAGAACACCCAATTCCTGGGCTTGCTTCTTGAGCAAAGGCACCTCATCCCCGGAACCAGCGACTATCCAAACATAATCGTCACTCAACAATTGCAAGGTTTTTAATACTTGAGGATGCCCCTTACGCAATTCCGAAAGCGCCAAACGGGAAACTGTTAAAATGACCTTCTTGCCCTCTAAACCCAATTCCGATATAAGGACCGGGTCTTTCTTTCTGGGAACAAAATGATCCGTGTCTACGGTGCAATGGAGTATGGTGATCTTGGCCTCAGCGATCCCATTGTCAGCCATCCGTGAACCCGTGTAGCGGCTAAGCGTGGGTATAAGGTCTGCCTTTTTTAATGCCTGATATTTAAACCCACATTTTAAAGTCCATACCTCAATGCCATACGTGATGACAGCATACGGGACCCTAAAAATAAATCTCAGGTACCGGCAAAGCTCAGCAAAATTGACATGCCCGGCAATGATAAGATCAGGTTTTTCTCGCAATAAATGACAAAACAATTTAATCGCAAAAACAGTCCGGAAACCCCTAAAACAATGCATTTGAACATTCGGGAAAGACTTTGACACATCAGAGGGAGAATCATTCAATGCAAATACAATGATCTGAGACCCCGGGAATTCATTGACCCAGGCATTCACAAAAGAACTGGAAAATTTCTGGATACCGCCGAATTTAAATATCTCAGGAGCTAAGAATACTATTTTCTTCATAGGCCTGACTTTAAAGATTTAAACGCGTTAACAAGCCCTTGGGTCGTCTGCCTGTAATCGTAATCTTCTATCATTTTACGGCTTTCTTTCCCCCATTCCAAGAGGCGGAGCTTATCTGAAAACGCCTCCTTTAAACAGGCCGTCAAAGCACTCACATCGCCTGCCGGAAAGACCAAGCCATTTTTCGCGGAATGGACCAGGTCCTGGGCGCAGCCGACATGGGAACTCACGATCACCGGTTTAGACATGCACATGGCCTCGTTAATGCATAATCCCCATGTTTCAGACCTGCCGAAACTCGGCAAGACAAACAGGTCACACACCGCGTATGTCCTGGGCATAAAGCTTTGGTTCTGAAAAGACGCGAAATAAATATCTTTATGCCCTTGAGCGGCTTGTTTCATTTGACCTTCCAAATGTCCGGAACCTACAAACAGCAATGAAACATCACTCAGATCAGCTTTTAAAAACGCGGCAAGAAGGTCCAATGGACGCTTTTTATCCTCAAACTTACCCGCAAAAAGGACCACCTTATGATCTGCCGGGATACCCAGCTCCATTTTCCATTCACGGGCTTCTTGAGAAGCTTTAGGTCCTTGGGCAAAGAACCTTTGATTATCCACCGCGTGATGAGAAGAAAAAAGTCTTTCTTGAGGCACATGATGGTAACGGAAATATTCGTAATTAGCCTTCCCTACATAAAGAAAAGCCGAGAACTGCTTAAAAACAAAAGAAATAAAACCCCGCCTTAAGGACTCTTTAAGGCCTTTAGGGACAAGGAGCCTGTGTGAATCCCCCTTAAAGATCAGCGGTGAACGTTTACGGCCCCACGTAAATATGAATTTATATAAGACAGGATCATTATACCCGATAAGAAGCACTGCTTGGGGGGCAAACCGTTCGATCACGGCGTTAAGCTTTCCCTTGGGGACAAACTCAAATGCGTAGCCCTCCAGCAAAGGTACGTCCCATTGAACGACCCTTTTAAACCCTTGATCAAGATCAGCTTTCGCTTGGGGATCTTTTAGATAAAAGATCTTTATATCAAGATCGGTTTCTTTTTGAATATACCGGAACCACGGGGCGTAATATTGTATAGGATGAGAACTGATGATGGCTAACCGGCAGGGTTTCATTCTGTTTTAAACCCCTGATCTTTTGCTTTCATCCAAGCAGGCACCCGGGCCTGATGACTAAAGCTGGATGTGATCCGATGGAACCTCATTAATAAGAAAGCCATTAAAAATAACCCCACCGTTGTCTGAAATAAAGAAACCACAAATGTATTCGTGACCATTTCCGAAGCTTTGAACCCGAATAAAAGCACTACAGAGGCATAAAGAAAACGAAAGGACAGGATGGGCAGACCGGCGCTCCAATATTCGATGAAACCCAACAGCGATCCTAAAAGAGCCCCTAAAATAACACACCCGAAGAAACCAAAATTGGCATAAGACTCGATCATCATGTCCCAGGATATGGAGGTGGTTTCTATACGTTCTTCGGGGACCAACCCGTAACGGAGGCTTAACATCCTGCCGCCGATCAATGGTGAGATCTTCTTGGGGCTTAAAAAGCGGGGCGCCATGGTCTCTAAAATATGCGAATAGGTGGCCCCGTAATAAAAAGGTATTTCCTTGGGCGTTTGATCCTCAACCATCAATAATAATTGGACCATTGAAGATCTTTCCAAAAGGGGCTGAACGTGGCTCGTATACATCGGATCATTTTCCCTGTAGGTTATCTCACCATACGCTGCATTGAACCACTGCCACAGGAACGATGGGTATTGCCACGGCTGTATGGCGTAGCGCAAGGAAGGCCCCTGCCCCGCTTCCAGGTCCCAATATTTTCCCCGCATCTCTGATTTGCCGTACTGCATGAAAAAAACAGGGAAAAGCAGGACCAAGATCAAAATAATGGGGATCTTTTTACTGCCTAAAAAGTAACCCGCGACCATACCGATACACATCGTCATGTCTTCGATCAGATAGATAGGGATGGCTGAAACGACAAGCATTAATGTGAAAAGGATAAGAAAAAGGGACCGGTCCTTCTTTTTTAGCTCTCCTTTTCCCCATCGGTACGCAAGAAAAAAAATGGCCAATAAACCTATACCTATAGAAACAAGGTCAAGGAAATTCTGTATAGCGACCCCTAAATAAAACCAGCGGCCAACACCATTCATCCTTAAAATAAGCACTAAGAACATGATCGTCAAAAAACTGTTGGCGGAAGCCGCGTTATCAGGAAGGGACAGATAACGCTTGGGAGGCTTGGGCTTTTTATATAAAAAACACGCCCAGCTGAATATCCCGGCGATCAAAAAAGCCACCACCGTAAGAGCAGCGCAAAATTTCTTTTCAGGAGAATAAAGCCTTATGGTGAGAGAATTACTGACAAGAGGCAAGACGTATTTAAAAATGATAGTGAATGAAAATACAGGGAATATAGGAAGCCCCTCAGCACCCTTGGCGATACAAATATAAAGAGAAGACAAAACCGTCACCAGGATAAGGAACCCCCCAAAAATGATCAGCAAAGAAGAAACCTTGATATTTATCAGAAAATAGACGAAAAATACTAAAGCTATATACCAAAAGGCGACCCTTAGATTTGTTTGTTTGTTTTTCATACAACCCTGTCCATGGCCCCTGCAAGTTTTCTGGCGGACTCTTCAGCCGTGAATTGGTCGAAATAAGAATAGTTGACCTTTGTCTCATCAAAGACACCTTGAACGATCTCTTCTGTCTTGGCAACGATCTCAGGGACAAGCCCCTGCAGATCAGAAGCGGTCAAAAAAGTAACTGTCTTGCCGGCATTACTTTCATTCAAAAATTTGGCAGCCGTGCTCTCGCCGTGCAGCAGGGCCAGGATCGGCCTCTTCGAAAAGACCGCTTGGAATGTCTTCGAAGCGGTATAATGCTTCTCCGTCGATCCAACGATAAGCACGGCATCAGCCCTGTTCAAATGGGCCAGCACATGAAGATAGGGCATCCGCGCCGGATATTCAATGACCGTCCGGCCATATAAATTGAACTTTTCCGCCACCGGTTTCACATTAAACCCCGCGGTATCATCCGGGCTCTTTCCTGTACCTATAAAAAAAACCTTGATCCTCTTGAATAACACAGGGTTTTTATCCTCCATCATCTTCAAACCCTGAAAAAACGCCTCTAAGACCTTATAGCCCTGAGGAAGCATGGCCCCCGCATAAACAAAATTAAAATCATCCCCTTTTTTCTCAAATAAATAATGGATATCAGAAAGCCCGTCCAAAGAAAGATGGTCGTTTTTCTCAAATCCATAAGGCATGGCTGCTGTGACCACATGCTCAAGCTCTTTATGCCTCTTTAAAACATCCGTATAATAAGATTCCGCAACACCGGTGATCAGGCTGGCCCGCGCGACCGCGAGCGGCTCCAATATCCTCGCCAAGCGATAGGAACCCCACGCCTTTGAAAAGAATTTCAACTTTACCTCCGTAAGCCTGATCCAGGGATCGATATAATCTATCCCGTAAGGTATCTTGAATTCTTCGTATATCAATCTTCCCAAAAGGGAAGAGTAGTTCGAAGGGATCGGGATGAGGATAAAATCCATCTCCTTGGCCCTGGCAAGCCTTCTAAGTTCCCTCCAATGCCAAAAGAACGCACGGATCCCGATATCTCCAATGAAGCCCGGCTTAAAAGCTTTTGTACTGATGGTCCTCAACGCGGCGGGAACAAGCCTGACCATGTCCCAGTCCAATTTTTCTTTATAATATTCAGGTTTCGTCGTTAAAATGATCGGTTCCCACCCGAACTTGGGAAGATGCATCGCAAAAAAACGTGACCGGTGGACACCGGTGAGATTGGATGGCGGAAAATGAGGGGCAACTATGACAACTTTCTTCACTTGGCCAAAACCTTCCTGATGACATCCAAGAACTTATTGCTCTCAATATCCCAATTGTATCTTTCCCTGGCCTGCTTTAATACTTCTAACTTGGAATTTTTTAATTCTTCCCTGTTCCCATAAAGAAATTCGATCCTGGCTGCCAAAGCCTGAATATCACCGGCTTTAAACATCCAGCCTCCTCTGCCTATTGATCCTATAATGAATTTCTGGCCTTGGGTTTCGGTGGCGATCACTGACAGTCCTGCCAGCAAATAAGTAAAGATCTTGTTCGTAAGGCACAAGTCCCTGTTAAGAGGCTGCCTTTGTTCCAGGGCCAATCCGATATCAAATTGGGCCGCGACCTTGAACAGATCATCCGGCAGGCAGGGGGGCAAAAAATGAATTCTTTCTTCCGGAATACCGTTCTCAAGGGCAATGGCCATTAACTGCGACCGGCATTCTGCAGTGACCTTGCCTTGTAAATATAAATGCACCTCTTTTTTGACTTTTCCCATCGCCAGCAGCACATCCTGTAAACCCCGGTCCAATCCGATAACTTGAGAAAACCAGTACAACGAAAGGCCTGCATTTAACGGCTCACCCTGCTGTTCCTGCAAAAACCGGAGAGGAAAAACATTCAAAATAGCCGCTGGTTCAGGTATAGCGTATTTTTGCGCGTACGCTTGGGCTATCGGCCCCGAGGCTGCTGTTATGTAATCACAGAGGGGCAGATATTTACGTTCAAGCAGTTCAGCTATCAGCGTACGCTGATGATCGCTCGATTGCTCTCCGCTATGAAAATCTTCCGCGTCAAATCCGGCCTTGGCCTTATTCTCTTGAGCGGCAATGACCGCTGCGGGCAGGGCGCCTAAATTATGCGCGATATACAGGTCTGCTTTTATTTTTTTAGCTTGTTTAATAAGGTCCGGAGTGGTCCTGATCACCGCGGCATTCAACGTTACTTCATGCGAGCCTAACTTAAATAATTCTTTTGCTATCCTATGACGGATCCTTGTCAGGAAATATAAGAACTTCTTGTTTGTAGGCGACCCGCCGGTAAAAAACAATTTCCATTTTTTGTCAGCACAAAGGTCTTTGTCCGCCTTATCTGCCCATGCCGTATAAAAAACAGCCACAACGATCACTTCGTACCCAGCCTCCGCAAGCGCGTCCGCCTCTTTGACCAATCTGGGATTGATCGACGGCTGGCCTGATGTTATTAAACATATCTTTTTTTTCATTTAGCAATTCTTGTTGAAGAGCCGCTTATCATTTTTTGATATAGATCAAGATATTGCTCTACCACGACGTCATCACTGAATTTTTCTTCGACCGTTTGACGGCATTTTGACCTGTCTATCTGTTTTATCTTACCGACCGCGGTGATCATCTCTTCTTTTGTCAGGCAAATAAAACCATTAACACCTTCTTCAACCACTTCCGGCACAGCCCCCCGCTTAAATCCGATCACCGGTGTCCCGCAAGCCAATGCTTCAGCCATAACAATACCAAAGGGTTCTTCCCACTCAATGGACATTAAAAAAGCCGCCGCTTGCCCCAAAAGCTTGTTCTTTTGCGCATCATCCACCTCCCCGGCATAAATGATCTGCTTCCCATCGATCCTCGGCTCAATTTCTTCTTTAAAATAAGCATGGGAATGCCCTTTAGCGATGACATTACCGGCAATGATCAATTTTTTACCGGTAGCAAACGCGACGTCTATGGCTGTATGCGTGCCTTTGATACGCTCGACCCTGCCTAAAAAGACCAACGGGGCATCATCAGGCACCTTAGGGACAAAATCATACCTTTCCATAGGCACGGCATTATAGATCGTAGACCATGGGCCGGGCAATTGGCCATATTTCCTGCAATTATCGCTGCAAGCAGTAAAATAGAGGCTTTTTCCGGCAAGCATGTTCGCTATTAAAACATTGAACCTGCTTATATCCCGCCCATAACTCTGTACTTTGGGGATCTTGGAAAAATATAACGGGAACAGGCCGATAAGACGCCCGAAACTCTGGATAACATCAAAATCTTTTTTTCTGGCGGTTAACTTATCCCAAACTTGCAAGACTTCACGGATCCTTACAAGATTACCTGTATGCGGAGGTATGCCGTATGAAAGCAACTCACAATTAGCTTTTGACTGCGGATGGGCGATCAATGTGACTTGATGGCCTCTTTTACGGAATCCTGTAATGAGCAGGTCTGCAATGCGTTCAAACCCCCCATATTTTATAGGAGGAACCGGGATATTAGGGTCCACAATAACCGCTATGCGCATACTATTTTCTTCGCCTCCATATCGACAATAACCTTTTATAGCCTATCCGGTACAAGAATCTTTGCATCCGTTTAGCCATCTTCCATCCCACAAAAACAGATAAAAATTTAAATAAAGGGCCGCCTATCGGCTTTAACGTCGCCCCTCCTAATCCTTCAACTTTTTGTCGGGCCTGGACTAAAAGATCTTCATGGTCCGGATAATTATCATAAATAAAATGCTGCCATATATTGGCACAAGCAATCTTTGTCCTGCCGGAACACTCTGCCTTAAGTAAATGCTCATTAGCCAAACTGATGGACAAAAATGCTGATTCTATCCCTCTCCTGCTGACATCGCCTGACATGCTTCCAACAATTCCCGTACGATAATGTAACCTCGCGCCAGGTGTGAATCTTATTCCTTGGCTTTTTAAGAACACCCTGGTAAAAAATTCAAAATCATCAATGAGCGAAAGCCGTTGGTCCCATAAACCGGATCGAAGAAGTATTTTCCTGGGGACCAAGAAAATACCGCATTGCGTCATGGGTTCAGCCTTTTCCCCAATGGCTTCCACCAGCCAATCGACAGGCTTCAGATCAGTCCAAACTTTCTCCGGTTTAAAGACCGTACCTTGGAGATCCTCCCCATAAAAACGGCCCCATTCACAAGACGCGATATGATCAAG
>Ga0207034_1131_pt1 | contig 12893 bp, 10 predicted proteins | sample Alteio_BWMinCont_36_FD_153269 | JGI IMG/M metagenome (GOLD analysis project Ga0207034, IMG submission 153269) | Enriched cells from forest soil in Barre Woods Harvard Forest LTER site, Petersham, Massachusetts, United States -... | ecosystem: Environmental > Terrestrial > Soil > Temperate forest >...
TTCTTCTCCTTTGTGGCGATCCTAGGTGCCAGTGGTATGCTGTGGGTATTAAACACCGCGTTACATTTGAATCCTGCCCAGGTTTTTTTCACAATGGGATTATTCTCCTTGGTGGTGACAGGGGTTCTCTGCACCGCTTTTCCGGACGTCCGTCAGCGTTTCATGATGTTGGTCCTCCGCCACAACACCCATTCCTAGTTCTATCGGAAATTCATTGACCCGCTGAAATACTCCTGTTAGACATAGACGGACGTTCAACACGGAGAAAAGATGCCGACAGGGTATGCTTACATTATTCTTGGCGCGGGCAAGCAGGGCTTAGCGGCCGCTTACGATGTGATCCGGCACGGACAAGCAGGGCGTGTGACGCTCGCCGACGGCTCGCTGGACTGCGCCAAAGCCGCCATCCGAAAACTAAAACAAATCGCTGGCCCTGCGCTCCAAAAAAATAAAACGATTTTGATGGCCATTCAGCTGGACGCACGCAAGGACTCGGAATTGCGCCGCGTCCTTCAGGGGCACCATGCGGCCCTGAGCGCGCTCCCCTACTACCTCAATCCTTCCGTCGCCCGCGCGGCGATCGCGATGAAAGTGAATTACTGCGATTTGGGCGGATACTTTGAGTCCACCCAGGAGATCATGAAGCTCGATGCCCAGGCGAAAAAAGCGGGCGTCACGTTGATCCCCGATTGCGGAGTCGCCCCCGGAATGTGCAACAGCCTGGCGGTCTGCGGAATGGAACATTTGACCCGGGCCCGCGATGTCCGTATTTACTGCGGCGGGCTTCCGCAAAAACCCCGGCCACCGCTCGACTACAAAGTGGTGTTCAATTTGGAGGGCGTCCTGGGAAATTACTTTGGTAAGTCTTATGTCTTGCGCAACGGGAGAGTCGAACTCGTGCCTTCGTTTTCAGGGCGGGAAGACATTCAGTTTGGCCGATTCGGAAAGTTAGAAGCGGTGATTACGGGCGGGGCCACGTCGACCTGCCCGTGGACATTCCGTAAGACCTTGCGGAACTACGACTATAAAACCTTGCGCTACCCCGGACACTACGACAAAATCCAAATGCTCAAGGACCTCGGACTGCTCGAGACCTCGCAGGTGCGGGTGAATGGTTATCGGATCGTCCCCCGCGATGTGTTTGTGGCAGTCACAGGCCCGCGGCTAGCCTTTCCAAAGGACCGTGACCTGTTGATTCAGCGAGTGGTCGTTTACGGCGTGCTGAAAGGAAAAAAGGCCGAGGTGACCTATGACGTGCTGGACTACGGAGACCGGAAAACCGGCTTTACGGCGATGCAGCGCACCACGGGGTTTTCCGCCGCTGTATTTTTGGAAATGCTGGCCCAGGGGCGTGTGAGCCGTCTGGGAGTGGTCCCCGTCGAAAGGGCAATCTCGGGCTCACTCTTTCTAAAGGAAATCCGCAAGCGGGGCATCGACGTCAAGGAACGAATCCGAGTGGAACAGCGATGACCCATTCGACTACGCTCAGGGTCATGGTGAGTGGAATCGAACCATGAGAAAGACAAAAGCCATTCTTCAGCGCATCCCCCGGCGTGAACCGATGAAGGGCAGCCATTTTATCAATGGGCGCTGGGGACGCAGCACGCATAACGGAAAATGTTTTGAAAACCGCGATCCCGCCAATGGCCAGCTATTAAGCGTTTATCCGGAGGCCACGCGCCAGGACGTGGATGAAGCCGTCCAGGGGGCCCGCAAAGCCTTTGACCTGTGGCGCAAGGTCGCTGTGGCCAAGCGCGGTGAAATTCTGTTGAAGGCCATGCGTTTGCTGGAAGAGCGCAAAGAGATCGTTGCCCAAGCGATGACCCGCGAAATGGGGAAAGTGCTCGCTGAAACGCGCGGGGACGTTCAGGAAGCGATCGATACGGCATTCTATTACGCTGGCGAAGGCCGCCGCTTGTTCGGCCAGACCACCACCTCGGAACTCGCCGATAAATTTGCCATGTCGGTGCGTATGCCAGTAGGGGTGTGCGCGCTGATCACTCCGTGGAATTTTCCCATGGCGATCCCTTCCTGGAAGATTTTCCCCGCGCTCCTTTGCGGGAACACAGTGATCCTCAAACCGTCTTCATTGACGCCGGATTCTGCCCGTCACTTGGTCGAGGTGCTGCAGGAAGCTGGAATCCCAGAGGGGGTCGTGAGTTTGATCTACGGAAGCGGCGCCACGGTGGGTATCTGGTTGACCGAGCATCCGGGGGTGGATCTGGTGTCTTTTACCGGTTCCTCGCTCGTCGGATCCAAGGTAGGAGAGACGTGCAGCCGCACGTTCAAGAAATGCGGCCTGGAGATGGGCGGAAAAAACGCACAGATTGTGATGGACGACGCCAATTTGTCGCTCGCGCTTGAGGGCGCATTGTGGGGGGCGTTCGGCACCACCGGTCAGCGCTGCACCGCCACCAGCCGCTTGATTGTGCACGAGAACGTCTTTAAGGAATTTTCCGAACAGTTGATCGCCCGGGCGGAATCCCTCCGCGTCGGCAGCGGCCTGGACCCGGACGTCCAGATGGGGCCGATGATCAGCGACGCCCAGCGCACCAAAGTCCATCACTACGTTCAAATCGGGAAGAACAAGGACGGCGCGACGCTCCTGACCGGCGGACAGATCCTTTGTAAAGGCGAATACGAGCGAGGATTCTTCTACGCCCCCACGATTTTTCACGGGACATCGGAGATGACGATCGCGCAGGAGGAAATCTTCGGGCCGGTGACGGTACTGATCAGCGTGAAATCCTTTGAGGAGGCGATCCGGGTGCTCAATCACAGCGCTTACGGTCTGTCTGGTTCCATCTATACGCAGGACGTCAACCGGGTGATGCGCGCGATCCAGGACATGCAAACCGGCATCACCTACATTAACGCGCCGACCATCGGGGCTGAGGTCCATCTTCCCTTTGGCGGGGTCAAACATACGGGGAACGGTCATCGCGAAGCCGGTACCACAGCCCTCGAAATTTTTTCCGAATGGAAAGCAGTCTATATCGATTACTCCGGCAAGCTCCAAAAAGCCCAGATCGATACGCACGGAGCGGAGTGACGAGGAGGTCTTATGGGAACACTGCAAGCGCCGCATCAGCAAATTAAGGTCCAAAACGATAAGGAACGATTTCTCGTTGAGCTCTTTGACACCCTTTATGTACGATATCGAGAACGGATGGAGTATGTGCGCAAATACGAGTCCGTGGTTCAGTCCCACGGCGCTACGTTCGTGAACGACCACATCGCTTTCCGCACGCTGGCGGCGGAGAAACCCACACTGGGCATTTTCATGATTTCCCGTATTTTTGAGGCCCTGGGGTACAGCTCGGCCAATTGCTATGAATTCCCGGACAAACATTTCAACTCGATCCATTACCAACACCCCAACCCCCAGTTCCCCAAGCTTTTTATCACGCAATTGAAGACCTGGGAGCTGTCGCCGCGCGGACGGGCGATCATTCAGAAATCAATTAAAATCCACCGGCCGGCGTTGTCCGACGCGAACTTGGCCAGTCTATTTAATTTGGAAAAGGCGTCTCAGGCGGAACGTACCCGGCTGTTGCGGGTTATGGTGAATTACTTCGCGGAGCTTCCCTGGGAACTGCCCCAGAAGAGAGATGTCCAGGAGCTCGACCAGGAGAGTCAATTCGCGGCCTGGGTCCTGGTGAACGGCTATGATGTCAATCATTTCACTGCCTCGGTAAATTCTCACGGGGTGGCCAGCCTGGACGATATCGAAAAGGTGGTTACCGCGATGCGCAGCGCGGGGATTCCGATGAAGCAGGAGATTGAGGGGGAAAGAGGGACCAAACTGCGCCAGAGTTCAACGGAGGCGGTCGTGGTCTCCGTGCCCGTGCGCGACGGTACCCGCACGGCGGAGATCCCCTGGACCTACGCCTATTTTGAGATCGCCGACCGGCCGCTGATGAAAAACCCCGTGACCGGTCAGATGGAACGTTATGAAGCTTTCCTGGGCCCGCAGGCCACCAACCTGTTCGACATGACGAAACTGAAGCAGTAGGCTTCAGTTTCGTCATCCCCCGCAGCCACTGGCGGGGGATCCCCCGGCTCAAGTCGAGATATATCCATACAAATCATTCCATTCTGGATTCAGTTTCTCGATAATTCGGATTTTCCAGACACGATTCCAATTTTTTAGGACTTTTTCTCGATGCCTCGCAGATTCCATGGTCGGATGGAGTTCAAACCAGACTAAGATGTCAACATGATATTTACGGGTGAATCCATCGCCTTGCCCCTGCCTATGTTGGTACACACGCTGGACAAGATTGGATGTCATGCCGACGTAAAGGGTTCCATTGGCTCGATTGGACATAATATATACAGATGGTTGCTTGTTCATGCATACTTAGAGTCATCCTGCGGTAGATTTATTCATTTATATTTGGGGGGACCCCCGACAAAGGCTCTCGGGGGTGATGCCCCCCGAATGCTACTGTCGGGGGGCATCAAAAAACCCCGATCTCTCGGGGTTCTTTGGATGCTTCGTGCTTTAACGGAGAAAGCGCTTAAGACGCTTTCTTGACGTTGGCGGCTTTGGGACCTTTTTCGGACGGCACAACGTCGAATTCTACGGTGTCGTTCTCCGCAAGGCTTTTGAAGCCCTCGCCCTGAATCGCGGAGAAATGCACGAAGACATCCGGGGAGCCATCTTCCGGCGTGATGAAGCCAAATCCTTTGGCGTCATTGAACCACTTTACTTTTCCTTTTGTACTCACTGTTTTGTATACCTCTACTCTTTTTGAAATTCCCCGTTGTGTTGGGGGACCCCTTGGGGCAGGTCGCTTTAAGGATACTACATTCCTGTCTCATTTCAAGGAGAATTTTGGGTAGAATAGACCCCCATGAAACGCCCTACAAATGAGCATTTCGAAAACCTGCTGGCCTTGATCGATGTCGAACGCGACGCCGAGCGGGCGGAGAACGAGCGCAAGCTCGATAAATTGCCCGTGCAGATGCGTGAAGCGCTCGGAAAGACCGTTACAAAACTGGTTCTGGTCCGGGAGGATTTCGGGGTGGGGGGGCATCCGCTATGGATACTGTCCCGCCCGTCCCATGGGGAAGAATACTCTCCCTTTCAGGCACTCAATCAGGGCGATTTAATCGCGCTCTCGTTTAATGACAATCCCGGGGCCCCTCGCATTAAAGGGACGCTCTATGACATCGATGAGTTTGAGATTACCATCGCTTTGGACGGCGCTCCTACGGTCGCGCCGAAAGGACGTTGCCAGCTGGATGTCCTGGGAAGCGAAGCTACCTACAAACGCATGAAGAAGGCCCTGGTTTCCGTTCAAAAAGCGGAAAAGAAGGATGTCGCGCGCTTGCGGGATATCTTTATGCAGGAGACAGATCCCCATTCAGAAGCTCTCAAGGATCCGCTCGAGTTTTTCAACACCCATTTAAATACCTATCAGAAGCAGGCGGTGGAGAAGGCCATGGCCGCTAAGGATGTGGCGCTGGTGCATGGGCCTCCCGGTACGGGCAAAACCACGGTGCTGGTCGAGATCATACGGCAGTCGGTGGCGCGGGGAGCGCGAGTGTTGGCGTCCGCACCCAGCAATATCGCCGTCGACAATCTTCTGGAGAAACTGTTGGACACCGGTTTGAGGGTTGTGCGGATGGGCCACCCCGCCCGCATCCTGGATTCTCTGCGGCACGCCACGCTTTCCGCCCAAGTCGCTGAACATTTTGATCAATCGGCGATAAAGGAAATCGATCAAGAACGGGAACGTCTGCTGAAGCAGCGAGCGCGCGCCGATAGCCGGGGGAAGGGTCTGAGTTGGGAAGAGCGTCATGAGTATCAGCAAGCGATTCAAAAGCTCTGGCAGGAAGCACGCGACCGGGAATACGCCTTGGGTAAGGAAATCCTCGCACAGTCTGACGTGGTCTTGGTCACGCACGGCGGCATCGCTAAACCGATCTTAAAGCGCCCGTTTGACCTGCTGATCATGGACGAGGCGTCGCAGGCTACCGAGCCACTGTCCTGGGTCCCGATCACGCAGGCCAAAAAGGTCGTTTTCGCGGGCGACCCACTTCAGCTGCCCCCAACCATTTATTCCGAAGCGGCGAAGAAAAGAGGCCTAAGCATTACTCTTTTTGAGCGCTTGCAGGGGATCCTTCCAGAGGAGTACCAGACCTTGCTGCGGATCCAGTACCGGATGCACGAAACCATCATGGGGTTTTCTTCGCAGCAGTTTTACAAGAATGCCCTTCAGGCGGATGAATCCGTGCGATTACACACGGCGGCCGAGTTGCCGGGGGTGCAGGATATCGCGCTGACGCAGGAACCGTTGATTTATATTGACACGGCGGGGGCCGGTTATGAGGAAAGCTGGAACGACCTCCTGGAGAGCCGCGAAAATGAGGGGGAGGCGCACCTGGCGCTGAAGCTTTATGAAGAACTCCGGGAGAGTGGGCTGCCTGCCAAATCGATCGGTTTGCTGGCCCCCTATGTGGCCCAGGTCCGGTTATTGAAGTCCATGACCAAAGACAAGGCCATAGAGATTGGCAGCGTTGATGGGTTCCAGGGCCGCGAAAAAGAAGCGATCATACTTTCCCTGGTGCGCAGCAATGACACCGGGGAAGTCGGGTTTCTGGACGACATCCGCCGGATGAACGTCGCCATGACACGCGCCCGCCGCCTGTTGATCGTCATCGGAGATTCCGCAACTCTTTCGCGCCATCCGTTTTATCTCAAATTCATTGAGTATGCCGACAAACACAAAGCCCACCGCAGCGCTTGGGAGTGGATCCAACAGTGACGGCACGTTCACAGTGGGTCCTCTTCATGTTCTTGCTTACGGCTGGAGCGACGTTGCGCTTTCATGCTTTGGACCGCCAGAGTCTTTGGGATGACGAGATGTCCACCCGGAAAGATATGTCCATGCCACTTTCCGCATGGCCTCAGCGGTTCCGCACCTTTGAAACCCACCCGCCGCTTTATTTCCTACAGCTACGTCTCTGGCAGAAAGTGACAGGCTCCTCTCTCACCGCCTTGCGTGCCAATTCGGCGCTCTGGGGGTCAATCAACCTGGCTCTGATCTTTTTTTTGATGCGGAGATATCAAGGAACGGCCGGAGGACTCGCGGCCATGGCCCTGCTGGCTTGTTCGCCCTATCATCTGGCTTACAGCCAAGAAATGCGGTCTTATACCTTCGCGATTACCTTGGGGCTGCTTGGCTTTTTGGTTTTGGAGAATTGCCTCACCCCTACCCCTCTCCCTATGGGAGAGGGGAGTGCGAAGCACGGGGTGAGGCTCCGGTGGATTGTTTTAACGCTAGTTTTCTCTGCCGAGTTGTACACGCACTACTGGGGGTCGTTCGTGGTGGCTGCGCAATTGCTTTATGGGTGGGTTCAGGTCTCAGGACGCGAGCAAAAAAGAGGTGTTTTGACCTCGGGGTCAGTTGCCGCCGGGCTATTCGGTTTCTGGCTGCCGTTTTTGTGGAGTCAAATGCATTTGATTGGGGCCATGAGTTTTTGGGTACCCCCGGCGTCCCCCGCTAATTTAGCTAAAACCCTGGTAGCGTTTACGGGCCTCTTTTTTAATCATGCCTCTTATTTCTTTCGTGCGCCCGGGCCGCTTGCATTTCTAATCGTAGTGGGATTGGCCACTTTTATATTGGCCGCGTTGGGGGTGAAAAAGGAACCTCGGGCAGCTGTCATTTGGCTCAGCGTGGGCCTGGGCATACCCTACATTCTGAGTTACGAGGTCCATGGCCTATACATATGGTACCGCTATCCGATCTTGATGTATCCGGCGTTCCTCATGCTGGTCACGAGCGGCCTTTGCGCCATTCCGTCCCGATTCATCCGATGGGGGATGTTCGGTTTATTGGTTGTTTCAGCTTCATGGAGCTGTAAAAAATACCTCACCAGCTGGCAGAAAGCCAATCCCAAAGCTGTGGTTGCCTATGTCCAGGAATTGAAACAGCCCGGCACAGTTGTTATCCGCCCGGCTTATTTTTCCGAGTTGTTCGCCTTTTACGATCAGGGACCTACTGTGGTCGTGGATGAGGACAAACTCTCCAGTCCGGAAAACCGGGCGGCTTTGAAAGGGAAGAACGTCGTCTTTCTGGCCTTCGATGCGCCCGACCCCATAGGCATCGCTCTGTTGTCGCAGTTCTCTGTGGTCTCTGCGCGTTACTTCCCCGGCTACGCCCACCTTGGAATTACGGTCAATCAGCTTAATTGAGGGTGCTTTCTTGACCGCATGCGGAGATTTCTTGTAGACTCACCGCAGACATTCGTTTTTCTCTATTTTTCAATTAATTAATTTATAATCCGAAGTAGATGGCTGAAACCCCAACACCACCACCCACACCTTCGACACCCTCACCCGTAGCCGCGCCTGCGAGTGCGCCCGCTACTGTTGTGTCGTCGGGGAGCCAACAAGACCTTTCACGCCGTTCTTTCCTCAAATTGGGTTGGGCCGCTTTCCTGGGTTTTCTTGCGTCCAGCGCAGGCGCCACGCTCAAGTTCATCTTTCCCAACGTCCTTTACGAGCCACCGCAGACTTTCAAAGCGGGAAAACCGGAAGAGTATGCCGTGGGCGTCAGCCTGCGATGGACCAAGGCGCAGCGCGTCTGGATGATTCGTAATGACCAGGGCATCTATGCGATGTGGGCGCGCTGTACGCACTTGGGCTGCACCCCGAACTGGTTCCAGGCTGAAAATCGTTTTCGCTGTCCTTGTCATGGCTCGAACTATACTCCCGAAGGGGACGTTATCGCCGGTCCCGCCCCTCGACCGCTGTATCGCTGCGCGATCCGGCTGCTTCCTTCCGGCGAGCTGCTGGTGGACAAGAGCATTCTGGAAGACCGGCCCGGCTTGCGTGAGAAATCACAGTATTTTGTCACCCTGGCTGGATCTTCCGGGGCGAAAGCCTGAGGGTTGCGTGTGTGTGCTAGATTTCTAATGGAAGGCTCAGATTTGAGACAATTTCGAGGAACGACGACGATGGCGTACTGCAAGAGCGGTACGTCGAGGAGGAGTGACGATGAAATTGGCCGAATCTGGGCCTTCCCTTCGGGCTGGAGTCTTTTTGCCCAGCTTCTGTGTTGCTCGTCATTTACGTACAGCTTCGCAAGTACGCTGCACTCCTCGCGCCTTGAATCTGGGCAAAAATATCTCCAGCCATTGAAATCTAGCACACACACGCAACCCTAATGTTCAAACTCCCGCCCATCCCCACCCAGGAAGAACTCAAAAAGAAAATCATCGATTCCCAGATCTGGCGCTCGATGTTTCGCGGCGGCATCTGGAAGGACACCCCGCGCGATCGCGCCCAGCATGTCCTCGGGAACGTCTGGCTGCATCTTCAACCCTCGAGGGTGCGGAAGCACGGTTTAAAGTGGACCTATAGCTGGGGACTCGGCGGACTGTCATTCTTCCTCTTTTTGATTTTGACCGTGACCGGTGTGCTGCTGATGTTTTACTACCGCCCCACTGTCGAGCTGGCTTATCGTGACATGAAGGACCTCGAATATGCGGTCAGCATGGGGAGCTTCATCCGGGCGATGCACCGCTGGTCGGCGCACGCCATGGTGTTGATCGTGATTTTGCACATGGCGCGGGTGTTTATGACTGGGTCCTACAAGAGCCCCCGCGAATTCAACTGGGCGGTGGGGGTCGTGCTGTTGACATTGACCCTACTCTTGTCCTTTACCGGATATCTCTTACCCTGGGATCAGCTGGCACTCTGGGCGGTTACGGTGGGAACCAACATGGGGGCAGCCACACCGCTCCTGGGCGCCGAAGGTCCGTTTGCAATCCTAGGACGCACCAACGATATACGTTTTGTACTCCTGGGCGGCAACGGGGTAGGGGCGAATACCTTACTGCGTTTTTATGTGTTGCACTGCGTGGCCCTCCCGTTGGTAGCAGGCGCGCTGATGATCGTTCACTTCTGGCGCATACGCAAGGACAATTTTTCCGGCCCGATCATAAAACCCGAGCAGCTTCCGCACGACAAGGTCGATACCTGGCCGCATCTGATCGTTCGCGAGTATATCGCCGCGTTGCTCTGCACGGTTTTTCTCTCCGCCTGGTCGCTACTGATGAAGGCCCCTCTTGAAGAAATGGCCAATCCTACCGTTACTCCAAACCCTTCCAAAGCACCCTGGTATTTCACCGGCCTGCAGGAGATGCTGGTTTATTTCGACCCCTGGATCGCCGGGGTCGTGCTGCCCACGCTGATTATGGTGGGATTGATCGCCGCCCCCTATTTGGATCCGGACAAAAACCGCGGCGTTGGGTCTTACGCCTTCAAGGAGCGCCCTTTTGCCCAGACCTATTTCTTGTTCGGTTTGGGGATGTGGTTTTTGCTGATTTTTATCGGGAGCTTTTTGCGCGGGCCGAACTGGGACATTTACTGGCCGTGGGAAAGCTGGTTGATCCATAAGCCGCCGCCTCCCCACACGTGGAGTCTGCCGATTTATTATGGGTTGCCGCTTCTCGGTGCCTATTTTGTGTTGGGGTTGGTGCTTCCGCGCCTCGGGAAGCCGGATTTTGAGTGGGGAAAAGCGCTGAAGAAGGGCGCGGTAACGATTCTGGGGGTGGCCCTCGTTCTCAAAGTGGCCACCCATCTGGTCTGGGAACAAATCGGCTGGCTGGTGTTCTTTGGCTATGTCTATTACGTGATGGGGATATTAGTTCCGCGGAAGCATCTGGCGGCTGTTGATAAGGTCCGCTACGCCACGGCGATGGTCCTGGTGTTGTTGACGCTGGGTGTGTTGATGAAGATGGGCGTGCGGCTTGGGTTCCACATTAAGTACGTCCTCACCATTCCGCAGTTCTCCTTGAATATTTAAATGAGAGATGTCATTGCGAGGAGCGCAGCGACGAAGCAATCTCGATGTTTAACAAAACGAGATTGCCACGCTCCCTTCGGTCGCTCGCAATGACGGCTAGCCATGTATAAAAAGCTTTTTCTCTGGGGTAACATCGCCCTGTTTGTCCTGATGACGCTGGCCATCGCCAAGGACACGTTCCGACCTTGGATGCCGTATCAACGCAAATACCGCGAGATGCAGGCGGCCGCGGAAACGGCCCCCGAAGCGCGCCAGATCATTTCCAGCCGGCCGATTGAAATCAAACAGACGATCCTCCCGGACCTGGGACAAGTGGACCGGTGCATTACCTGTCACCAGGGGATGGACTCGATCGCCACGCCGAGTTTGGTCAACGATTTCAAGGAGAACCCGTTCAAATCGCACCCCGGCGACTTCTTGAAGAACCACGCCCCGGACAAATTTGGCTGCGTCACCTGTCATGGTGGGCAAGGCTTGGCGACGACGTTTGTCGATGCAGGTCATACCCCTCGTGACGAGGCGCAGAAAGCGGAGTGGAGAAAGAAATATGGATGGCACCCGGTGGAGCATTGGGAACACCCCATGCTGACCCAGCCGTACATTCAGGGGTCCTGCGTAAAATGCCATGGCAACTTCGAGAGTCTGCCCGGTGAAGAAGTCGTGGCCAAGGGAAAGCACTTGCTGCAGACGCATGGGTGCATCGGCTGCCATCAGTGGCACGGTGAAGGCGGGCCAATCAGCGTCGATCTGGCGGAGGAAACCGCCAATAAGCCGCTGACCCGTATCGATTTTTCGCACACCGGTCTCGATGCCGAGGACCGGACGCTGCTCAATTGGATCCGGCTGCATTTCGTAAAAGACCCATGGGAGCTGAACCCGGGAGATCCCAAAGCGGAATTTAACACTGAGCCGATCGCCCCCTCGGGGATGCAGAACTACACCCTGCCTTCGGCGGCCTATCCCAACGATGGTCCGGAACTAAAGCCTGATGACGCCACTGCGCTGACGACCTATATCCTTTCCGCCCAGAGCGCCAATATACCGCACGCTTATTACGTGGAAGGCCCTAAAGAGCCGACGTTTGAAGACGTGCGCGCCAAAGGGCGGATCGCGGCGGGGAAGTGGGTGTTTGACAAGTACGGCTGCGCGGCCTGCCACGGGTTGAACGCCAAGGGGGGACGACGGAACTACAATTATCAGGGCGGGGGGATGGAACCGGTCCTGGTGAAGACGGTCCCTACCTATTCGCGCGATGAGCTGCGCAAGAAGATCCAGCAGGGCGTGGCGGTCGTCAGTAAAGAGGATCCCAAAGGCCCGACCCCGCCATTGTATATGCCGTCCTGGAAAGATAAAATCAAAGGCGAAGAGCTGGAAGCGCTATTGGACTATTTATTCAGCATCGGCGAAAAACAGGCAGAGTTTTAATCCTAAAAGGAGAATGTTGCAATGAATAAGCGTCAACTATGGATTTTCGGGGGTTCGCTGGTGGGACTGCTCTTATGGACCAGCGTTCGCAAAACGCCGGTGTTGTCCGCGGAAGACACTTCGGCGCCCCTCGCCTCGTACGAAGCGGAAAAAGCCAAAGCGCTGGCTAACCCTTATCCCAATGATTCCGGGCCGGCCACGATTGATGTCTCCTCCTACCCACCCGAGATCCAGGACACCTATAAGAACCTGTTTCTCGTGCGGTGCTCCCGCTGCCACCAGCCGTCCCGGCCGCTCAATTCTCAATATGTCGAGCCCTCCGGTCCCAAGGACCAGCACCAGGCAAAAATTGCCCAGTGGAAAAGGGACCACCCCGAAATGTTTCAGGATAAGTTGGTTTGGCAAATTGAGGGATGGACGCCTAATCAGCCTGGGGTTTGGGAGCGCTATGTGAAGCGCATGATGTCCAAGCCGGGATGCAATATCCAGCAGGCGGAAGGCAAGAAAATATGGCAATTCCTTACCTACGATTCCGAGCACCGGAAAACGGGCGCCAATGCCGCGAAATGGGCGGAGCATCGCCGCAAACTTCTAGCTGACTTCAAGGCCGCGCATCCGGCCCGCTACAAGGAACTGTTCGAAGTG
>Ga0207034_1132_pt1 | contig 12877 bp, 12 predicted proteins | sample Alteio_BWMinCont_36_FD_153269 | JGI IMG/M metagenome (GOLD analysis project Ga0207034, IMG submission 153269) | Enriched cells from forest soil in Barre Woods Harvard Forest LTER site, Petersham, Massachusetts, United States -... | ecosystem: Environmental > Terrestrial > Soil > Temperate forest >...
ATCCTGAATGAGCTGCGACGTGTTCCCGATCAAGTGATCAAATTCGCTGAGGGCTATATCGAGGGATACCGGGCAGGTCGCAACATCCGCAACCGCCCCCCTTCATTTAGAGTAGTTCGAGATGTGTCTTTGCCCTGTCGTTCCCGATCTTAAATTAACCGAGAGGAGAGTGGTTCTCCGTGTGAATGACTTTGGGCTCTTCATCGATAGCCGTGACATACAGTAGGTAGTTGCGGGCTTTCCTATCGATAGGCTTCTTCGAGCTACTGATGGAGATGGCCCAGCTCAAGCGGCCCACGCCCTTTTCATCAGTGATGTACGTGAGAACCGGCTTCTCAACCCTCGCCGCTGGTAGATTCAATTCCTTTTCAAAGGCTTCCCGCGCTATCCTCGTAGCGTCCTTTTCATCCACGGTGGCGGTCTCGTCCTCAATAGACTGAGGTACCGCCCGAGTCCGCACTAGACGAACTTCGTTGGTCTTCTCGTCGAAATCCACCATCACGGACTGAGCCCGTGGAAAGGCGATGCCGTTGCACTTGTAGGTGTAGCTGAGAACACCCCGCGAACCGTAATCAAGAACGGCTTCGCAGCCTTTGGGAAGATAGCTTTTTTCTACCAGGGCTTTGGCGGCCTTATTCAGTTCCTCTTGACCCGCTCCCGGCTCGGCCAAGAGGGGACGCTGGCCCGCCTTAAAACCATGGTACGTCTGCTGAAGCTCAATTTTGGGAAAGCCGGAACCTGCATACGTAGGTTTTGCAGCTGCGGGCGGTGTCGCCCGAGGAGCTGGGTTGGAAGCGGCATTCTCACCGTGATCCGCCGCGATACTCGAAAGACAAAACACCAAAGCCAAGAGAGAAAGCCCAATCTTCATAAAACAAACCTCCACGTAAACTTAACGCTGACTTAGTGCAATTAGCACACCAAGTCAAATTGTCACTGACGCTCCCTGCGCGGATTCGCTGGCGTCCGCAGGCTGGTGCAGCTCCGGAACCGTAGCTTCTTGAGATTCGTCATCCTGTCCTGCTTCGTCCGGGCTTCCTGTTCCTTCAGAATCTCAGCCGCATGCCTGTTCAAGTAGTCGATTGGGGACTCAGAAAAAGATGGCATACATGCCATCAGAATTGTTCCAAGAACGATCTTCACCCACACACTGCGACTCATCAAGAACCCCTCCAAATAAGGTGTCGGGATTCATACACGGCATTACGGCCCTTCCTGACGACGAGCCAGACGGCGGCACTGATCCACTTGCGGCAAGAGCTGCAAGAAGACTGCCACGAAATGGACTCAAATGTCGTTGGGCTGCCTTTACGATTGAAACTTCGAGCAATCAACGTGAACAAGAGGTGTGCACGCTGTTGATGTTCTTTACATCCCTGAATCGGAATACATCATCCGTACGAAAGTGGCGAGCTTCGTTACTGACGTGGCGAGCGATTTTCGAAACGTAAGTGTAGTAGTAGTTTCAATTTTTCAAAGAATACGACACTCTGACAGGTGTAAAAGGAGGGCTGTGGCCCTCCTGATTTTCCTGAATACCGGCGGTGGTCAGGTGCTAAGGCAAATATTCTTTGTACTCACTCAAGGTGTACGAGCATTCACCCTTTCTTAAATTCCAAATGAGCGGACTTCTCGTCAAATATTGATCCCTCAAGGTACACTCGGTAGTCTTGGAGTGTGCAGACGCTTCTAGCCACAGCGAACAGCTGGCGGTCCGTGTGCCGCTCGATATCTGGTGTGACGCCGGTCACGTACAGCGCTGGGAGCTGATCGAGACTTGGAACGCTGAGAACTGGGCCCGGTTCATCCGCGCCGTCGGTGAACTCCCCCCACCTGATGGGCGGCGCCCCCCCCCATGCTGGTTGCCGCCGGGAATCTTGAGCGCTGCAGGGACCCTACATAACCAATACTTAACTTTAAGTACCCTCGTCAGCTGCCCATCCGAAAAAACGGAACTGTTGAGCTGGTTTGTGGCAACAGACCCGCCGCCTGATTTGAAACTGACTGTACCTCTACCGTTTCCCCATTCTACTCTTGATAATCCTTCCCTCCGGCTCCAGTTCTTCAGCGAACCCCTTTTCACGGCGCTCAAAGTCGCCTACTATGAAAGTCTTAGTGGGGCAGCCATGAACAAGAAAAATCAACCTGATATTCCTGGGCGAGAGAGTTTGGTACCTGGGTACGAATGGATCGTCGTTCATCCGGACCTATTGGGCGGCCAACCCGCAATTCGGGGCACACGTATTTCGATCGCACATATTTTAGAGTGCTTAGCAGGGGGCATGACCTTCAAAGAAATCTCTGAGGAGTACGGTGTTCCTCTCGAGAGTTTCCCGGATGCCATGAGATACGCCGCCAGCCTTGCAGGGGAACCCCGTCGTGTGGCTTCTTGACGAGGGGCTGCCTGTATCTCTGTTCAAGGCTCTTCAGAAATTCGGCATCGAAGTCCAGACCGTAGAGTTTCGCGGTTGGAAGGGATTGCGCAACGGCAAGCTGGTAGCGGTGGCCGCAGAGGCGGGGTTTCAGTGCATCCTCACGAAGGATCGACTCTTTGCCCAGGATGCGAAGAAGGCTCTTCAGGCGCATCCGCAGATGGCGATTGTCCTTGTTCTTCTTCCACAAGTATCGCGTGAGAAGTACGTCCACAACTTCGAGGAGTCCTGGAAGAAAGGGAAAATTCTTCCGGTCTGCGGCCAAGTAACAGAGTGGCCGAAGTAGCCTCGTGGCTACATTTGGCTATTTCCTTGCGCAAGCATTCGAAATCAAACCAAAGGGGACGAACGCTCCAATTTCAAATACTGGCTCTACGCCCTGCACGGGCTCAACCAGCAGCAACCTTTTTCTTCTCTATAAGCGCCGCCGCCCGCTTGCGAATCTTTTCTAATTCCCTCTCATCATCACGTTCAAAACCTTCCGGAAATAAGATCCCGGATGGACTGATGCCAAACACCGCGGCGATAAGAGTCGCCCGTTTCACTCCGATGTCCATGTGATCATTCTCTATCGCAGAAAGGTTCGACTGTGGGATGCCAGTCAATGTCCCTACCTCAGCCAACGTAAGGTGGAAGTTCTTTCGAAACGCCCGAATGACTTTACCGGGGGTCGTTTCTACCTGAAGTGTTTTGAGGTCCAGAAGATTTTTCATGGCTACTTCTCCTTTTCGTAATCGTGAGTCGGAGTGATTCGCACCACTGTCACACGCACGACATTTCCATCGATGCGATAGATAATTCTGCCGCTCACACTAAAACTCGATGCGCGATGGCCAGCCCATTCTCCGCTCAGCTCGTGGTCCTTCCAAATGCTTCCACTTACTCGTAGAGCCTCCGGACCGTGTTCGATGATGACCTGAGCCCATTGCCTGATCACGATCTTATCGTCATCGGAAAGCGCCCCAGTTTGAGGGCGCCACCGGTATCTTGCCAGAAAGATAGTTGTTCCAAAGCGCGAAGCCTTTTTCCGGTTGGGATGCTGGCACCATGTGCCCGGCGCCATGGGCGGTAACCAAATCAACGTTCGGCCACTTCACGTGGTAGCCGCCGATCTGGGGGCCATACTTGCTATCGGTGTAATGCCACACCTGCCAGGGCGGCGTGGCGTCCGCCGGGGGCTGAGACTTGTTGAGGTCGTACATCCAGATCTGTGAGCCGAGCGTAGGGCAAACGGAGTCATCGTCGCCGCTGTAGACCGTGATATGCAGCGCGGGCGCTTTCTCGGCGAGATATTGATAGATCGGCGTCATTGAGTCGAGATCCGTGGACGACCCGTATTGGACGATCGACGAACACTCGGCCCACGGTTGGCGCACCACCGCGTGGATGGCGGTAATGACGTCCGCCTGATTCAAGTATTTGGTCAGCTCGTCGTCGGCGCACGGGTCATAAGGCCCGACATGGCCAGCGTGCGACCAAAGCAAAGCAGCGCGTCCTCGGCCTGAAATCTTGCCAACGTAGTGCTTGAGCGCCGTGGCTTGGGACGACTCGGCGCACGTCGGAAAATCAAGCGCATAAGCATCGAGGCCACCTGGCGCATTGCCAAGCGCGGTCTCGGCCGCATTGCAGGCGTCGGACTGGGGATCGGCCGTGCACGCGATCAGGTAGGCGTCGCATTCCGGCTTCGGCGCCACCGAGTGGCCGCAAAACGTTTGGAAGACGCCGGAGGTGTTGGAGCTCGAATCGTTATACGGGTTGCCGACCAGGAAACCCTTGAAGTTGATCGAAGGATTTTGCCCCGCGGCATTGCCGTCGACGATCGCTTTGGCGAGCGTCGGCATAAAGTGGCCGCCGTACGACTCCGACGTAATGTAAGTGTCGCGGCTCGCGAGGTGCGGGAATTTCGCGAAGAAGGCGAGGATGGCGGTGTAGTTGTCGGCGGCCGTATGGGCGTCATCCGTATAGTAATCGGAGGCGACATCGGAATAGCTGAAGCCGACCCCGGCCGGTGCCTCGATATAGACCATGTTGGCCAGCTTGTTCCAGCTGTAAGGAAACCTTTTCAGCGTCTTGCCGTCCTTATGTGGACGAAACGGGCCGTGCTCGCTGAGAAAGCCAATCAACCCGGAGCAGCCCGGGCCGCCGTTGGTCCAGAAGGCCACCGGGGCATGGTCAGGATCGACCTCGGCTTCCACGAACCAGTAGAAGATATTGCGATTATTCTTCTTGTCGACTTGCAGATAACCGGCAAACTGACGAAACGGCACCTCCCATGGAGCACCCGGAAGCCTCACTATTTTATCGGCGCGCGTGGCATCCGTGTATGGGGCTAGCGTGCCTTTTTCCGGCGCAACCTGGGCCTGCGCATGCCTTGGGGCCGTAAGGCAAAAGACCGTAGCCGCACCGAACGTAGCGGCGCCAATACCGATTCGCAAAGAATAAGCCGAAGACTTAAACGACGTATTGCCGAGTAAAGCTCGAAAACTCATGGCTCCCCCCTTTGTTTGGTCTTTATCGCTCCATTTGCTTGGAAACCGCGTGCTCCGTCAGCACTGACTCAACATAGAGTCTTGGTCCGGGGTCGGACAAGTCGTTCTGCGTCTTCGGAGAACCGAGATGCCGGGCAAAAAAGTCCACAATCCGGGTGTCCCGGTCCACCTCGTTTCGAAGTGCTTAATGTGGCGCACCGCCTTGGGGGTACACGACAAGCTCCAAGGTACCTCCCGGGTTTGCCAGCGCGTTGTGAAACTCTGCGGCTTGGAGCGGTGGAACGCAACGGTCCGCCACCCTCACGGAAGAATGCCCATGTGACTTCCTACTCGGGATAAACAGATTCAAGCAATTGTCGAAGGGCGCGACAAGCATCGACGGTGGTGAAGATACCCTGGACCTTACCCGCATCGTCGCAAAGGATGGCGCATCCGTACTTCTCTTCGGCCATGACGCTAGCCACTGCATCGAGCGGAGTTTCGGTAGAAGCGGTGAACGGATCTCCAATCATCACATCCCCAACGGTCAGATTTTTTGCCCAGCCTGAAGCGGTCGCACTCTTGACCGCTCGGTCGCTGAGAACGCCCACCAGTTGACCCGCTTCCTCAATGGGAAGATGGCGGATACCGTACTCGCGCATCAGACCAAGCGCTTCCTCGAGCGGGGCCGAGGCGGGGAGCGTCTTGGGCATGGGGGTCATGAACTCTCGAACCTGAGGCATGGGCTTTCTCATAATAGATGTCCTTTCTATTGGCTGATTTGGCGCAAATTGCCGAGTTTTTTTAGCTCGTCCTCCGGAATGTCGGTGCCGGCCGAACCGGTATATCCAAAATAGATAATGCTCGCGTACTTACCGTAACAATCGCGCGCAATCGGCGTATGGGGATTCTCGCGAACGCATGCTTGCAGGTACATTGTGTCGAGTTGCCAAAGGACGGGCTCTTCCAGGGAATGGTAGGTGATACCGAGCAGGTACAGGGCTTCCCCCCGGTACTTCGCGGTGGGGTCGTGATCCAACGCTTGGTGTAGGTAGCCCGTTGCCCGCAAATAACTGATGTCCCCACTCTCATCTGTGGCGAAAAGCTGTAAGGAATTGGCCCGCTCCACAAGCTCTTTTGCGCGCTTGACCAACACCTCGCCCGACAAATCGCGGCCAGCCGTGGGGTGTTTGCGCCAGAAGTCCGCGTCTTTAAGATAACCCGCAACCAAGCGCTGATCGTATTCGGGAAGGTCGCGGCGTTTCGAAAGCCGATCGAGAGTGCGAACGGTCAGTTCCGGATCCGCTTTCACGCGAACGGTAAGATACAGAAAATAGCGCAATGCCCGCGTGTATTCGAGAAAACCCATTTCGCCCTTGGGCTTGCCATCAAGTACCGCGAGAAGCGCGGTGGTCGCTTTGTCAAACTGGCGCGTGGCCGCCAATAGCTCCGCTTTTTGAAAGGGAGTACCCTGAAACTGGTCGACTCGGTCTTCGACATCGAGGAAATCGCGGTCACTCTGCACACGCGTGTGGCAGCTTAAACAGAACTCCGGAAGAGTACGTACGCGGTGACGGACATAATCCAGGTTTCCCGCTTTGAACCTATCCGCAATATCTTGCATCGACTCGGCATAAATCCCGGCAATGGCGGCAATGCCCGGCTCCTCTTTCGCCATTTTTTTGGGAAACACGTGCTTGAGTCCAGCGAGTGTGGCCAGATCTTGGCTAATTACTTCGCGGTTTGCCGGATCACGGAATTTTTCCTCGCTCTGCGCAAAGGGCTGCAGGTTGAGCATTGCCGTAAAAAACTTTTTCATGGCGGAATCCACTTCGGGTCTTTGTTCAGCAAGTGCCCGAGAGCCTGGCAAGCAGAGGGAAGTAAAAACTAAGGTAAATAGCGAAATTTTGAGGCGCAACGCATTGGTTTTCATCAGGTCCCTATCCTTTCTCTCCATTTCCGGCTTTTCCTGGGATATTTTCGTCCTATATTAAAGGGAGATGCAAGCTCGGCGCCAACGGGCGGTAGGCTGGAAACAGCGAGTTTGGGGTATTATGTCTCATTGATGCTCAGATCTGTCTCAAGAAGGGAGAAAGCGGGTGATTCGTCAATGGACTGAAGGAACGTTTCGGGGGCTATTAGATTCTGCCCCGGATGCGATGGTGATTGTCGAGCGGGGCGGCAAGATCGTTTTGGTCAACTCTCAGACGGAGAGTGTTTTCGGTTATGGCCGTGACGAGCTTGTGGGGAAATACATCGAATCCCTATTGCCCGAACGCTACCGGGAACGGCATGTGGGTTACCGCGACAAGTACTTTGCGAACCCGCGTGTTAGGCCGATGGGTGCTGGCCTTGAACTCTTCGGCCTTCGCAAGAACGGTATGGAATTTCCCATCGAAATCAGTTTGAGTCCGATGGAGACGTCGCAAGGGCTCTTCATCACCAGTGCCGTCCGCGATATTTCCGATCGCAAACGCATCGAACAGGAACTGCGCGCTGCTCGCGCAGCCGCCGAAGCAGCTAACAAAGCCAAGAGCGAGTTCCTCGCCAATATGAGCCATGAGATCCGCACCCCGCTCGCTGGCATCCTGGGCTACTCTGAAATGATTGCGCTCTATTGTGAAACACCGGAGGAACGCAAATCCTACATGGGAAAAATCAAGCGGTCGGCCGATAACCTGACTCGGCTCATCAGCGACATCCTCGACCTTTCGAAAGTGGAGGCCGGGGCTCTTCAAATCGAAAAGGTTCGGATCGCCCTCACGAGCGAAGTGGAAAGTGTGCTTTCTACCGTCCAGCGACAGGCCGACGAAAAGGGCCTCAAGCTTGAACTGACGTTCGAAAAGCCCTTGCCCTCCCAAGTGATTACCGATCCAACACGTCTGCGCCAGATTCTGCTTAACATTGTGGGCAACGCGATCAAGTTCACAGACAAAGGGGGTGTATCGATGCGGGTCAGCCATTCGAATGATCCCGTTCCCTCGCTGCGCTTCACCTGTTCCGACACGGGTTGCGGGCTGACGAGCGAGCAACAGGGGCGTCTATTCCAGCCCTTCGTGCAGGCCGATAGTTCCACCACCCGGAAATACGGGGGAACAGGCCTGGGACTGGCCCTTTCCCGTCGGCTAGCGAGTGCCTTAGACGGAGAGCTTAGGTTAACGGAAAGCATGCCCGGAACGGGAAGTACTTTTGTCCTGACCATCCCGATTGGTGGAGGCGATCTGCGCGCTAGGGCGGATCCGAAAACGGACAGCGAGACCACGACTCCCGCGGGGCTTCCCCGGTTGGACGGTATCTTAGTCCTGCTGGCGGAAGATAACGCCGAAAACGGCGAAATGTTCCAGCGATTCCTGGAAAAGCACGGCGCCCGAGTGGTTTTAGTTTCCAACGGCCGTGAAGCGGTCGACCGAGCGAAAGCCGCTCGCTATGACGTCATTCTCATGGATCTTCAAATGCCGATTTTGGACGGGTACGCGGCAACCCGCGAGTTGCGCGACGCCGGCGTACTCACGCCTATCCTAGCCCTAACCGCCCATGCGATGGTCGACGAGAAAGACAAATGCGAGACTGCAGGCTGCAACGGGCACCTGACCAAGCCGATCGATGTTCCGATGCTCATCCGGACAGTTCGCCAGTTCGCCGGCAAGTAAGAAGGTCCTTACTACCCCCCGAGCACGATCGACTGGCCGAGCTCGGGTGCTTGCACTTTCCACCCGAAAACATCCTGCAGTTTCGCCCTCAGGGTGTCCGAGGCATGGGGCTCGCCGTGAACGAGAAAGACACCTTGCGGCGGCGCCTGAAAGCCCTTGAGCCAACGTACGATCTCGCTTTGATCAGCGTGGGCAGAAAGAGAAGAAATCTCCTCGATGCAGGCATGCACTGGTACGTATTGACCCTGAATTTTCACCTCGCTTGCGCCCTCCTGTAGCTGCCGTCCTCGAGTTCCAGCGGCCTGGTACCCCACCAGCAACACGGTATCCTGCTCGCGCGGCAGATGCTTTTTGAGGTGGTTGAGCACGCGCCCTCCCGTCACCATGCCCGCGCCCGCAATTACGATTCTGGACCCATTCCCATGCAACACCCGCTCGGACTCGCTTTTGGAGTGAACCAGAACAACTCCCTCACTCAAACTCTTAATTCCACGCTCGGGAAGCCGGTGCCAGGAATTGAAGGACGTGTACAATCGCGTGACGTCTATCGCCATCGGGCTATCGATGTAAATCGGCACGTCTGGAATCTTATTTTCCTCGCGGAGCTGGTGAAAGAGATACAGGAGATCCTGAGTGCGCCCAACGGCGAAGCTGGGAACGATCAACGTCCCCCGGCGTTGTAAGGTCTCAGAGACGATACGGTGCAACTCCTTCAGCGGATGTTCAGTCGGGTGGTTGCGATCACCGTACGTTGATTCCAAGATCAGCCAATCCGCCCGTTCAATCGAAACCGGAGGTTTTATAACAAGCGGTTCGCGACGCCCAAGATCTCCTGAAAACACCAATCGCATGCCGCGGCAATCGATTTCGACGAATGTCGAGCCCAGAATATGACCGCTCGGCCGCAACCTGAAACGGATTCCATCGGCACAGGACTGCCAACGGTCGATGTCGACCGGCTTAATCAACGCGAGCGCCCGCTCGGCATCGGCAACGGTGTAAAGGGGTTGCGCGGGCCGGTGCAGGGTCCACCCACCGCGATTTGCCGCTTCGGCATCCTCTTCTTGAATATGAGCCGCGTCGAGGAGAACCAGGCGAGCGAGCTCCATAGTAGGAATCGAGCAATGGACCTCTCCGCGAAACCCATCGCGCACGAGTAAAGGAAGAGCCCCAATGTGATCCAGGTGGGCGTGGGTTATCAATACGGTGCCGATCGAAATGGGATCCACCGGGAACTCACCCCAGTTACGTACCCGCAGATCTTTAACGCCTTGAAAAAGCCCGCAATCGACGAGAATCCTATCCTCACGCGATTCGAGCAGAAAACGGGAACCGGTGACCGTCCGAGCGGCCCCTAGAAATTTCAGTTGGGTCGACATTCCCTTCCCTCAAGCCTCTTCCCCTTCGAAGGGTTCATCCTCGGGCGCGTCGGAGGAAACCAACCCATACTCGCGTTCTTTGCGGTAGAGGGTGCGCCGGTTGATGCCGAGCAGTTGCGCCGCCTTGTCCTTACGCCCCGCAGTCTTCTGCAGAACGAGCCGGATATAACGTTCTTCGAGCTGGGTTAGGGTGGGGAAGTCGGCCGTCGAGCCCTTGAAATTTCCTTCGGCATCTCCGATATCCGGATCAGGAATGTCCTTTTCGTCGATGACCGAGCCCTGGCAAAGGACGACGGCACGCTCGATAACATTCTCCAGCTCACGCACATTGCCAGGCCAGCGGAGGCGCATCAGCTTGGACATTGCTACTTTGGTGAAACCCCGCACACGGGGTTGACCGTCATTTGCAGTGGTATTGGAGGCCGCATATTTCTTCAGAAAATGCTCGGCTAGGATCGGAATATCGTCGTTGCGATCGCGCAAAGCCGGCAATTGAATCGGAATGACGCTCAATCGGTAGTACAAGTCCTCCCGGAAAGCTCCTTCCCGGATCCCAGCCTTGAGATCCTTATGAGTGGCCGCGACCACCCGGACGTCGACCTCATAAAAATTATTGTCACCTACGGGTCTGATTTTGCGCTCCTGCAAAACCCGCAATAGCTTTGCCTGGAGCGGCGGGCTCATATCGCCTATTTCGTCCAGAAACAAAGTTCCGCCGTTGGCTTCCTCGATCAAGCCGCGTTTGCGACCGGCGGCTCCGGTAAAAGATCCTTTAGCGTGACCGAAAAGTTCAGATTCGAGCAGAGTTTCGGGAATCGCCGTACAATTAATCGCCACGAAGGGTTTGCCCGCGCGAGGCCCGAGATCGTGAATGGCGCGAGCGACCATTTCCTTACCAGTACCGCTCTCCCCATGGATCAGCACATTGGCCGTCGACTGGGCGACACGGTGCACGAGATCGAACACGCTTTTCATCGCCGCGCTTTTGCCAAGAATCCCGGACAGCCCCCACCCGTTTTTTACCTCTTGGCGCAGGGCCATGTTGTCGAGGGTCAAAAGACGCCGCTCCATCGCGTGCTCGACCGTGACGCTGACTTCCGCAAGTTTGAACGGTTTTACCAGGTAGTGAAAAGCGCCGTTACGCATCGCTTCGATTGCGGTGTCGATGCTTCCGAAGCCCGTGATCAAAACCACCGGGATCTCCGGGCGCTCCGCCTTCAACGTGCGCAGAAACTGCATTCCATCCATTTCCGCCATTCGAATGTCAGATAGCACAACATCGATTTCTCCTTCCTGGCGGTGGCCTTCGAGGGCGCCGCCCGGGCGCAGCTGCGTCAGCGCCTCGATCGCCGAGGAAAAGCACGTCACGTGGTACCCTTCCCGCGAGAGAAAATCTTCAAGCAGGGTTCTCATTTCGCCGTCATCGTCGACGACCAAAACGCGGCCTTTCTGAGCTTTCATTCGGTTCTCTCCCACACTGCGCTCGTCTACTCGCGAGCTGGCTTTAGCTGCCAGAGGCATGATCTACCTCCTCCGGTTCTAGCCCAACTGGGATCCAGACACCAGGATCTTATAGTTATGTCAGCAGCTTTCGTGCCATGACCGTAGGCTGCTGACTTCCCTTTACCGGGACAAAAGGTCCCTTGAACCGACAAAATATCCCATTGAGATTAATGTCCCTGGGAATCCGTGTGCGTACGGGTTCCTGGCATGTCCTCTGCAATATATTCGAAGCGGAGGTCTATGCCCTTAGCGACCAAAACACAATCCCCGTCCAAATTCCCCTGGGACTTATCGCGTGTTTTTTTTGGCCTGCGTCGAGAGCTCCAACGACGCCGTTATGCTTACCGACGTCAGTGGAGTTATCCTGTACGTCAACGATGCCTGGCAACGCGTGTACGGGTTTTCAAAAGCAGAAGCGTTAGGAGCAACCCCGCGGCTCTTGCGCTCGGGCCACCACGACAAAGAATTTTACACGTGTATGTGGGATCAGATTCTCGATCCGAAACAAGGATTCTGGAAGGGTGACGTGATCAACCGCGCAAAAGACGGACGGGAGGTAGCTGTTCAGCTCAGCATCACTCCCTTTCGCGAAGACGGTGAAACCATTCGAGGGTACCTGTCGATCGCGAGCGATATCAGCGAAAAAAAACAGATGGAAGCACAGCTTCTCAGGCAAGATCGCTTGGTGTCGATAGGGCTCCTCGCCTCTGGGAGTGATTCGCGGTCGTGCGGAGTTCCTGACCAGCGATCCTTCGCAGAGTCCCGAAGCGCGTCGCTATTTGGATGTAATAGTCCACCAGTCGGATCGGATCTCGAAACTCGTCAATTCGTTGCTCAACCTGGCTCGCCTATCCGACGCCGACGCGGCTGCCCCGGTGCACCTGTCGGTCGTACTGCGGGAGGTGGCGGAACTCGTATCCCAAAACCTGAAGGAGCAGGGAATTGAGTTCAGGATCCACGTCGACGATAGCGTCCGCGTTCTTGCCGAGGCGAGTCGATTGGAACAGGTTTTCTTGAACTTGGTGATGAATGCCATGCACGCGATTGAATCCACAGCCGCGGCTGGTAACAGAAAAGCCCATTATATAAAGATCTCCGCCGAGAAACGTCGGGACCAATGGGAGATCGCGGTCGAAGACACCGGCTGTGGCATTCCACTCGAAGCGCAGCAGCATCTTTTCAAGCCGTTCTTCACCACCAAAGATGTCGGCAAAGGCACCGGCCTAGGTCTCGCGATCAGCCATCAGTTGATCCATGCTTGGGGGGGAACCATCTGGGCAGAAAGTTCCGTAGGTATGCCGACCGTCTTTCGCATCCGCCTTCCGATTGCTTAGCTCCTCCAAGAAATAATCTAGCTTCCCTTTTCCTACCTACTGCATGTGCGCAGCCGCAGCGGTAAAGCGGCGTATCAACCATTCGAAGTTTTGAAGCCCTATAGCGCGGGG
>Ga0207034_1128_pt2 | contig 12765 bp, 9 predicted proteins | sample Alteio_BWMinCont_36_FD_153269 | JGI IMG/M metagenome (GOLD analysis project Ga0207034, IMG submission 153269) | Enriched cells from forest soil in Barre Woods Harvard Forest LTER site, Petersham, Massachusetts, United States -... | ecosystem: Environmental > Terrestrial > Soil > Temperate forest >...
GCAGAATGAAAAAAGCAGTTACTTCTTCTTTTGTCTGCAGTCCGGCAAAAGAGTTCTCACCTTCAAACGGCATAAATAGGGTGCATGTGAAAGTGCCATCTGTATTGGGCAATGCTATCATCATATACTTACCGCGCGGCCATATATGCAACGCATTTTTTTCCATTACCCATTTGCCGTCGGCACCAGGCAGGATAGCCAGCTCTTTATAACCGTATTCCAGATAAGTTTGTGCACTGTTCACGCGTTCCATAGTAGTATAGCTGCTGCGTAATGCACTGAATGCACCATCGGCGCCAAACAGCAGGTCGGCATCTACGGCCTTTTCAGTGCCATCTGGCAATTGAAAAGTTACGTGGTTCTTTGCTACATCAACTTTAGCGCAACGGTGTTCAAACTCAATATGTACACCCTCATGCTCGGCAAGTGTCATTAGTTTTTTATTCAGGTCGCCACGACTTACAGAATATATAGCCTCATTGTTCTTGCCATAAGGCTGTGTGGCCGTTTGACCGTCGGCCATATGCAGGAAGCGCCCATACATGGGGATGGCAATCTGTTCCATCTCGCTACGCAAGCCTGCAATTTCCAGGGCTTTCCAACCACGAGTGCTCATAGCGAGGTTTATAGACCGGCCGGCAGCGATAGTAGCGCTGCGCATATCTGGTCTGCGCTCGAAAATGGTAACATCGTAACCTTTTTTGCGCAGTATTACAGACAACAGCGAACCTACAAGGCCGGCACCCAATATGGTAACAGGACGGGACATAAGAATTTTGCGCCAAATTAACAATAAAGGAGCAATTGAACCATGATTTTGGTTGGAGTTATACCCGACCACTACTATACTTATAATCACAAATAATACAATGTGGGTAAAAGATAAATTAGTTAAAATTGATAAACAGATGTCTTCCATACCATAAAATGTAGTGGAAGTTGTTACTTTTGGCCGCAGTTACACACCAGCACAATGGCTTTTACAAAAGATAAAGACAAAAAGAATAAGAAAAATAAACCTGTATGGCGCGAGTGGTTGGATGCCGCACTGTTTGCTATAATAGCCGCAACGCTTATACGTACCTTCTTGTTTGAGGCCTACACCATACCCACAGGGTCTATGGAAGGCAGCCTGCTTATAAACGACTATTTGTTTGTAAGCAAGCTTGCATATGGGCCAAGAGTACCTATGACGCCTGTAGCTGTGCCGCTGGTGCACAATACCATGCCACTGACCGGCGGTAAATCTTATACCGAAGCCGTAGAGTGGGGTTACCACCGCTGGCCTGGGTTTGGCCACATAGAACGTAATGATGTGGTAGTATTTAACTATCCTGCAGGTGATACTGTGCTGACCGAAATGCCAGAAGGTGATTATTACTCTACACTGAGAAATGAATTTAATAATGACCGGGACCTGTTGAAGTCGCGCTATTCTGTGATGACCCGCCCTGTGGATAAAGAAGAAAACTATATAAAACGCTGTGTAGGCATACCCGGAGATATACTTGCTGTAAAAGACGGTGTACTGTGGATCAATAACCAGCCCGGTAATGTATATCCACACCAGAAACGGACTTATAATGTACAATTTAAAGGCTTTGGCATAAGTGACGATTTCCTGGATGACAACGATATAGAGATTATGCACGACGAAGGCAACAATGCCGTTCTTCTTAATCTGGCCAACGACCAGGTGGACTTGGTGAAGAAACTGCCACAGGTAATATCTGTTACCCCAAGCATATATCCTTATGGATATACTGAAAATGGAGGCACCTATCCTAATGATACTACAAACTTTAAGTGGAGCCGCGATAACTATGGGCCGCTTACTATACCTAAGGCTGGTGTAACTGTGCAACTTACCCCACAAAATATAGCTTTGTACCGCAGGGTAATAGCTAATTATGAGGGCAACAAGCTTGTGGAGAAAAATGGAACATTCCAGATCAACGGACAGCCAGCTACCAGCTATACCTTTAAAATGAACTACTACTGGATGATGGGAGATAACCGTCATAATTCTTTAGACAGTCGCTACTGGGGTTTTGTGCCTGAAGATCATGTGGTGGGCAAAGCCTGGTTTGTTTGGCTGAGCTATGGCAAGCATGGTATAAGATGGAAGCGTTTGTTCCATGGCATACATTCTTTAGAACAATAATTTAGCTTTGATTATATGAAGAATTGCATACTTCTGTTCCTGATGTCGGGAATGTTGTTGATGTCTTGCGGCCAGGGAAGCAATACAAAAACAACTACAACTACAACGAGCGATAATGTAACTACCAGCATACCTGTAAATAATGGCAAGCAATTGTTTATGGATAATTGCGCCCGTTGCCACGGATTAAAACAGGATAAACTGGGACCCGCACTAGACGGCGTACTTGCCCGATGGAATAATGATAGTGTGAAGGTGGCTGCATTTATACAAAACAGCCAGCAGGTAATAACCGGAGGACAAAACCAATATGCAACTGCGCTATACCACAAATGGAGTGATGCGCCCATGCCAGCATTTACTAACCTGAAAGACGGTGAGATAAAAGCGATATTCAGTTATATACAGGCAGGGATAGAGTAGGATCAACCGTATAGTTCCAGGTGTATATCCTTCTTATCATAACCCATGGCTACAATGCGTTCGCGCGCTTCGTCTATCATAGCGCGCCAACCACATAGCATGAACATTGCCGGGCCGTGATTTTGTGCCAGGTCTTCGTATATGGCATGAACATAGCCCTTGTAACCCTCCCAGTCCTCGCGCGATAGTGTAGGATGGTATGTGAATTCAGGCATCATCTTTTCTAATTCTCGCATTGGCTCATCGTATAACAAGTCTTTGCGATTACGGCAGCCGAATATAAGGTGTATCTGATTGTGCGGTATGTTGTGATAATTGATGTACTGCAACATGCTATGAAATGGCGCAATGCCTGTGCCTGTGCATATGAGGTATAAGGTTTTTTCGATGGCTTCGGGTAGTACAAAATTACCTTGTGGGCCACGCAGCGTAAACTCACTACCCACCACTACGTTATTGAATATATAATTGGAAGCGGCACCACCTTCTACATAAACTATAAGTAGCTCTATAATATTTCCCCCATCGGGCATAGATGCAATACTGTAGCTGCGCCACCGTTTATTGCGCTGCTCATGTATAGGCAGATCAAGAGTTACAAATTGCCCCGGCTTAAAATCGAACGCAGGGGTTTCGGGCAGTTCTATCCAATAACTCCGTGTATTGTGCGTAGCCTGTTCTATGCGCTTTACTATGCCGGTTTGCCATTGGGGTATCATGGTGTAATTTTTTGTAAGGTACAAACTAATGCGATAATCTGTCACTTGTACAGAGCGGAAGATCTTATAGGATATTAGTATTGTTTATAAGCGGCAACCTGATGAAGAATGTAGTACCTACGCCGTATTCTGTTTCAAACCATATTTGACCTTTCCAGAACTCAATTATTTTATGGGTCATAGCAAGACCCAGGCCTGTGCCGGAAGATTTAGTAGTAAAGTAGGGCTGAAATATTTTTTTCACAACATCGTCGGTCATGCCGGTACCATTATCTGCAATGGTTATCAATGCATTGTTGTCTTCTTTTTTCAATTGCACATTTATGATGCCGGATACACCTTCGGGTATAGCCTGTATAGCGTTCTCAAGCAGGTTTGTAAATACCCGTACCAACTGGCTGCGGTCGGCAAATACCCACAAACTTTCGGGTTCTGTGGCAAGACAAACTTTTATCTTTTGCTCGTTCAGGTATAGTTCTGTGTTCTTTGCCAGCAGGCTGTTCAGTTCCAGCTCCTCGGGGCGGGCTTCGGGCATCTTGGCAAAATTGCTGAACTCTGATGCTATATAACTGAGGTTATCTATCTGCTCAATTATTGAGGCTGTTACTCTATTGGTAAGGTCTTCTATATTAGGGTGGTTGTTCCGCATAGCCTGCTGCAGGTACTGAATGTTCAGTTTCATAGGTGTGAGCGGATTTTTTATTTCGTGGGCTACCTGCCGGGCCATTTCACGCCATGCTGTTTCACGCTCGTTCTGTGCCAGCCGTATGGCATTCTCTTCCACTGTGCGTACCATTTTATTATACTCTTTTACCAACATTCCTATCTCATCATTGTATGGCCATTCTATGCGCTCATTGCGTTGCAGGTTAACGCGGCCAAACTGCCTGATGATGATATTGAGCGTACGCGTAAGCCAACGGGTAATGATGACAGTGAACAAGCTGGATATGAGGAATATAAAAGCATACAAGTTGATGAGTGTGACAACGATATTTGAAATCTGGAAGTTGAGGTCTTTCTCTGAAGAGAAGAAAGGAACATTGATATAGCCCAACGTTGCCCCCATATCATCGCGCAGGGGTACGTAGCAAGACAGGTAGGCCAGGTTGCCTATTTTCTCATCTTGTATGTGTATGGATTTGCCCAACGTTATCAACTCATAATAAGCATCGGGACGGATGATCCTGGACAACAGTCCACGGTCGTAGATGTCATCCTGAGATGTTACATCCAGCGTGCCATATTCGTTAAAGATATTGATGTCTATTTTCTCGCTGCTGGCCAGGTTGGTAACAAAGTTCTTAAATCTTTGAGAGCGGCTCACCACATCAAACCGGGCTTCCCGGGCAAAGGCATTTTCCTGTTTCAGGTATTGTTGTACCGATTGTTGTACCACCTGCATAGCATCCTCCAGTTTGTTTCTGTTGGATGCCTGGTATTCTTTTACAAAGAACACTATGGTAACAAACCCAATGATAAGGAATGATACCAGCACTACACTGAGCATGGCAAGGTGTATGCGCCGTCGCAATGTGAGCGTAACAAACCGCCCGGTGAAGTGTGGGTTAATGAAGTAGGAGATGTACAGTTGATACAGCAGTATGATGACGGCCAGCAGTATCTCTATACCAAACATGTAAGAGAAGATGGTAATGGTCTCAAACACCAGGTTGTGCCGGTGTACCACAACTACAGTTTTACGATTGTTGTACCTGTACCATAGTTCTGAATAGTTTTGGCGCTCGTGTATGCTGTATTGTCGCAATGTAGAATCTAGCTGCAGGTAAACAGGGAATTCATAATCGTTGGTCTGCGATACCAATTTGTTGTTTACATAGATAGCATATGCATACTCTTTTTCGCTGCTGCTGGTTTTTAAGCTGGCAGGCTGCAGCAATTCAGGATATACGGTTTCATTTGCTGCTTTTTTAGGTGTAAGATTGATGAATGCGTAGCCAGATATTTTATTGGTACTATCATTGTGCAAGGGCAGGTAGGCTATGTAGTAGTGCCCGTCTGGAAGTACTGTTTTATAAAAGAGCGTACTGCTTACCATTATTGCAGAGTCGTTCACCTCGGTCATCAAAGCATTATAACTTACAGAGTCTTTATTGAAGAGGCTATGCCCGGAACGATCGAAAAGATGTATCCTGCTTTGGTAACGGTTTAGCTGACCCCCGAGGTATAATGCGTCAAATCGTTCGTTAATATTTTTACGATTGATGGCTACAGGTTTTTCAAGGAATGCGTTAATTACCTTATCCCGCTCTATGTTTTGCGCTATTTTGTCAAACAACAATTCTGTATAACCATCACGGTCGGGGGCCACACGCTGCTCTGCAAAAATCTTTCGGGCATCCGTCTCTTTTATGCCGTTAAAATATTCTATAAGGCCTGTACTGAATGCGCAGATGAATATTGCCCAGAATACCATGTGTGGCGAGAAGAGATCTGATACCAGCGTGAAGCTGCGTATATCCAGCACGGCGATGAACAGGATAAGCCACCCCAGGATGAAGAAAGGGAAATCATCGCTGTCTTTCTTCAGATACAAAACAATGCAAGTGCCGATAAGTGCAATAGCCAGGTACTTGAGCCATCTTTTGCCTACCAGGTTATTGATCTCGGTATTAAGGATGAAAATAACCAGGCATGATACACCTGTGATGATGCCAACAGTAAGCAAGCCAAGTATGGTATATACATTGATGGCGTAGAAGTGGCTGACATCGAAAGAAATACTGGAATCGAGCACCAGCCCCCTGATGATGTGGACAAAGAAAAAAGTATAGCAGGTGATGCTGAGCACAAAAAGGCTGCTGGCAATATATTTTAGCCGTACAGACTGTATGCGGCTGAAAAAGGTTTTGTAGGGAGTATGCCGGGTTATAAATACTACTATCCATAAAAAGCCGAGCGTATTTATGAGCAGGTCTCCCAGCGATGGCTGCAGGCTGCTGGACGCGTATAGCCTGGGAGAAAAGACGGTAAGGGTTTCTATGTTAAAAGGCAGACCATATATGTAGAGCAATACACGCAATACGATCACCACCGTTAGGGTTACTATTACACCCACTGTGTAGGCGCGATTGCGGGTGAGGTAAATGGTCATAAGTTGTATCCACGATACACTGGCCAGTATGGCTGCTATAACCATCCATAATAATAATCCATCGGGCGTCCACCGGGGTATCTCTTGTTTGTGAAAACGAAGATAAAAGGCCGGTTTGTCTTGCGTGTCCTTTATGGCTATGGTTTCAGTGCCAGGTTTATCCAGCACCTCTGTACCCAGTGGTATGTAGTCGCCTGCCGCAAAGTGTGATTTCAAATAATCATTCTCGAGGGGGTAGCGGAACAGTATGGGTAGTAGCACCACCAGTTTTTGATTGGTGTCTGCAGGGTTGGGCAATGCATATTGCTCCCGGTACATACTGCCACCGGCAGTTCTGTATAGCCTTCCCGGCTTGCCGATCTGCATATTGGCAGCAGAGAGCTCATTGGTATTCCAGAATATGAGGGAGTCTTTATTATAGGCAAAGAAATAGAAAGGTAAATCTTCCAGCCGTTGCTCTTCATTGCCGGTAAGCTCACCGGAAAATATTTCCCTGATGGTTTTTTTATCCGTTAAAAGAGATGCAAGCGTGTTTTGTCTTTTAAGGAAATCATTGCCGGCCATGTGTGCCATTCGGTCTGGCTGCAATTCTTCGCGGTGCACATAATACCGGTAAGAAGTGAGCGCCCATAGCAGCAGGCTCAGCAGCAGCCATCCACGATATGGATAATGCCTGAACAATCAGTTATTCCTGTTTTTTTGCCTCATTCCACAATGCATCCATTTGTTCCAGGGTCATTTGCTGCAGATCAGCTCCCTGCTCCCTGGCTTTCTCTTCAATATACTGAAAACGGCGGATAAATTTCTTGTTGGTCTTTTCGAGCGCCTGCTCAGGATCAACATTTATAAAACGTGCATAGTTGATGAGTGAAAAAAGCACATCGCCCATTTCTTCTTCTATTTCAGCAGGATCGCCACCAGCCACAGCTTCATATAGTTCAGTTATTTCCTCATCTACCTTTTCCTGCACCTGTGCCGTATTTTCCCACTCAAAGCCCACTTGTTTTGTTTTGCCCTGCAATCTCAACGCCTTCATTAAGGCGGGCAGTGATGGTGGCAAGCCGCTGAGCACCGACTTTTTACCTTCCTTCATTTTAATAGCCTCCCAGTTGCGCTTTACGTCCTCCTCATCCTCCACCTTAACGCTGGAGTATATATGGGGGTGCCGGGATACCAGTTTATTGCATACACCTTCTATTACATCATCAAGCGTAAAGCTCCCTTTTTCTTCACCTATTTTGCTGTAGAAAACAATGTGTAGCAGCAGGTCGCCCAGTTCTTCTTTTATACCTGTATAGTTTTCGTCTGTAATAGCATCAGCCAGTTCATACACTTCCTCAAGTGTTTGTTGGCGCAGGGTTTGTATGGTTTGTTTACGGTCCCACGGGCATTCTTCCCGCAATTCATTCATGATGCGCCTAAGCCGTTCCAGCGAGTTTGAGTACATGCTCTATAATTGAGTGTGGTTGTTCTTTACTGTTATTCTCCTTCCTCTTGCCATTTATAACCATTCACTTTTAATCCAGCCAGTTGCAGCACACGTTGCACCACCGTATAGGCCATGTCCTCAAAAGTCTCAGGCTTGCTGTAAAATGATGGTGTAGCTGGGCAAATGATGCCGCCAGCCTCGGTAAGGGCGGTCATGTTTTTAAGGTGTATAAGGTTGTATGGCGTTTCGCGCACTACGCATATCAGTTTTCTCCGTTCTTTTAGCATTACATCGGCAGCACGTGTAGTAAGGTCGTTGCTGATGCCATGGGCTATACGACCCAGCATGCCCATACTGCACGGACATATGATGAGCGCTTCGTAAGTGCTGCTGCCAGACGCAAATGGCGCCATAAAATCGTTCTTGTCCCATTTGCGGAAAGGGAATTCCTGGTAGCTATCATCCCCCAGTTCGTATTGCCATACTGTATAAGCATTATCGCTCCATACCACACTTACTTCGGTTACCTGTTCTTTTAATTCCTGCAGTTTCTGCAACAACACTTTGGCATAGATAGACCCACTTGCACCGGTTACCGCAACAGCTATTTTCATTAAGAGGTATTATAATTTAATTAGTGGTAATTATTAACAGCAAAACTACATGGATTAATTGTAAATTCGTTTTTATAAACGTGTTACAGATGAAACGATTATTACTGCTGGCCATACTTTTCATAAGCGCGACAGGCGTAACCATGGCAGGAGACAAAGACAAGAAAGAAGATAACAGTGAAATACACTGGCTGACCCTTGACGAACTACAAGTGAAAATGAAAGAACAACCCCGGAAAGTATATATAGACATATATACAGACTGGTGCGGGTGGTGTAAGGTGATGGAAAAGAAAACATTCACTAATCCAAGTGTTATTAAATATTTCAACAATAACTTCTACGCTGTAAGGCTGAATGCTGAACGCAAAGACACCATTATGTTTGCCGGTAAAATGTACTATTATGATGCTAATGCCAAGGCAAATACACTTGCTGTGGAACTGATGCGTGGTTCTATGTCTTTCCCTACAAGCATCTTTATGCAAGAAGATTTCCAGAATCCGCAACCCGTACCGGGTTACCTGGAAGTAGGTAATATAGAAAAAATATCAAAATATTTTGGCGACAATACGTTTAAGCACGTTTCGTGGCCAGAATACGATAAAAGCTTTAAAGCTACCTGGCAGTAGTTTTTTTAGGAACTGATTTTTTGGGAGCCGGAGCATTTAACTCCGGCTCTACTATGTACTTCATATCGGTCTGGTAAAATTTGCAGGCAGGTTTAAGACCGCAGATCTCGCACTTGGGGCGGCGTGCAACACAAACGTAACGGCCATGCAGTATGAGCCAATGGTGCGCTATGGCTATTAAATCTTCAGGTATCAGCGCCACTAGCTGCTGTTCAGTCTGCAATACATTTTTTGCTTTTGTAGTAAGTCCTATACGTGCCGACACCCGAAACACATGGGTATCTACTGCCATACTGGCCTGCCCATAAACTACCGATGTGATGACGTTGGCTGTTTTGCGCCCTACGCCGGGTAGTAATACCAGATCTTCTGTATTATCCGGCACTATGCCATTATATTTTTCAACCAGCATTTTAGCCATGCCTATCAGGTGCCTGGTCTTATTGTTGGCAAAGCTGATGCTTTTAATCAGATCATATACATCTTCTTCTTTAGCCTTAGCCAGCAAATCTACTGTAGGATATTTGGCAAAGATGGCTGGGGTGGTCATGTTTACCCGTTTATCTGTGCATTGTGCACTTAGTATAACTGCTACCAGCAGCTCGTATGGGTTTGTATAGTGCAGCTCTGTTTCTGCATTGGGCATATTCTTTTTAAACCAGTCTATGCAAAATTCAAAACGTTCTTTTTTGGTCATAAGAAAACCCGCTATTTTTTACAAAATAACGGGTTAAACCAACAAACCATCCTAAAAACATTCTTTTATATAGAAGGGCAGTATAGCATCTTCTTATTCAATAGTCTTATTTAGTCATTTCGCAGGCTCAAAATCAAGTACGTTACCATCCATACAATACCTTTTGTAGGTGGGTGCCGGTCCATCGTCAAAGACATGCCCCAGGTGGCTGCCGCAGCGTGCACAAACTACTTCTGTACGTTGCATGCCATCAGATCCGTCAGCATCAAGTCTTATGCTGTTTTTGTTTATAGGCTGAAAGAAGCTGGGCCAGCCGGTACCACTGTCAAACTTAGCATCTGAGCTATATAACAGGTGGCCACATACCGCGCAATAATAAACTCCCTTTTTATGGTTGTTCCAGTATTCACCGGTATATGGTGTTTCGGTTCCCTTTTCGCGTGCTATTTCATATACGGCGGGGGGAAGTATTTTTTTCCAGACGGCATCGTTTACGTTAAGCGGCGTATTGTCTGTATGCGAATAGTATGGATTGTTATCGTGCTTATGCAGCAAGTTTTTGCTGCTGCTCATTTGGGCACATGCGCCAAATGCCAGCAAAACAAGTACAACCAGAGTGGATATTGAATTTTTGAAAGGCATAATTTTGTGTGTTTTATATATAAACGGAAAAATGGCTTCCGTGGTTGTTAATAAAACTAAAATCAGGCATGTTTTACGTAGAGTGGGATCTCTAATTTGACACCTATGTTCCTGCCCATGTTGTAAATACCCGAACGTCCCCTGGGGTCGGTAGGGTAAGGTTCAAAATATTTAAGGCGACTCAGGTGGTCCTGGTAGGCAACATCGGCCAGGTTATTGCCAAATACCGAAATATTGCATGTAACAACTCCTTTGCGGTTGGTAATGTCTGTGCCAATACCGGCATTAAGCAAAGTATAGCCAGGGGTTGGTGTTTCTGTACCGTAGGCAGAGAAAACATGGTTTTGGCGGGCATAGTATTCAAGCTGCACTTTTGCAAAACCATTGGCCAGCCATTTTGCAGGCTTTTTTAGGTTTGCCCTTAATTCAGATATGCCGTGGGGCGGGGGTATAAAGGGCAGGTATTTTTCGCTGTCGCTGGCTTTTACACCGCCGCTGCCGTTGTTAACGCCATATACCACTGAAAAGCTGTTCTCAAAATGGAGCCAGTCGAGCGGGTGGGGGTGTATGTCTATCATTATTTCACCACCATATAGCTGAGCTTGTGTAGCGCTGAACTTAAACGTCTGGTTGTCGGGCACGATAACGGTATCGAGCCTCCTGTTGTATATATAGTTGCTGATATTGTTGTTGAAAAACGCAATACTGCCCGATACATGACGTGTGGTGTAGTCTATCCCTATATCTTCCTGCAGGCTGAATTCGGGTTGCAAATTGGAACCTATCTGGTATATATTGGTGCCGGGGTGTACCCCATTGGCAGATATTTCGGCTATGTTGGGGGCCCTGAATCCTCTGGAGAAATTAGCCTTGATTGATATTTTGCTTGAAAAGGCATAAGTAAATCCTGCGCTATAAGTAAGGCCCGAAAAAGTGTGTGCGTATTTATTGAATACAGTATCTGACGGATTGCTACCGGTATAAGGCATATCGAACCCGGTTGCAGGATTGGGTATGGTATTGAGCGCATCATTGTTGAAGCTGCGGCTGTCGTACCGTACACCAGCGCTTACATCCAGTTTACCAAAGTTCTTTTTAGTCATTACAAAAGGGCCAATATCAAACTGGTTGTACGATGGTATTACGAAGTCGGTGCCTTTGGTAACGGTATTTACCTGGTACATGCCATTTATGCCTGTGGTGATCTCCCAGCCGTGTATTTGGGCCGCGTAGTACTTTATATCGTACAAGAAGCTATTCAGCTGAAGGTCGAGGCCGGGAAGGGTACTGTAGCCGGGGTGGCTGAACTCTTGTCGCACACTGCGCTCAAAGCCCAGGTTAACGGCTACTGAGCCATCGCCGGCAACAATATTATTGCTGAGCATAGCGCGGTAGTGTTGCACATGTTGGTGCAGCACGGGTATAGCGTAGCTGTTCAGTTCGTTGTTGGATACTATTGGTCTTTTGTTAAACGTATCCAGGTTGCCATCGTATATCTGCCTGGTGAACTTACGGGTAGCGGAGTCGCGACTACCATCGGGTATGCCCTGCAAGTCATCAAACATAGTGAATTGTAACTGAGAAAAGCCCCACTTTTTCTTTATGCCCACAGTTGCACTGATGTCGGTTTCTTTATATCGTGTATTATAAACGCGGCCATCAATAGGGTTTTGGTAATCTTTAGCTTCTTTGTGCGATACCCGGCCTATCCAATATATACCATTCTGGGTGCCTTCCAACATTGCCGAGCCACCCAGCAGGCCGTTATTACCCTGGTAATCTCCGGTTATATTGCCCTTGATCGTCCCTTCGGGAGCAGGTGGTGTAGGTATCAGGTTTACTACCCCTGCAAGCGCATCAGACCCGTATATAAGGCTGGATGGGCCTTTTACCACCTCTATCCGGTCCACATTATATTGGTCCACTTCTATGCCATGCTCATCGCCCCACTGCTGGCCTTCCTGCCGCATGCCATCGTAGAGGGTAAGCACACGGTTATAACCCAATCCCCTTATTATAGGCTTGCTTATGTTGGGGCCTGTGGTCACGGCCTTGATGCCCGGTATATTGGTTATAGCGTCTATTATATTTGTACTCTCGTTTTCTTTAAGGTATTGGTTATTTATGGTTACAATAGGTTCAGGGCTTTTCCTTATTTCGGTAGCTTTAGACTGGCCGGTAACCACCACTTCGTGGCTTTCTATTGCGCTTTCATCCAGCTTAAAGTTCTGGTGTGTATCCTGAATTATATTTATACCCATCTTGCACCCTCCTATGCGTATTAAAGTGCTGCTGTTAACGTTATTTACCCTGGTATATGCCTGGCATAG
>Ga0207034_1134_pt1 | contig 12737 bp, 9 predicted proteins | sample Alteio_BWMinCont_36_FD_153269 | JGI IMG/M metagenome (GOLD analysis project Ga0207034, IMG submission 153269) | Enriched cells from forest soil in Barre Woods Harvard Forest LTER site, Petersham, Massachusetts, United States -... | ecosystem: Environmental > Terrestrial > Soil > Temperate forest >...
CAAAGGCTGGACTCCTGGTGACAATGGCCTTAGCGCATAGCGTCGCAAGTGACTGCTCGATGGATTGGGAATCCTCCGGCGAAATCTGCTCGGCATCCCTTGAGCCATCGCTGAAATCCTCAAGTACCTTTGCTATGACTCGCAATAACGCCAGGCCCGTGAACGGGATCCCTGCGAAGGTTCCCCCCTCAGCGGTGAACTTGGCTCCGGCTCCCGTCAAACTCGCGCCAAAAGGATTGTTAAACACGTCCAAGTCTACCCGACCGTGTCTTTCGCCTAGGCCTTGAGCAAAACTCTTTAATCCCGCTCGAATTGTATCCAGTTCAACTTGGGGCAGGACGAGCTCGTTCGGCGTTTTCGTGACCATTTGGTCAACCAGCGAATGCCGCGATTTCGTGCTCATGGTACGCTCCCGTCACTTGGAACCAACCTGACCGGGCTACATACATTGTTGGCAGGTAACAAGTGTTTTTTGTTCGCCCGACCGGTTTGAGTGCTTTCCGTTACGTCGCAACGTGTCCATCGTCGAGTGCCTTTAAGCTTGAGGGCCATTTCGAAGTCCATCATCCATTTTTCGCTCAGGATCATGAACGGCACCTATTTTTGCAAAAATAAGCTCGCCAACTAGACCCGCTGTGCGCGAACATCGCCAACGGCTACTAATATGTTAGGGGACAAGGGCAGTTTGTCAAACAAAATAATCCTGAAACTGTCTTCGCCTGCACAACGCGTAGCTCGCAACTATTCTTTTGAAGGAGCTTTGAGCCTTCTTTTGCTCCGGTTTTTTGCCAAAAGAAGAATCGCGGACATGCGCCCTCCCGCAGCGCGTTATTCAAGCCCTTCGACAGATGGCTTCCTATGTCTGGCAGATGCCCCGCCGGTTGGCTATCTTTGCCCTAATCCCCCGGCCTGTTGACAAGTGAATAGCAGTTGGCGTATTAAGCAAAACGTTGTTTGCTGTTGTTTTTTGCCACATGCCGTTTCGTCCAGCCAGTTCAATTCAGCCCAAGGAATCGACGCTCACCTTTCCCCCGCAGGCATGCTGGCATCAGGCATTACTCGATTTTTCGAGCACCGAGATTGTGCCGTCGTCGGCGAGCCTCGAAGCTCCGCCGCTTCACCTCCAACCCGCCGGCGCACAAACGGATCTATTTGACTTCTTGGCCCGCAGTGATCCCGACGCGCTGGAGCGACCAAACCCACTGGACAGCCCGTTCGTGGTGGCCCTCCCGCCAGATCAAGTTGAGGACCACCGCGAAGACTCTCCCAAGTTTCCACCAACCGTGGCCGTTACCACCGCGAGCGGTGAGAAAGCCAAAGCACGCGACATCCTCGCCGCCATCTCCGTCCTCAAAACCATCGAGTACCATCGCCGTGACGCAACACCTGAAGAACGACGCACTCTCGCCCGGTTCGCCGGGTTCGGACCGGTTGCCCTTTCCATATTTGCAGATCCGGCCAGCGGCAATTACAAGGACGCCGGCTGGCAGGCGCTTGGCGAGCAGCTAAAGGCTCTCCTTACTCCTGAAGAATTCGCGAGTGCCACGCGCAGCACCTTCAATGCATTTTACACGTCGCCCGTGGTTATTGCGGCAATACACGAAGCGATTGCCCGCCTCGGCATTCCTTCAACCTCTAAGGTGCTCGAACCTGGTTGTGGCACCGCCAATTTCATGGCCATGGCGCCCAGGGGGATGCGGTTTGTCGGCGTGGAATTGGACAGTATTTCGGCCCGCATCGCCAAGGCAATCCATCCCGAGCACGAGATTCGCAACGAGAACTTTCGCGATACCCGCCTGCCCGAGGGCAGCATCGACGCCGTCGTTGGCAATGTGCCTTTCGCCGACCTCAAGCTTGATTATCGTGGTCAAAGGCTCTCCCTCCATGATTACTTCTTCGCCAAATCCATCGACGCCTTGAAATCCGGCGGGGTGCTTGCCCTGGTCACTTCGCATTTCACGCTCGATAAACAGAACGCCGCTATCCGTGAATACCTAGCCTCGAAAGCAGATTTCGTCGGGGCGATCCGGCTGCCGTCCGATGCCTTTAAGCGGGAAGGCACGGCCGTGGTCGCCGACATTCTATTTCTCCGGAAGCGCGCGGACGGCCAACCGGCACACCATGCCGATTCCAAATGGCTAGGCACGTCCCCGCTGGAACTCGAAGGAATCACGGTTGCGATCAATCAATACTTTCACCATCACCCTGAAATGGTCCTGGGCAAGTTTTCTTCCAGGGACACGCTTTACGGTGGTGAAGGTTATAGCCTCCTTTCTAATGGCGACTTGGCCGAGCAGCTCAAGGATGCAATCCACCGCCTGCCGGAATTCGTTCCGCTAGCACCATCTCCTGCCTCTGCAAAATTAATCGCGGCCATTGCTTCCCCTCCGATAGAGATTTACCTCAGCGAAGGTAGCTTCTTTGTCGCCGAGGACCGCACCATCTGCCAGCTCCTGGATGGAAGACCTGTTCCCGTCGTGTACGGCGGCAAAACGTTACGGGCCAATGCCACCGTGACCGGGAAGCGCATGGCCGCCTTGATCCATCTTCGAGACCTGACGCGCCGGGTCCTTAAGTCGCAAAACGAAGCCTGGCTGCCCGAAGAGCGAGACGCAGCCCGGCGAGACCTCAATTGGGCCTACGACCGATTCGAGGTCACCTATGGCCCGATCAACAAGACCACCTTCAGCGAAACCGCCGATGGCAGCATCGTCCGCCGGATCCCCAATATGGTGAAATTCCGCGAGGACCCCGACGCGATGCTGGTCATGGCCCTCGAAGAATATGACGATGCTACCGGCAAGGCCAACAAAGCCGCCATCATGACCAAGGACGTGGTGGGCAGGATCCCGCCCATCACGCGGGTCAGGAGCGCCGAGGAAGGGTTGCTGGTCTCCCTCAATCAGCGCGGCGCGGTCGATCTGCCGTTCATTGGCACCCTCTACGGCAAAACCAAATCGGAAATTAGTTCCGAATTGGGCGACCTGATTTTTCCTGACCCGCAAACCAGAACCTGGCAAACCGCCGACGCCTATCTCTCCGGCAATGTCCGCGCCAAACTCGCCACCGCCGAAAGCGCCGGCCCGCAATATGGCCGCAATGCCAGCGCCCTTCGGGCCGTGCAACCCGAAGACGTGCTGCCCGGCGACATCGACGCCAATCTGGGCGCGCCATGGATACCGGAGAGCGCCATCCAGGCTTTCGCGGCCGAGCTTTTCAAGGTCGATCCCTCATCGGTCACTATCGCCCATCTGAAAAAAGACGCCCTTTGGAGCCTGGAGGCCGACTACGCCCCCAAGGCTTCGGTCGCCGCCACGTCCGAATACGGCACCGCGCGCGCCAACGGCACCTGGCTGTTTGAACTGGCCATGAACATGAGAACGCCCACCATCTACGACACGATCCAGACCGGCGACCGCGAGGAACGCGTGATCAACCAGGAAGCGACGTTGGCCGCCCGCGAAAAGCAGAAGCTCATCAAGGAACGCTTCCGTTCTTGGATTTTTAACGAACCGGAACGCGCGGAGCGGCTAGTGCGGCTTTACAACGACACCTACAACAACCTCCGCCCACGCCTTTTCGACGGCTCGCACCTCGATTTCCCCGGCATGAACCAGACCATCGTACTCAAGCAACACCAAAAGGATGCAGTTTGGCGCGGCATGAGTTCGGGTAATACCCTCTTGGCACACGCTGTCGGGGCTGGGAAAACCTTCGTCATGGCCGCCACCGGCATGAAGATGAAGGAAGCCGGCTTAATCAAAAAGCCCATATACGTGGTCCCGAACCACCTATTGGAGCAGTTCGCCCGCGAGTTTCTGCAGCTCTACCCAAACGCCAAGCTCCTTGTTGCCGCCAAGGAGGATCTGGCACGGGACCGTCGCAAGTTTCTCACCGCCAAAATCGCGAGCGGCGAGTGGGACGGCATAATCGTGACGCACAGCAGTTTCGAGCGAATCGGCATGTCGCGGGATTATCAACAAGATTTCCTCTTGGAGCAGATTGCGGAATACGACCAGCTTCTCCGCGACCATGCGGCTGCGAAAGGTGCGAACCGCAACCTCATCAAGACTATCGAGAAACAGAAGGCTGCGAGAGTTGAACGCCTCAAGAACTTACTTGCCGAGGACAAGAAAGACGACGGGCTCGTGTTTGACGAAATCGGCGCCGATCACATCTTCATCGACGAGGCGCAGTATTACAAGAACCTGGAGACCCCCACCAAGATGGAGAGGGTCGCTGGCATCCAGACCGGCGGCAGCGAGCGAGCTTTCGATATCTTCATGAAAGCCAGTTACCTGCATGAGCTGCATGCGGGCCATGGCGTGACTTTCGCCACGGGGACTCCAATATCGAACACCATGGTAGAGATGTTCACACTCCAAAAATTCCTTGACCCCGATGGCCTTCGAACCAGAGGTCTGGAACATTTTGACGCCTGGGCAGCAACGTTCGGCGAAGTTATTGACATGATGGAGATATCACCGGACGGGAAAACTCTTCGACCGCGGAGTCGGTTCGCCCGCTTCACCAATTTGCCAGAACTCCAGCAGATGTTTCGGGCGTTCGCCGACGTGCAGACCGCCGAGATGCTTGACCTCCCCCGCCCCCGCCTGGAAACCGGCAAGCCCATCGTCGTCGCCTGCCCCATGTCTGAGGAGCAGCACATGCTCCAGCAGGAACTTGTGGAACGCTATGAGCGGCTTCGGTCACAAAAAGTGGATCCGCGGATCGATAATGCGCTCAACATCACCACGGACGGCCGTAAGCTCGCGACCGACGCTCGGATGCTCTCGGCTTCGGCAGCCGACTTCCCCCAGTCGAAGGTCAATGCCCTGGTGGAGAACGTTTCGGCAATATGGAACCGGAGCGAAGGGACGCGCGGCACGCAGATGGTTTTTTGCGACATGGGCGTTCACCCCACACCTTGGGGATACTCGGCTTACGATGACGTGATTGACAAGCTTGGCGCTCGCGGCATCCCACATGGGCAAATCGCTGCTGTCGGTGAGGCGGATTCCGATGCCAAGAAACAGGCCCTCTTCGAGAAAGTCCGCCAGGGAACGGTACGGGTCCTTATTGGCAGCACGCAGAAGATGGGGACTGGCACCAACGTCCAAAAACGATTGGTGGCGCTCCATCACCTCGACGCTCCCTGGAAGCCGGCTGAGGTCGAACAACGCGAGGGCCGCATCCTCCGGCAAGGAAACGAGAACGAGGAAGTTTCGATCTATCGCTACGTCACCGAAGGCTCTTTTGATTCGTATATGTGGCAGGCCCTGGAGACCAAGGCCCGGTTTATCAATCAAATCATGGCAGGCGAAAGCGTTAGCCGTAGCGCCCAAGACATCGGCGGACAGGAACTTTCCTACGCCGAGGTTAAGGCGATTGCATCGGGTAACCCGGCAATATTGACCCTCGCCGAGGCCGATGCCGAGCTGCAACGTCTGTGTCTCTTGAGGAAGCAACATATGGACGAACAATACGTCGCCCGCCGCAGCGTGCGTGATTTGCCAGGCACCATCGCCAGTTTGTCCGAACGTTTGAATAATCTTACGACAGACCAGGCCACAGCCGCCGCTCATGCCACCGACTCTATCATCATCGGCAAGCACCGCTTCGCCCGCGAGGATGCGACCGCTGCCTTGGCCGAACGACTCGACTCCTTACCCAACAACGTTCGCGAGAAAACCCGCCTGCCGCTTGGCACCTATCGCGGTCTCCGATTCGGATTGGTCCTTCATTCCCAGTGGCCACCGGAGGTGTATCTCGAAGGCACGACGACCCGGTTTGACACGCTGTCACGGGAGCATCATGGACCGCGTGCCATCCTCAATGCCCTGGAACGCCTGGCCAGCGCATACGGGTCCGAATGCACCCGTCTCCAGCAAGACCTCTCCATCGCGGAGTCCCAGCTTCGCGATTACAACGCCCGCTTGGGAAAGCCCTTTATTCATGAGACTTATCATGCTCAGCTCGCCGCACTTCGGGACCAGCTCAAGACATGTCTTTCTGGAGGAAGTCAAGACACGGAATCCGAATCGGCGGCCTCGGTTTCCGAGCTTGCCAAATTAATCAAGGATCTCAAGACCCAGCAATCTATTGAAAGTGCCCCCCAACGTATGGGGCAATCGCGACTCTCGGCTGAGGTGCCCGTCACCGCACGAATTCTTCGTACCAAACTGGATTCATCCGGGGAGCGGGTGATTACCGTAACGCCGGCGTGAGAATCTTTCAGACTTTTACTCCATCCTTGGCCGCGCAGGGGCGTGAGCACGTGGGCCGCCGCAGTCAGGGCATCGTGCCCTTTAGTGCGGCGTCCGTTTGCTCTAGGTGCGCCATCCCTGGCGAAAGATGCACGGCATCGTGCCGTGGGATGGAGGCATGACGGCCTCTGGTGGTGTGGCGCAAGATACTTCCAGGCCGAATTTCTTCAATGACAGCGGGATGTTTTTCTGGTATCATTGCAGAATGAGCCATGCAGCGCCGCAAAATCAGACTCAACCGAACGGGACCAACGTCCCGATAATCGCCGAGCACATCGAGGTTACTCCTGGTGTCTGCGGTGGAAAACCCCGTATTGCCGGCCACCGCATCCGCGTTCAGGATATCGTCCTTTCGCATCAGCGGACCGGGTTGACCCCGGATGAAATCGTGTCGGCGTTTCCGACCATTACGCTTTCCGACGTGTATGCGGCCCTTGCTTACTACCACGACTACCGAGCTGAAATCGACGCGGATATCCAGGAAGCCGACCAGTTTGACGCCCAGCTCCGAACGCAGGGGCCTTCCATTCTAGAAAAAATTGCGGCTCGCAGTGCCAAGAACAATTCGCTTCCACCTGGATGAAAACAGCCACCATGGCATAGCTGACGCACTCCGCCGCCACGGGGTTGACGTGAGTACCACGCCCGACGCGGAACTTCTCGGGGCCTCCGACGAGGAGCAACTCCGCTTTGCCGTCAGTCAGGGCCGGGCTATCTTCACCCAAGACAAAGACTTCCTAAAGCTTCCCGGGCAAGGCACAGAGCACCATGGGATTCTCTATTGCAGGCAGCAAACCCGCTCCGTAGGCGAGATTATCAGGGGCCTCATGCTCGTCTGGGAAGTGTACGAAGCTGATGAGCTGGTGAACAAGGTTGAGTATTTATAAGGGAAGTCTTCGGCGACCCTTGATTGACCTCCAGCGCTAAAAACCCTGGGACTTTCGGTTCATGAACTCAAGATATTGGCCGATCAAGCCTGATATTTTCTCGATTTCTTCGTGTTCCTCGGGAAAATTCTTCTGCAACTTCTTTCTCCATTTTTCAAGAGAGGCGAGCGTTTCCTTGGATGCTTCTGGTTCCTCGCCTCGAAGGACATCGCATGTAATCTCGTAGAAAAGGTTGTTGTGCAGATGAGCGCCCATCGCAATGGCGTTGATTCGAAGTTTTTGATTCTTCCCGGCGGCTGCAATTCTCTCCGTGTCGCGAAGGTAGGCACGAGAGTCAAATACGCCGGGGACCAGGAATCGTTTCTCAAGTAATTCGTCAATTGCCTGCCGAACGAGTGGGTCGTTTCTCACGGTCTCGTCGATTCCAGCCATTTTTCGTATTCTCCGCGAACCAGGTGAATTAAGTTTGGATGTTAATCCCCAATTCCTGGACATTCAATGAGAAACCTAAAATGTGGCCCGCCGGGGCAAGACGGCGACGTTCTCCTTGACGGCGACCCTGATGACCGCGCTTGATTAAGGGATTCGGCTTGAGTTATCGTTAAGAGGCACCGTTAAACGGAGAGGGATCGTGGGGACACGCCCTCAAGGGATAAACGGTGTGGCCGACGGTGTGGTCGCAAGACCCTCGTCCGGGCCTGGGAGATCTCCTCTTCCAGGCCCGACATTTTTCTTCACGGTTTTAGGCTTCCGACCAGTGTGCCATGCAAACACGGGTCATTTTTCGCCCGCCTTCTTCATGGTTCCGAACTTTTGGGGCGGCCCCGAATTCTCCAAAGAGATCCGGTTCGGTGCGCTGTCCATTTCCCGCCCTGGGATGGGCCAGTCGGGCGCTGCCGGCGCCGCTACCCCGCTTTCGGGCCGTTCAAAAGTCGGTTATGGTATACCAATGCCCAGGCGAACACGGAAAGCAGACAAGAACGAGATGAAGAAACGGAGCAACGGGCTCCGACTCCGCGCAGAGAAGGCCAGACGCGACAAAATCCTCACAACGCAAAGGCTCCTCGCCTCCATGAAGAGAGCCAGGGAAGACGGGGAACAAATGCAATCAACCAAAGAGCGCAACGAGGAGTCCGAAGCACCCCGGACCCCGCGAGAAATCATCGTGGCGTTGAGAAAGTACCGCCGCACACTTGCTCTAATGCTAATGAAGCTTTTTCACGAGAGACAGAAGCATGCTCTGGGTAGCTTCCAGGTCCAATCGATGGGCCTTCTCCTCTCCGAAATAGAGAATCTCCTCAATAGGCTCGAATGTGTACTGCCCGCTGAAAGCCCGGACTAAAGGGCATGCACCGGTCCCCCAGGCACGGACGAGAGTCTTGCGACCACACCGTCGAGAATGGGTCATGGACTTCCGACCGGTGTGCCAAGAAGAACACGGGTCAATCTTCCCTTTGTCATTTCCGCCGGGAAGTCGGTCGATTAGGAAGTCCAATTACTCCAAAAAACCAACACGCAAAAACGGTCACTTGCGCCCCGCCTTTAGTGCGTGATAAAAGGTGTTATCCAGCGTTAGTTGGGAAAAAACACCCGCTGTTTTATTCGCAATTTTGCACGATGAATGGCGTTCACTTTTTCAGGTATTTGGCGTTAATGGTGACCAACGAACTTGTTCCTTTGGCAATTCAGGAAACGAGCCTTGTTAAGCGGCCCGAGCCTCATGCCCTCGTCGCCGAGGCCGGCGGCAATGCCCGCTTTGCCCATGACGAATTCTTTGCCGGCATTGACAATCCCCATACCGAACGAAGCTACCGTCGAGCCATCGTTCGATTCCTGGAGTGGTGCGTAGGCCGGCGCCTGCCGCTTCAAGGCATTGGACCAGCCGACGTGAGCGAATACTTGAAACGTCTCTGCTCTCCTACCGGGACGCCCTCTTCGAAGCCAACCCGCAAGCTTCACTTGGCAGCCCTTCGAAAGTTTTTCGATAAGCTGGTCGAGCGTCACGCCATCGCCATAAATCCGGCGGCTGCGGTTCGGGGACCCAGGCTGTCCGTGCAGGAGGGAAAAACACCTGCCTTCTCCGTTGATCAGGCACGAATCCTTCTTAAATCCATTGACACCAAAACCGTAATTGGTCTTCGCGACCGGGCAGTGATTGCCACACTGGTGTACACAGCGGCAAGAGTTGGGGCAGTAAGTAAGTTGAGGTTTCGGGATTACTACCCAGACGGTCGTCAGAATTGCCTTCGCCTCGACGAAAAAGGAGGCAAGCTTCGGGAAATTCCGGTCCGGACCAACTTGGAGGGGTTTCTCGAAGAGTACATCAAAGGAGCCAAACTTGCCGGTGGTTCCGCCGAAGTGCCTCTTTTTCAGTCCGCCATTCGCCAGACTAAGGAGCTAACGGGGCGAGCCATGACTACGGACGATATTTTGCGGATGGTAAAGCGCCGGCTGAAAGACGCCGAATTGCCGCACGAGCGTCTCACTTGTCACTCGTTCCGGGCGACGACGATCACGGACCTTCTCTCGCAGGGCACGCCCCTTGAGGACGTGCAGTATTTGGCCGGGCACTCCGACCCGCGCACCACGCGGCTTTACGACCGCCGCCAGCGGACCGTGACCCGGAACATCGTGGAGAGGATTTCGATCTGAATTCGCAACAAAACGGCTGTTTCGCTCGCCGGCCCACAATTGGTATCATCACCGTAAACTGCCATTTGGACGCGGCAACGAGTCCATGATCGTGAATCTCAATCTGTCCCTGGAAACGGCGAAACGGCTTGCTGACAAGGCCGCTCAGGAAGGACACATTTTGGAGCCCTTCCTAGAGAATCTCGCCGAGCTCGATGCCGGGGCGTCGAACAATGGCACATCGGCCGAGGCCGAGCTTCAAGAGAAAGAAGAAAGACCTTGGTGAGGTGTGTTCGTTCTGGCTTATCCACGCCAGTAGGTTTTCACTGTCGAGCTCCAGGTAAACGTGAGCGCCTTGCCCCCCTGCCCGCCGACGTTCATAACGACACGCGGCGATTGGCACTCACTTGTTCCAGGTCATCTCTTTTCGTCATACATCCTATAATTCTCACTTGTGACATTTGGCGTAATGTCTGCAGAAGAGAACTTAGTCCTTGGAAACCAATACCATATCTTTTGCAACTTCCACACTCCGATAGCACAGACCAACACCAGAATCACTGTCTGTAGACACTTTCTCATCTCATCCACTCGCCGACCGCGCCCCTTTCACCTTAAAGCGTATATTAAACTTCCACGAAAGACCACTACCCTCGGTTTGCTGCCACACCTCCGTTCACACACACCGCCAGCACTCACTTCTATATTACCACTCTTCCATACTTGCCCACGCCAACAAGACTCGTTGATAATCCGTCTACAAGGCATTTAATCATGATCGGCATGTTAGCATATTTAATACTTTTTCTTCTGGTCGGCTTGGGGCCTTTTTGTTCGCTATTGCCCGCGCTAGAGCATGTCAATCTGCTCTCCGGCCTTGCTCTTTTAGTTTCACTGGGATGGATTACCTTTAGCTTAGCCGTTTTAACTCTCGGCCATTTTGGTGGTCCAATCTCCGACACAACCCTACTCGTCACCGCCCTTACAGGCGTTGTTATCTCCGTACCCATGGCAGCCCTCTCCAATGTGGGCATACGAACATTTAAACGCCTAACAGCGCGTGCACCAATACCTGCTCGACCCTTAAATAGCCATTTCGCCCCTCTTAGCGCCGCCGATATTCTGGTTCTTCTTTTTCTGAGCACCTTTTTTGCCTTTTTGATTTGGATTAATGAGCGCATTTACACCCCTGCTTGGGATCATTTTACGTATTGGCTAATTGACGCGAAACAAATCTTTGAAACTGGCCATCTGCGTCGTGACACCCGATTGACTAATGTTTTTCCATACTCATCTTATCACCCATTACAGGCTGTATTCCTTTATCTTTGGTACGGGGACATCCTTGAACAAACCTCGTCATTAATAAACTTCCTTTATGCCGCCCTTGCTTCCGTCCTTGCTTACGGCGCTATCCGAACCACCGGATGGAAAACAATTGCCGTCGGAATTGCGATTTTAATCGTGAACTTCTCTTTGGTCGGCCAACTCTGCTCCTTTTATGCGGATATTTCCACCGTATTCTTCTTCACCCTATTCTTTTTTCTTTTGGTAAATGTTCATTTCGCAAGTGACTTAAATGCGCTTCGCAGTCGCTTTTGGTGGCTGGCCGTCATATTAATGGCTCTGCCCTTAATAAAATCTACCAACCTATTCTATATTCCATGTCTCTTATTGATGTGGATATTTCATGATCTTAAAGAAAAGCGAACAAAACTGGTTTTGCAATCACTCACCACACTCGACAATGTAGTTTGCCTTATAGCAGTTGCTGGAGTCCTTACTGGAAGACTTTATTACACGACATATGTTTTATTAGGCGACATTGAACCGCAAAATCTGACCCCATCATCAATGTATATCTTGGACTTAGAGGGCCATTTTATCTATGGCGCTCAGCTCTTTGATTTCATCTTGACCGAATACTCACTGTTGTCGGCAGCGTTGTTAATCACGTGCGGCATCCTATTAAATAGCCACCATCTTAGTAAGAGGCAGACAATCCTTGCCATTTCCCTTTTTCTCTTTCCAGCGATCAACGTCGCTCACTATCTGATTGGGCAGTTTTCCCTCCAGTCACGAAGTCTGCTGAGATACATGACGACCACTTATTTTTTATTACCCATGGTAGTGTCTGGTATGACTCTTTCTTTCCCGGCTACCACTAAATGGAGCGGCCGCGTGAAAGAGGCATGTTTTGGTGTATTGGCTTTTCTGTTAGTAGTACTGATTGGGGGCTCTCTTTGGGTAACCTTTCCTTATGCCTTTCAGCCTGCTCATTCGGGCAAATATGCCGACTTTAAATTCCTGCGAGAGTCGGCGTTAATAGCGCAACGTGTCGCAAAGCGGATAAAAGGCGCCGATTTATTGCTTGCCACCGATGTCGATGATCACTACGTATCTAATAGGGATTTGCCATCGATTCAGTATCGCTATTTTCTTTCAAACAATAGCGTAGGAGGCCTTTATAGCATAGGAAAGGAGTATTTTGCTGAGTTTCTCTTCAAACTAAAGCCACGTTTCGTTTTAATTCAATCATTCAATGATGAATTAGATACGCTCTTCCCGCGAAAATCAAAAGAGCCGAGTACCTACCCGCTTCTATTCCGCGTGAGGAATGTCAGCCCGTGGTCTGCTGTCCAAGTAGAATACTAATGTTAATCGTTGGCATCTCGGCCTCGGTCACGATTTGGCCTGGATTAGCCGAGCTGCTCGGCAAGCGCGACAATGATGCCCTTCACGCCCGCGGATGTAGGCTAGAGGTTATTTGTCTTTGTACTACATTTCGCCAATAAGTTCGACCCCGTGGGCGCGCACGCGTCCAGCTCAATACCCCATAGGGACTCCGCATCATCGCGACGGTGGCCCGGACATCCTTGAGCCCGATCACTCTGCCGACCAAAGGCCCTTCGACTGTCGTCTCGCCCTCAAGCTGCACGCCTGTTGCTGGCGG
>Ga0207034_1062_pt1 | contig 12713 bp, 11 predicted proteins | sample Alteio_BWMinCont_36_FD_153269 | JGI IMG/M metagenome (GOLD analysis project Ga0207034, IMG submission 153269) | Enriched cells from forest soil in Barre Woods Harvard Forest LTER site, Petersham, Massachusetts, United States -... | ecosystem: Environmental > Terrestrial > Soil > Temperate forest >...
CGTTCCGATGGTGACTCAATTTGCGAAGGACCACCCGATCCTGCGCGGCGTGGAGTCGGTGGGCATGCCGTTTTGCACCCGCCTGGATGCCAGCAAGCTGCCCAATGGTGTGCAATTTACTCCCTTGCTCTTTTCCTCGGAACAGAGCTGGTTGGCGCCGGACAACACCTACAACGTGGCTCCGAACAACATCCCGCAACCCAAACCCGGCGACGCGCGCGGCCCGTTCGTTCTAGGCGGAGTCCTGGAAGGCACTTTCCCTAGTTTTTTTGCCGGCAGGTCCGCCCCCTTCAAAGGCGCTACCGTTATTCCCAAAAGTCCTAAAAACGTGATTTTTGTCCTGGGAACGTCCCACATCCTGGATCAGAACCTGCCGGAATTCCCCGGCGTAGACGCGTTGATCACTAACGCCTTGGCGTATCTTTCACATGACGACACCTTGATCGGAAGAGAGTCTTGGCGAAAAACGATCGCGGCCGGTTTTGCTCATGAACCCCTCGCGACTCATTAAAATCCTGCTCGTCATCACCGGGCTTTTGGCTTTTGCGATCCTGGCCTTCTTTCTGCTCCATCGCCCGAAGCACCCGCAAACCCCTTTCATCAGCGCCGTGGACACCGCAGAAAAAATAACCCTCCAGACGGGACCGGCGCGCATCGAGCTTGATCGAGACGGCACTTCCTGGACCGTGAGTACAAGTTCAGGCGTTGAACGCTATAATGCCGATCCGGACAAAATAAAAACCCTGGAAACGGGCCTGCGGAACATCAACGTTGAGGATGTCATCTCCGACCGTCCGGACCGCGCCGCGGAATTTGAAGTGAATCCCGAAAGCGCCACGCATATCACCGTCTACGGAAAGAACGCGACCCTCCTGGCGGAGGGGATCTTCGGTAAGCAAGTGCCGGATTTCATTCATCTCTACTTCAAGTTTCCCGGCCAACCCGACATATACCTCGCGCGCGGGGCGATACGCGGCGAACTGGGAGAGCCCGTACTTAAAGGGTGGCGCGACCACTCCCTCTTGAATGTCGCCGAAGATCAGATCCTGAACTTGAGCATCCAGGGACCGGGCTTTAAAACAGTCCTGGTTCGATCCAGCGACACCTGGAGCTGCAATGGAAAGAACGTAAACCCGACGCTGGCGTGGGGAATGCTCGGTGTCCTGGCCCATCTTAAAGCCGATGATTTCGCCGATCTCTCTCAACACCCCGAACTCGCCGCAGGTAAACTTAAATACGCCGAGGTGTCCGTTAAACTTCGCGACGGCAGCTCTCACTCCGTCCACATCGGACTTCTTGATAAGAAAACTCAGCGCTATCCTGTCGCCGTGGACAACGATCCGAGCGTGGCGTGGGTCGTCGAAGGGACGGTCAAATCGTTTCTGAAAAAACCCGCTGATTTCAACCCGAAGTAATCGTGGAACGAATCGTCTTTCTCGACCAAAGCACCTGCCGGGCACCGCTGAGGCCCCCGCGGTTCAAGCATGAGTGGCGGGATTACGACACGACCGCGCCGAATCAGGTGGTAGAGCGCCTGCTGGACGCTACGATCGCGATCACCAACAAGGTCCCGCTCCGGGCGCATGAACTCAGGCCGTTGCCCGCCTTGCGCTTTATCGCCGTGGCCGCCACCGGCGTCGATGTGGTGGACCTGGAGTACTGCCGGGCCAACGGTATCACCGTCTGCAACGTTCCGCACTACGCTACCCGCTCCGTTTCCGAGCTGGTTTTCCTGCTGATCCTGGCCCTGCGCCGCAATCTGTTTAATTACCGGACAACGGTCCAGGCAGGGATGTGGCAGAAATCCAGTACGTTTTCTCTGCTGGATTACCCCACGCACGATCTCGCCGACTCGACCTTGGGCATCATTGGCTACGGGGACATCGGCCGCGCGGTGGAAAAACTGGGTCTGGCTTTCGGCATGGACGTCCTGATTGCGGAGCGCAAGCATGCGCTGGAAGTCCGGCCGGGCCGCATCCCTTTCGAGAAAGTGCTAGCCCTCAGCGATGTGGTCTCTCTGCATGCACCTCTGGACGCATCAACCCGGAAGCTGATCGGATCCACCGAGCTGACTCGGATGAAGTCCACCGCGCTTTTAATCAACACCTCCCGCGGCGGTCTGGTGGATGAACAGGTGCTTGCCAACGCTTTGCAAATGCGCCTGCTGGGCGGCGCCGGCCTAGATGTTCTCAGTCAGGAACCCCCGACCTCAGACAATCCCCTCCTTACCCTGGACCTGCCCAACCTGATCATCACCCCGCATGTCGGCTGGGCCAGCGAAGAAGCCGTGGCCATGATGGCGGAGATCTTGATCTCCAACCTCGAAGCCTTTGCCGCTGGACACCCCCAGAACGTGGTAAGTTAACTTTGCAAATTACACAACTTGGCCAGCCAGTGCTTCGACAAAGAGCCAAACCGGTGGGAAGAATCCAACGGCAGAAATTGGATTTACTCATCCGGGAGATGATTAAAACGATGCGCCGGGCGCGCGGGGTGGGGATCGCCGCGCCGCAGGTTGGGAAGTCCCTGCGACTTTTCATCGTGGCCTCCCGGCCCAGCCCGCGGTACCCGAGCGCACCCAGAATGAAGCCACTAGCGATGATTAACCCGCGCCTGATAGCTCATTCTCGAGCAATGAATACCTCCTGGGAAGGGTGCTTGTCCATCCCGGGCATCAGGGGACAGGTTCCCCGCTACAACCAGGTCAGAATCCACTACACCAGCGAGACCGGAAAGACCGTGCAAACAACCCTAACCGGCTTTGTCGCCCGCATCTTCCAGCATGAGTTCGACCACATCAACGGCCACGTTTTCCTCGACCGCGTTCGCGATACGCGAACCCTGACCACGGAAAAAGAGTACCAGCGACTGCTCAAGTCCAAGACCTAGACTTTACAGCCCTGCCTTTTTCTAATCCATTTTTCTCACCATAAGCTCACCGCAGTGTTACACCCGAGTTAAATCCGCGCTCAAAGTGTTACCCGTAACATAGAAGTTACCCTCCCGCCATAGGGCCGTAACATTCATAGGGCATACTTACAGGACTTGAACAGCGCAATGGGTAAACAAACCAACATCGCAATGGGCAATGGGAAATGGCTTTTATACGCATTGCTCATTGCCCATTGCGCCGTTTTGCCGTTATACGCCTCTTCCGGCACCGAAGGAGCCGCATTCCTTGATATCCCCGTAGGAGCTGGCCCGGCCGCGATGGGGGCCGCCTATACCGCTCTGGCCAATGACGCTTATGCCGCTACCTACAACCCCGCGGGGCTGGGGTTCCTGAATTCCACCCAGTTCTCCGGACAGCACCTTTCGTATATAGACACCATCCATTACGAATACCTGAGCTTTGCTGTTCCTTTGTACCACCCTGGCTCTGTCCAGGCGGACCGTCCTACATCGTCTTTGGGCGGTTCGGTTCAGTACCTGGGGACGGGAGACGTTGCCGGGATGGATCAGAACGGCAACCCCACCGGCTCCATTTCCGGCTCTTATGCCTCTTATAACCTCTCTTTCGGACATAGCTTTAGCGATAAGCTCTCCTTTGGTGTGACCGGGAAGATGATTAACGCCACGCTTGCAAACGTCTCGGCCAACGCCTATGCGGCTGATCTGGGGGGTATGTATAAGCTTCAGCCAAACCTCAATCTAGCTGCCACTTTAACTAATCTGGGCACTAAATTGACATTTTTAAACGAAGGGGACGACCTTCCCCTGGCTTTCCATCTGGGGGCGGCTTATCAACCCAATACCCATTTTCTCATCACGACCGAAGGGGTCTACCCCAAGACCGGCCTGGGGAGTTTCCATGTGGGGGGCGAATGGCGCCCTATTGAGATGCTGGCTCTGCGGATGGGGTATCGCACGGATACCACTCAAGGCCTTTCAGCTTTAGCTGGTTTATCTGCTGGATTGGGGGTAGATCTCTGGGGTCAGGAGTTGGCCTATGCCTGGCTGCCGTACGGGGACCTGGGAAACACCCACTATATCTCCCTCTTAATGAAGTTTGGCGAAGCGGAAAGGGCGAAACGCAATTTGATCCAGTACCAGCACATCAAGCTGCACCGGACGGCGAACAGCAATGGCAGCGATGATCAGGCCCCGGATATTCAGCAGTTGATGGAGCTCTTAAACGAGAGCGAGCATCTTCTAGTGAAGCAGGTGATGCAAAATGGGTCGCAATGAGATCCGGAAGATTATTTCTTCGATGGTTCGCGCTACCGGTGGTTCTGACGATCGGCAGCAGAACAATTTGCGGGCGGATTGAGCGCAGCCAGTTTTTCGACAAACTCAAGATGAAATACAGAATTCAAAATTCGGCTCGTAAAATACTGCTAATCCTCTTGCTGTCGGGGGGGTTTGCGTGGCCGTCCTTCGGTGATGTGCTCACCACCTTTGCCCCACTGCCGCCTAACTTTAACGGCTCCAATGTTGGCTGCACAGATTTTGCAAATCTTTTTGACGATAACTCTCCCTGGCAGAATGCCAGCCGCCAAATCCAGGCCTTTAAGCTTTACGCCGCCTGGCTCTATCCCAGCTTCACCTCGGATGCGGAACTGGCTCGGGAGATTAATTTCATAAATAATCATGGCCTCCTTCTGACGATCGAAGCCCCAGCGCTTCCTGCTGGTCAGGGGTGCGGAGATAATGTGGAGGGATTTGGGACCACTTGGGTCGCCTATCTCAATCGGGTCAAGGCGGCAGGAGGAGATGTCCGGTACATCCAGATGGACGAACCGTATTATTACGGGGGCTTATACACCGGCCCGAACGCCTGTCAGTGGACCCCGACCTACATCGCCCAGCAGGTCCAAGTTTTCACCAATTCGGTCAAGACTGTGTTTCCGAATGCCATTGTGGGGGATGCTGAACCTATCGGGCCCGGCATCGCGTCCGCTGGCGATATGAACACCTGGCTAAGCACCTATCGATTCGTCACCGGCGCACCGATGCCTTTCTTGATCGAGGACTCGCAGAAAGAACCCGGCTGGGAAAACACGGCGCTGAAGTTGGAAACGATATCACATCAGAACGGGGCCCAATTCGGCATTATTTATATTGGCCTGGGAGGCGACATCACGGATCAGGCCTGGATGGATAATGCCGAACAAATGATGAGAGCCTATCAGATCCAGGCGGGGGGCAAGCCGGACCTGGTCAACTTTCAGTCCTGGACGCCACATCCCCGGCTTTGTTTGCCGGAAAGCGACTCCAGTAAAATGACTTCCATGATCGATTATTATTTTGCCAACATTCGCCCTCCGCCGGTCAACCCTCCGCCGGTCAACGGTGCGGAGTTCGTTTCCCAGAAGGTGCCCGCGACAATGACGACCGGGCAAACCTATTCGGTACAAATCGTCATGAAAAACACCGGAACCACCTCATGGACCAACACCGGAACGACCCCTTTTAAGTTGGGTTCCCAAAATCCTCAAGACAACTTTACTTGGGGTACCGGTCGAGTCGCCCTAGCGCCTGGGGAAACGATCGCTCCGGAAGCGAGCAGGACATTCACCTTTAACGTCACGGCGCCCGCTACGCCTGGAACCTACAACTTCCAGTGGCAAATGCTTCAGGAAACAGTCGCATGGTTTGGAGACACCACGCACAATGTCAGCATCACTGTTCAGCCGCGACATGCCGCGGGCGATTACGACGGCGACGGCAAATCCGATCCTTCTGTTTATCGACCTTCGAACGGCACCTGGTATATCCTGCCCAGCGGCTCACCAGGGACCAGCACTCAAGGGGCGTTTGGCCTATCCACCGATATCCCCGTCCCGGGCGATTACAACGGCGACGGCAAAAACGACGTCGCCGTCTGGCGTCCCACCGATGGCACTTGGTACATACAAAACATAGCGAATACAGCCTGGGGCACGGCCGGCGATATCCCCGTCCCGGGCGATTACGACGGCGACGGCAAAACCGATCTGGCTGTGTTTCGTCCCTCGGAAGGGAAATGGTACATCTTGACCTCTGGGTCCAATTACACGAATTCTATCGTCAAAGCCTGGGGGGCATCGACCGACATCCCTGTGCCCGGAGACTATGACGGAGATGGAAAGACCGACCTTGCCGTGTTTCGCCCTTCCAATGGGACTTGGTGGGTCTTGTCCGCTGCTTCCAATTACACCGCGCCTCCTCCCTCTATCACAAATCCCATCAACTGGGGGACCACCGGCGATATCCCCGTGGTCAACAGCGTGACGACGGTCATTCAGGCGATGGGATTAGTGCCTCCCGTGCAAATGTCCACCCAGACCGTTACCTCGCATGATGTGACTGTGACACCGGTATCAGTGGATTTGTCCGGGATCCGGGTCTACCCCAACCCCTGGCGGAGCGACCAGGACAGCAACCAGCCTTACATCACGTTTGACACCCTGCCTGCTGGAAGCACGATAAAGATCTTCACGGTCTCCGGGCACTTGGTTCAGACCCTGACGCCTTCCGGGACAAGTATCACCTGGCCCCTCACCAACTCCTCAGGAGACAAGGTCGCCTCCGGCGTCTACGTCTATCTGATCACCAACCAAGGCCAAAAGAAAACCGGCCAGATCCTCGTTATTAAGTAATCCCACCACATACTTGCGCATTTATGATGCGCACTTAATATTAAAAATAAATAATTAAATAATAAATAAACATATTGAAATATAGATAATTATTAGCAATAATAGATGCGCACTTAATATGCGCACTTTATGGGCATTATAACCCCTTATACAGTCGCTGCTGGGGAATGGACGCCAAAGTTAGCTGAGCTTCGAGATAGGATCATTTCGGGGTTGGGCCGCCTTGGGGGAGGGCTCCCTGTGCCCCTCCAGCAGGAGTTTGCAAAAACCTTAGAGATTGTGAATAGCTATTATTCGAACAAAATGGAAGGCAATCCTACCCGGATTGGCGATATCTTTTCGGCAAAACAGGGACAATTCGCCGCCACTTTAACGGAAAGAAACTATCAACTGGAGCATCTCGCGCACATCAAAACCACGGCCCTCATGCGGGATATGTTGCGGAAAGATCCATCCCTCTCGCCGACTCGTGTCGAATTCTTTCGGCTGCTTCATCGTGAGTTCTATCAGGCGCTTCCTGAATCCATGCGGACGGCCACCCTTGTTTCAGGAGAGACGGTTCCCATTGTACCTGGTGAGCTTCGAAAACTGCATGTCAGCGTTGGACATCATCACGCCGTTCCCGTTGAGCAATTGGAGGGCAGCCTCGATGAATTCGAAAGGGCGTACGACATGAAGGCCTTTTCATCCCAGGATGCGCTCAACGCGCTTGCGGCGGCGCATCACCGATTCCTATGGATTCACCCGTTTGCTGATGGGAATGGTCGTGTAGTTCGATTGATGACCGAAGCCATGGCGATTCGTATGGGGTACGAGGGCCATGATCTTTACTCGATTTCTCGGGGGCTTGCTCGCCGGCGCGCGGACTACGACGCCAAATTGGCGGCGGCTGATGCAGTGCGGTGGAACGATTTGGATGGTCGAGGCAATTTGTCGCTAAAGGGGTTAATCGAATTCAGCGAGTTTTTTCTGGACGTGATGGCCGACCAGGTAGAGTTTATGTCGAAATGTATGAACCCTCCGGATCTGCAGTCTAGGTTTGGCCGTTTTCTCAATGTGTTGCGGGTAGAAAAAACACTCTCCAGTTCGGAGTGTCTCGTCCTAACGCACTTGCTCCGGCTGGGAGAGATGCGTCGCGGAGAGATCCAATCTGTCGCAGGGGTGGAACGGCGGCAAGCCTCTAAGATTGCTTCTCACCTCTTGAAACTCGACTACGTGCAGTCGCAATCTGTCAAAGGACCGTTGCGCCTGAAAGCGACCCGGGACATTGTTCGGGCGCTCTTCCCTGCCTTTTTTGAGTAACGGATCCTGTCCGCCATCTTCGGCATTAAGCAAGCCCTTCGGTTCCAACCCCCGACGTTGAAGGATACACGGTAAAATAGGTACAATGAGCGCCTTGAACCGACGTCCAGGCTTCATTGTTTTAGCTCCCATCCTATGGGGGCTTTTGGTTTCTAAAGGCTCAGCCGCCGAACCATTGCAGGACGCGCTGACCCAGATGAAATCGACCGACGTCATCAAACGGCGGATCGCCGCCCAGGAGTTGGTGAATTTGCGTAATCCAGATTCGGTCCCGGCTTTATTGCAGGCTCTTTCCGACAAGGACACCTATGTGCGTACCTTGGCCGTCCGGGCCCTGGGGTACATGCATTGGACCGCCGCCGAACCGCGCCTGGAGGAGGTCCTGGCAGGGGATAAGGACCCTCAAGTGCGGGAAACCGCGGGGCTCTCCCTGCGCTTCCTCAACGACCCGAACACAATACCAGCGCTGTGCAAAGCCCTAAAAGACCCAGCGGAACAGGTCCGTTTGACCGCGATTTTGTCCCTGGCTTACTACAAAAATGCTTCTTCCACACCTGCCTTGATCGAAGTCATCAATGACAAGTCCTCGGCCGTCCGAAGAACGGCCCTCTTCGCCCTGGGACAAATCGCCGATCCGGCCGCGGTGCCTGCTCTAAAAAGCGGCTTGAAAGATACCGACAGCCTGGTGCGCGCCAATGCGGCTCAAGCTTTGGGGAAAACACCGGGAAAAGAAGGTCTTGTAGAACTCAAAGAAACTCTAAAAGACCCCGACCCGCTTGTGCAGATCTCCGCCGCCTGGGCCTTGGCGATGCATGGCGATCGCAGCGGCAATGAGATAGCTGCCGGGGCGGCCAAAAGCTCCCAGCACGAGATCCAGCTGCTTGCGACAGAAACGATTAAGATGATCAAGGATAAACAGCCATGAAACGGAAGATCGCGTCCGCCGCTGTTTTCAGTTTGGCCCTCCTGATGACCGGGTACGCGCAGGCCGCTGACCAGGAGACCAAAACGGAACCGGTATCGTCCGTTTCTTCGACTAAGGATGATCAATCCCCACAGATTGAAGTGGTGGACATCCCTACCGCGGAGATCCTCGACCCCATGACCTACGCCACGACCTTCCGTTTTTATAACCAGGGCGGACTGATGTCACGGCTGGTGATCGGCCCGCTCAAGCGCGTCAACCTCGGTATCTCGTTCGACGCCCAGCGCGTCATCGGCTCCGACGACCCCCACTTGATCCGGCCTTCGGTGTACTTCAAACTGCGGATGTTTGACGGGACCGATATCCTTCCCGCTCTGGCGCTCGGCTACGACAACCAGGGGTTCCTTTATCAAGAAAGCACCAAGCAGTTTCTACATCGCGAAAAGGGGTTGTACATCGTCGGCAGTCACGAAATTCTGGTCCCCAACCTGGAACTGCACGCCGGGGTCAATCTCTTTGACTTCGACAGCAACGCCGCCGTCTTCGGGTTTTTCGGCGCGACGTTCAAAATCACCCCGAACTTCGCGCTGTTGGCGGACTATGACAATATCCGCAATATCGGGGATGATCGTTTCAACATGGGAGGGCGTTATTGGATCGCCCCCTACTTTAATGTGGACGTCGCCGCCCGCAATATTGGCCGCGGGGCGGCTGCAGGCGCGGAACGTATCGTGCGTTTGAATTATGTTGGACATTTCCCTTTATAGAGGATCTAAATGGCTGACGAAATCGTAGGACTTGAATTTGAAAAGCCGATCCTGGAACTGGAGGAAAAAATCCAGGAGTTGAAGTCCTGTTCCGCCTCCGAACACCTGGACTTCACGGAAGAGCTCAAGGTCCTGGAAGAAAAATGCAGCCAGCTTAAGGTCCAGATTTATGGCGGGCTGACCCCCTGGCAGCGGGTAATGATCGCCCGGCACGCTCAGCGGCCCTATACACTGGATTACATCCGCGCGTTGTGCAGCAACTTTATCGAGCTTCATGGAGACCGGTCCTTTTCCGACGACGCGGCCCTCATCGGAGGCCTGGCGATCTTTGAACATCAGCCCGTGGTGGTGATCGGCCACCAAAAGGGGAGGACAGTTCAGGAGTCGATGTACCGTAATTTCGGAATGCCCCATCCAGAAGGCTATCGCAAGGCGCTCCGGCTGATGAAGCTGGCCGAGAAATTTAACCGGCCGGTGCTCTGTTTCATCGACACCCCGGGCGCTTACCCGGGCATCGGCGCGGAAGAACGCGGCCAGGCGCGGGCCATCGCTTTAAACCTCTTTGAAATGGCCTCTTTGCGGGTCCCGATGGTGTGTACGATCATCGGCGAGGGCGGGTCTGGCGGGGCGCTGGCGATCGGGATGGGGGACCGGATTTTGATGTGTGAAAACGCCTGGTACTCGGTGATCTCCCCGGAGGGCTGCGCGGCGATCCTTTTCCGCGACGCCAGCCGCGCCAGCGAAGCGGCCGCGGCACTGAAGCTTACGGCGCCGGAACTGAAGGCCTTGGGGATTGTCGACGAGGTGGTCCCCGAACCGCTGGGCGGCGGGCATCGTGACCCCGGCGCGCTGATGGAAGCCACCCGGGCGATCCTCTATAAGCACCTGAAAGAACTTCAGATGCTGAGCAGCGAGCAGCTCCTGGAAAACCGCTATCGGAAATTCCGCTCGCTCGGCGTCTGGCGTGAGGCCGAGGTAGAAAAAGTCAGCCGCCGTCGAGCCGCAAAAGTCAAATCGGCATAAACCCATTTTTAAACTAACTAAGGAGGACGTACTATCATGGCCGCACAAACAGCCGTAAAAACTCAGCAAAGCCCCAGAGACCACTTTCGCGATCTCACACCCGGAAAATTGATCGGGCTCAAACAGATCACCGATATCAACGGAAAGTTCAAGGTGTTCGCGCTGGATCAGAGCAATTCGTTCAAGAAAGCCATCCGTGCACTTAACGAAAAACTGGGAACGCCTAAAGAGCCGACCTATGAGGATATTCGCAACGCCAAAATGGAGATCACCACGGCGCTCAGCCCGATGGCGACGGCGACTTTGCTCGACGTTAACTTTGGACTCCGCCAGTGCATTAATTCGGGCGCGCTCGCCCGCGGCGTCGGCCTGATCGGCCGCGTGGAAGCTTCCAAAGATGCGGGTATCCCGGGCGAGTACGAGCCGGGCTGGTCGGTCGCCCAGATCAAACGCATGGGCTGCAGCGCCGTCAAACTGCTGGTCTACATGGATGTGGAAGACGCCAAATACACCCAGAACCAACTCAAGTTCGCCAAAGAGATTTTCGATGCCTGCGCGGAACATGACATCCTCCTGATGACCGAAGAACTTTCCTTCCCGCGCAAGGGGGAGGACAAGAAGACCCCGGCTTATGTGACCCGCCGCCCGAAAAACATCATCGAATCGGCCAAGCTCCTGGGTCCGGTCACGGACATTCTGAAGCTGGAATTTCCCGGCGAAGAAAACCTCAAAGCGGTCAATGACGCAGCGATCCGGCCCTGGGTCCTGCTTTCAGCAGGCGAAAAGTTCGACATCTTCCAGAAGCAGGTGGAGTCCTCGATGAAGGCCGGAAGCTCCGGCACGATGGCCGGCCGCGCGATCTTTAACGAGTATTTTGAGCAGACGACACCCGAGGCGCGCCACAAATTCCTCGAAACCACCGGCAAACAGCGGATGCAGGTTCTCACCGACCTGGTCGATAAATACGCGCAGTCTGTGTGGGCCCGCGTGGGCCTGACCCCTAAAGACCTCGCCGCCGCGGTAGATTCCCACTGGTACGCTGATGGAAAAGTCGTGGCTTCCTCCAGCGCCGTTCACGGAGAATATTAATCTATGGGTAAAAAAGTCAGCCTTCTGACCGGCGGCGGGGACTGCCCCGGGCTGAATCCGGCACTGCGCGGGGTTGTGATGCGCGGATTGGACCACGGGTTCGAGTTCGTGGGGTTCCTCGAAGGCTGGCGTGGGCTGGTGGAAGGCACCACCCAACCGGTCACGCTCGCGGACGTCAAAGAAATCGTGGGCAAGGGGGGGACCTTTCTGGGTTCCTCCCGCACCAACCCCTTCAAAAAAGAAGGCGCGGTGGAAAAGTGCCTCGCCAACCTGAAGAAATTCAAAGTAGATGCGCTGGTCGCCTGCGGCGGCGAAGATACCCTGGGTGTGGCGTCAAAACTCTTCAAAGAACACAAAGTGCCGGTCGTGGGCGTTCCCAAGACAATGGACAATGATCTCTCCGCCACCGACTATACGTTTGGTTTTGACACCGCCACGACGATCGCCGTAGACGCGCTGGAACGTTTGCGGGACACCGGCCGCAGCCACCGCCGCATCATGGTCCTGGAAGTGATGGGCCGGCACGCTGGCTGGGTGGCACTGTATGCCGCCATCGCCTCGGCCGCGGACTGGGTCCTCTTGCCGGAGCGAAAAGCCGACGTCAAGGCGATGTACGCGCACTTGAAGAAAGTCCACGCGCGCGACAAGGTGGCCCTGGTGGTGACGTCGGAAGCCGCTGAGCTCCCCGGGTCAAAGGCTGAAAAAGAGGAACTTGATCAATTCGGCCATATGTTGCTCAAGAAGCGAGGGGTGGGAGACTCCCTCGCTGAGATGATTGAAAAGGAAACGGGTATCGAGACCCGCGCCGCCGTGATCGGCCATATCCAACGCGGCGGGCCCCCGACCCTTTTCGACCGCATTCTGGCCACCCGCGCCGGCTACAAGGCCGCTGACATGGTCGCCGCCGGAGAATTCGGCAAAATGGTCGCCCTCCGGGGCAATGAAATGAAAGCCGTTTCCCTCGAAGAAGCCACCGCCAAACTGAAGATCGTGACCCCCGACTGGCTCAAACTCGCCGACACCTTC
>Ga0207034_1078_pt1 | contig 12540 bp, 9 predicted proteins | sample Alteio_BWMinCont_36_FD_153269 | JGI IMG/M metagenome (GOLD analysis project Ga0207034, IMG submission 153269) | Enriched cells from forest soil in Barre Woods Harvard Forest LTER site, Petersham, Massachusetts, United States -... | ecosystem: Environmental > Terrestrial > Soil > Temperate forest >...
GCCATCACCAACGCCGTCTGCCATCGCGACTACGCTGACAGCGGCAACGTAGTGGTCAGGGTCTTTGATGATCGGTTGGAGGTGTCTAACCCGGGAGGTCTGCCGGAAGGGATGACCGTGGAAGACCTGAGGAAACCGCACGAGTCGAAGCCACGGAACAAGCTGGTCGCGGATGCTTTTTTCCTGATCAAGTACATTGAGCAGTTCGGCACCGGGATACGCCGGATCATCAATGATTGCCGCGAGGCCGGGGTGCCGGAGCCTGAATTTGAGTCGCGCGGCGATGCGTTTCGGACTGTGTTCCGCAAGATCATCCCTGCCGAACTGCGGTTTGCGGGACTGAGACTGAATGAGCGGCAGATGAAGGCTCTGGAGCATCTGCTAGCGCATGGGCGAATCACACGGTCAGACTATCAGACAGTGGCAGCCACAACAGAACGCACCGCCAAGCGCGACTTGAACGAATTGGTGAAAAAGCAGGTTTTGATGAAGCGAGGAGGAGGAAACAACTTCTGGTACGAGTTGGTTGGCCCCCAGCCGCAGCAAAGAAGTTCGGCAGGAGAGGCGCAAAATGAATAACGTGGCCTGCAAATGGCCCGCGTGGCCCGCAAATGGCCCGCGTGGCCCGCAAATGACCAGATTGGCGTGAGAGTGGCGCGATTCAGCTCGGGGCCAAATGCACCGCATCTGGCTGTCAGAAGACGCATTGAATCGCGCGGGCCGCATGAATGCAATGCTGGCGGAATGGCAAAAACAGGTGGCAGGCGAGTCGACAAATGCGCCACTGCGCGTGGTTGAACTGCTGACGTCCAATCCGTTCATCACCGCCAAAGGTGCCGCTGACAAGCTGGGAGTGGCCTTGACCACGGCGCCACCCGCCATCGAACTACTGGAACGCGGGGGAATCGTGCAGACAGTCAGCGGCGCGAAACGCAACCGGGTGTATTGCGCGCAAGCATTGCTCGATACTCTCGAGGAACCAACACATTTGACGCCCCTTGATAACCTTTAAAAACGCTTTGTGTTCTCAACCGCAGAGATTCCTTCTCGCATGGAATCCAATTGACAGCACCTTGGCCGGGTTCTCCTTTCATCTGGACAGGTACATCTCCCGGCGCGCCTCCTTAGGGGCCGACCGTTGGCGCAGCGAGCCCGGTCAAGGTGGAGTCGCAAGGGCAACGGGGCGAACAACATTGACGGCACGACCCGCATCGTTGAAGAGCTGTTTGAGGAGCATCTTGCGTTGCTGCTCCAGAAAAACCATGCGCCGGTGATCCGATCGTGCTTCGCCGGAGCGACCGGTGCTCGATGATTTGATTATGGAGTTTGCCTTCATTATCCCGATGGCCCGCGAGTCGTAGCTCGGCATGGACAGCCATGGAACCCCCGCCAGTATATAAGGCGTATATCCAGTGATAAACTTGCGCTGTGCCTCGAACAACGCCTTCCCCACCGGCATGTTGCCCAAGTTTTGCGCAAATGTCCTGGCAACTTCTACGGCCGAGAACGAGTCAACGGGGCGCGCGGTGCCCACATAAAACGAAACATCCGGCAGAAATTCCTCGCAGACGCCCGAATACGATGCGCACGCATTGTTGAACACCAATGGAAAGTAATAGCCTCCGATTGTAGTCGTGAGCGGCACAAAATATTGCTCGTCGCCGCACTCGATGCATTTTGTCGGAAACAGGGTGGGATTACCGTTCACAACCCGAGTAATCGCAATCCTCTCGAACTCCGGATTCCTGGGTTTCATTCCCCAGCTTGCGTCCATCTCAACTTTCGCAAATTTCAGGAAAAGCTCGCGCTCACACCCATTCTCTTTCCAGTTCACCCCGTTCACCTCGATCGGCATATAATGGGTCTGGCAATCGACCAAGCCGCTTCTTGGCACGGCGGAGATGCCCCTATCAACGGCATAACGGACATGACCTGTTTTGCCATTGTAGGCGAAAGTTGCTTCAAGTGTCGTGCCGGGCATCTGGCCGCAATGCGCGGTGAGAAACATCATGTCTGCGGGGAGGTCCTCCACAAAATATCTAAAATCCCCCAACGCCGCGGCGTTGTGCGCCGGCAAGATTCCATATCTCTGCGATAACGACTCGCGCAGATCCCCGTACTCGCTGGCACCGTTTGCCTGGGTTTTTCCGCTGTCCAGAATGATAGCCACTCCCGCTTGCAGCCTCGGAGTATTCGCTTTCAAAAAGCCCGCGGCCGCTATTTCGCTCGCAGCATGAGCCGGTAGGTGCCCTGTCGGATATGGAAATGGATACAGGTTATAGGGGAACTTCGTGATGAACGTAACAGACGAATACGTGCCGGCCAAAAACCCAGGTCCCAGCTTTTTGAGGACCAGGGCACAGCAGTTCTCCAGGCCATTTTGTCTGGCCAATCCGCTACCCTCCTCAAAATCTTTCAGAGCTTCCGAAAATGCGGCCGCCTCCTGCTCCGAGGCCGGATCAATAACAACTACTTTACCGCCGATCTCGCGCGCTACCTGATGCGCTATCGGAATGAGCTCTGACTTTCTTTCCGTAACAACAATGTCGGTCGCGTGGCTTGGCCCTTGGGCGATGCTGCTGAAGGCACTTTGAGTCTTGTGTTCAATGCTTACGCGGAAGCCGGCCTCTGGATGCTCCGCGAGCAATGAACTGAAATCGGCGACGAAATCCGCCGAGCAGCCAACCAACCGGATGTCTTTCACGCCAGAAAAACCCACCAAATTGAGGATTCGATTAGTATTACGTCGAAGATGAAACAGGGACCTGTCCGGTTCTGGCACCACGAAGGCATCAACCGCCTTCGTCGATTCAAAAGCAGTGTACGGGCAACCGTAAATGACAAATTCTGCCTTCGTCATGTTCAAGGAGTATAGCACTTTCGCCATTGCTGGTCAGCACGACGTGCATCCGTTTATCCGTTTACCCTTTCGTGAAATGCTGCACGGCCCAGGTGCTGGCGACCAACCACGGGAACGCTCGCAGATCCGATTTTGCCTCAAACGCTCCACGTCGCTCCAACCCGCTTCAATTGGATTTGTTTTGGTCTTCCCGGACAAACCCACTACACTCGGGTCGCTCAATTTGGGCCTTCCGCACCCGACCGCTCCTTGGCCGGAGTTCGGACACGAATGCTTATGCGAGAACGTTGGCTATCGGTCGGAGAAATTGCGACACATCTCGGCGTAAATCCAGACACGATTTACAAATGGATCGACCGCAAAAAGCTGCCCGCGCACAAATTGGGGCGCCTTTGGAAATTCCTTGCTTCGGAGGTTGACGCTTGGATCAAGGCGGGCAAGGCGGCCGTGGGCAGCGACTCCCCGACTTCCAAGCGCAAACAAGCGAGAAAGGCATCCAAGAAGCGATGACCATCGTCCGGCCGAGCCATCGTTTATGAAACCTCTTGACCTCCTCAGACCTGAAGGCTGCTCTGCGGACCTGCCCACCCACCTGCTCGTGCCATCAGCCGTCGCCATCCACGATGGCAAAATGATCATCGGCGAAGGCGCCAAACGCCTCCTGGCCCGGGCCGCCGAGCTCGGTCTCGAACGTGACAAAACACTCTTCCTGGAGTGCAAGAGCGACATGTGTGGCACACCAAAACCCGTCCCGGCTACCGTGCAGCCTGCGCCCGACAACAAACTCGATTTCCTTTGATACTCAGATGCCACGCATTTTCGACAACATAGAATCCGACCTGCTCCCCGCCCTCGAGCAAACGCTGCTTGTTTCCCAGCGCGCCGACTTTTGCGTCGGCTACTTCAATCTGCGCGGTTGGAAGGCGATTGACTCCCACGTCGAAAACTGGCCCGGCGGCCCGGACAAGCAATGCCGCCTCTTGGTCGGGATGCAACGCCTGCCCCAGGACGAGTTGCGCCTGTGCCTCAGCTTTGTCCGCAAAGACGAGCCGATTGACAACCAAACCGCCATCCGCCTCAAGCGCAAGCTCGCCGAAGAATTCAGAAACCAACTCACGCTTGGAGCACCCACCGACGCCGACGAAGCCGGGCTTCGCCGTCTTGCGGCACAACTCAAATCCGGCAAGCTCACCGTCAAACTGTTTCTCCGCCACACCCTCCACGCCAAGCTTTACCTCTGCTTCCGCAACGACTTCAACAACCCCCGCGTCGGTTACCTTGGCAGCAGCAATCTAACCCTGTCCGGCCTTTCCCGGCAGGGCGAGCTCAACGTTGACGTTCTTGATCACGACGCTACCGCCAAGCTCGCTAGCTGGTTTGAAGACCGCTGGAAAGACCGCTGGTGCCTCGACATCACGCAGGAACTCATCCAGGTAATCGGCGAGAGTTGGGCACGGTCCGACATCATCCCGCCATATTACATATACGTCAAAATGGCGTACCACCTGGCCGAGGAAGCTCGCGCCGGTCTGTCCGAGTTTTCCATCCCCAAGGAATTCCGAGGCACGCTTCTCGACTTCCAGGCCGCCGCCGTCAAAATCGCCGCTCGCCACCTCGAAAAACGCGGCGGCGTCGTTATCGGCGACGTAGTCGGCTTGGGCAAAACTCTGATGGCCACCGCGCTGGCCCGCGTATTCCAGGACCCGCCCAACTCCCTCGAAACCCTCATTATTTGCCCGGTCAACCTCAAGACCATGTGGCAAGATTACGCGGACACCTACCGCCTGCTTTGCAAAATCGTTCCCCTCACCCAGGTTGGCTCGGAACTGCCCGAACTTCGCCGTTACCGGCTTGTCCTCATTGACGAGAGCCACAATCTCCGCAATCGCGAGGGCCGTCGCTACGCCATCATCCGCGACTACATCGAACGCAACGCCAGCCGTTGCATTCTCCTTTCCGCCACACCTTACAACAAATCCTATTTGGATCTCGGCAACCAGTTGCGCCTGTTCGTCAACCCCGAGCAAACCCTTGGACTCCGCCCCGAGGAATACATACGGCGCGACTGCAACGCCCTGGTCGAAGAGTTCACCCGCAAGCACCAGTGCCCCGTCAACTCGCTCGCTGCGTTCGAGAAAAGCAGTTACCCCGACGACTGGCGCGAGTTGATGCGCCTTTTCATGGTGCGCCGCACCCGCTCGTTCATCGAAAAAAATTACGCCAAGCCCCACCCCGAAACCGGAAAGAAATGCCTGATGCTGGAGAACGGCACACCGTTCTATTTTCCCAAGCGCATCCCCCGCACCGTAAAATTCACAATTCGGGACAACGAGTCCCGCGACCAGTTTGCCCGCCTGTACTCCCCCAAGGTCGTTGACACCATCCGCGTCCTGCATCTCCCGCGCTACGGCTTGGGCAACCTGGTCAAGTCGCCGCCCGACATTCCGCCCACACAGGCGGAGGCCGAAATCATCAAAAACCTCTCCCGCGCCGGACTCCGCCTCATGGGTTTTTGCCGCACGAACCTTTTCAAGCGGCTCGAAAGCAGTGGCTGGGCCTTCCTCCAATCCGTCCAGCGCCACATTTTGCGGAATTTTATCTTCCTTCACGCTATCAATACCAACCAGCCGCTTCCCATCGGCACCCAAGACGGAGCCCTCTTTGACACCAGCGGCGAGGACGCCGACGTTGACCCCACGACAGCCGCCAAAGACTTTTTCGGCGAGGCGAATGGCGACGCCGCCAGTTTCCCCGAACAACTCAGCGCTTGCCGCTCCCTCGAAGACTTCCGCGCCCACGCCGCTACGGGCTACGAGTTCCTCCGGGAGCACTACGGAAGGCGCTTCGATTGGCTTCGCCCCGACCTGTTCATTGAGGACCTGGCCAAGCACCTCTACCAGGACGCCGAGCGCATGTTTTCAATCCTTGAACTCGCGGGCGAATGGGACCCGAAGAAGGACGCCAAGCTTGACGAGCTTCACAAACTGATTTCCCAGCAGCACCCCGGCGAGAAAATCCTCATCTTCAGCCAGTTTGCGGACACCGTGCAATACCTGGACCGCCAGCTCCAAAATCTTAACGTCAAACAGCTCGCCGCCGTCACTGGCGACATCGAAGACCCCGCCTGGTACGTCCGCCGGTTCAGTCCCGACAGTAACCACCGCCGCGACGAAGTCGCGCCCGCCGACGAAATCCGCGTCCTCGTTGCCACCGACGTTCTCAGTGAAGGCCAGAACCTCCAGGACGCGGCCATAATCGTAAACTACGATTTGCCTTGGGCCATCATCCGGCTTATCCAGCGGGCGGGCCGCGTGGACCGTATCGGCCAGAAGGCCGAGCAGATTCTTTGCTACTCGTTCCTGCCCGCCGACGGCGTCAATAACATCATTCACTTGCGCGAGCGCGTCCGGCAGCGGTTGCAGGAAAACGCTGAGGTTGTCGGCACCGACGAAGCCTTTTTCGAGGACGAAAAACACGACAACCTCATCCTCGACCTTTTCACCGAAAAGGCCGGAATCCTCGACGACGCCGACGACAACGAGGTTGACCTTGCCTCCCAGGCATACCAGGTCTGGAAAAACGCCACCGACGCGAACCCATCACTCAAAAAAACCATCCCCGATCTGCCGGATGTCATTTTCTCGACCAAACCGTTCGCTGCCATTCCGAAAGCGGCCGAGAAATCCACCACGGTCAAACCCGCAACCGGCGTTATGGTTTATCTCCGCACCGCTGACGGAAACGACGCGCTCGCGTGGGTGGACGAGGAAGGCCGCACCGTCACCGAATCCCAGCACGAGATTCTGCGCGCTGCCGCCTGTGCCCCCGAAACTCCCGGCCTGGAGCGGCTGCCCAGCCACCACGCGCTTGTCGAAAAGGCCGTCAGCCTCATCGCCGCCGAGCAGCGCACCGAAGGCGGGCAGTTGGGCCGGCCATCCAGCGCCCGGCGCCGCGTCTATGAGCGCCTGAAAGATTACGCCGACCAAATGCGCGGCACGCTTTTCGACATCAAACCCCTTCACCGCGCAATCGAAGCGATCTACGCCCGACCCCTGCAGGAGGCGGCCAAGGACAATCTAAACCGCGAGCTCCGGGCCGGGATTAGCGACATGAAACTCGCGGACTTCATCCTGGCCTTGCACGAAGAAGACCGCCTCTGCGTTCAAGAGGAAGACACCGAGGCGAGCGAGCCGCGTATAATCTGCTCGCTCGGAATCAAAGACGCCTGAGCCATGCCGATCAACGCCACAACTCGCGACCGGCTCAAAGCCTTTGAATTCACGCCTCTCTTTATCGAAGACCTCGGTTGGGATAACTGCACACAATCGTTTCCGATCACGGTGGACTCGCGGCCCTTCCGCCTCACGGCCCTCGCCAAGAAATGCGGCCTCGTCGCCTATGCTTGCGTGCCCGCCGACAACAGCGCCCACATTCCCGACCGTAACACCCGCCTGAAAATTGACCGCGAAGTAACGCAAACCACCTACGAACACCTGTTGGTGTTCACCGACCACACCCGCAGCACCCAGGTCTGGCAATGGGTTCGCCGCGAACCCGGCAAGCCCATCGCCTGCCGCGAGCACACCTACCACACCGCCCAACCCGGCGACTCCCTGCTGCAAAAGCTGCAGCAGCTTGCCGTCTCCCTGGCCGAGGAAGAAAAAGGCTTGGCGCTGCCGGACATCACCGGCCGCGTCCGCGCTGCCTTCGATGTCGAGCGCGTCACCAAGCGGTTCTACGAGCAATTCCGCAAGGAGAAGGACGCCTTCACCGATTTCATCGAAGGCATCCCCGTCGCCGAAGACTGCCACTGGTACGCCTCAGTCATGCTCAACCGGCTGATGTTCGTCTATTTCATGCAGCGCAAGGGTTTCCTGGACAGCAATCCAAATTACTTACGTGACCGCCTCCAACAAATGAGGCGCGAGCGCGGCAAAGATCAGTTCTACACCTTTTACCGGCACTTCCTCTTGCGCCTTTTCCAGGAAGGCCTAGGCCAGCGCCCGCCGCGCAAAGCCGGCCTCGACAAACTGCTTGGCCGCATCCCCTACCTCAACGGCGGCATCTTCGATGTCCACACCCTCGAAGCCGAGGCCCGCTACGGCCCGCAAATCCAAATCCCCGACCAGGCGTTCGAGCGCATCTTCAGTTACTTCGATCAATGGGCCTGGCACCTGGACGAGCGCCCCTTGCACGCCGACAACGAAATCAACCCCGCCGTCCTTGGCTTCATTTTTGAGAAGTATATCAACCAGAAGGAAATGGGGGCCTACTACACGCAGGAGGACATCACTGAATATATCGGCAAATCCACCATCATCCCATTCCTTTTCGACGCTGCCCGCGCCCGGTGCAAAGTCGCCTTCGAAAACCCGAACGGCCCAACCCTCTGGACCCTGCTCCAGACGAACCCCGACCGCTACATTTACCCCGCCGTCCGGCACGGCATGGACAAACCGCTGCCCCCGGAAATCGCCGCTGGCATGGACCCGGAGGCGCCGGGCCTGGCCAGCCGCCGCCAGGCATGGAACAAACCGGCCCCGCCTGAGTACGCCCTGCCAACCGAGACTTGGCGCGAAGTGGTTGCCCGCCGCCAGCATTGCGAGCGCGTCCGCGCCCGATTGGCCGGCGGCCAGGTCCAAGGTATTAACGAACTCGTCACGCTAAACCTGGACGTGCGGCAGTTCGCGCAGGACGTAATCGAAAGTTGCGAAGGCCCCGACCTGCTCATGGCTTTTTGGCAGGCCATAACCACGATCACCGTCCTCGACCCGACCGGTGGCTCCGGCGCGTTCACTTTCGCCGCGCTGAATGTCCTTGAGCCGCTCTACGAAGCCTGCCTTGACCGGATGGAGGCTTTTCTCGCCGAGTGGGGCGAAAAAGGTCGGAAGCTCCACCCCAATTACCACAAGAAGTTTACCGAGATTCTCGCCCGCGTCGCTCAGCATACCAATCGCCGCTACTTCGTTCTCAAATCCATCATCATAAACAACCTCTACGCGGTGGACATCATGGAAGAGGCCGTCGAAATCTGCAAATTGCGCCTTTTCCTCAAACTAGTCGCCCAGGTCGAGCCGGACCCGGACGACCAAAATTTCGGCATCGAGCCCCTGCCGGACATTGACTTCAACATCCGCGCCGGCAACACCCTCGTTGGCTACGCCACCGCCGATGAAGTCCGCAAGTCTATGACCCAGTTCGGCAGCGGTCAGATGCGCCTCGGAGTCGAGGACGATCTCCAGAGCTTTGTGCGGTTTACTGACAAACTCCAAATCGCGGACGCCGCCTTCCGCACTTTCCGCCAGCAGCAAACCGACCTTGGCGGCGGCGTCACATTCAAAGACAAGCAGGAGCTCAGGGCGAAGTTGAGAACATTGGAAGACGAACTCAACCGCTACCTTGCCAAAGATTACGACGTGAAGGTGAGCGACAAAAAGGCTTTTGAAAAATGGCTTAAATCCCACCAACCATTCCACTGGCTTGTCGAGTTCTACGGAATTATGTGCAACGGCGGATTCGATGTCATCATCGGCAATCCGCCCTATGTGGAGTTTTCCCGATCGGGCGTACCCTATCGCGTCCAAAACCTTCAAACAGTCGAGTGCGACAACCTCTGGGCTTTCGTCCTCGAAAGGTCCACAGGCCTCCAAAAGGCCGGCGGGCGGATGTCCCTCATTACCCCACTAAGCCTAGTCTCAACAGCCAGGTTCGCGCCCGCACACCGTCTGCTCATATCTTCGTCCAAGTACGCCACCTTCCTGACCCTGTCGGGCGATGCTCATCCGTCAGTATTGTTTTCCGGCGTAAAGATGAGCTACACGATATTCACGTCCGCGCGCGCAGAGAAACAGAATGGCCCTCCACAGGTGCATACGTCGAAGCTCTATCGCTGGCTTGCCGACGAGCGCCAACACCTTTTCTCTCTTGTCCAATACCATCCAGCTATTGACCAAAGTACGATCGGCCTGCCATTCAAGATTGGCTCAGACACAGCCGCAGCAGTCGTATCCAAAATTCTGACACGAGGCCCAACCGTGGCCCACCTTGAACGGAAAACCGGGGTACCGATCCTCTACCACCGGGTAGTCCGCCACTTCGTCAAAGCGCTTCTCAAAGCCCCGTATTTTCGCAACGACCGGGATGGAGAAAAGAAGTCCGAAGATTACAAACTCGTTTACTTTGAAAACGCGGAGACCGCACACCTCATTCGGTCATTCCTAGTGTCCAGCACCTTCTACCTCTTTTTCCTCGCGCTCTCAGACGCATACCACTGCGGAAGAGACCTCGTGCTGGCGTTTCCCGCCGGTGCAGGCCAAACGTCGCACTCGCTCCGGAAAGAGATCATAGACACCGGGGTCCGGTATGAGGAGGACTTGTTCGCACACTCCGTGCGGCGCAAGATAAAGTATAAGGCCACCGGTTGGATAGAGTATGACGAGTTCTACCCACGCGAATCCAAGCCTGTGGCCGACGAAATCGACCGGGCTCTCGCGCCCCACTACGGCTTCACACCAGAGGAACTGGATTTCATCCTGAATTACGACATCAAGTACCGTCTGGGCCGCGACTCCGACGAGGAGGAGAAAGGCTGAGAGAAAACACTATGGAACAAATCAAATGTGAACATTGCGGGAGAGAATTCCCGCTGGAGGAAAACCGGGCCGGCGACAAGATTCACTGCCCTCACTGCCACAAATACCTCTTCACCGTCGCTCCACCACAGCCGAACAAGTACTCAGAGCAGAACCCCTACCACCCCGAAAAGCCGAAGGAATGAATTGCTTGGTCACCCATGAAGGACCATCCACCCATGAACGAACAGACGCGGAAGAAGTGACCACCAACTATGGCCGCCGACACGCCCAAACCCAGCCAAGTCCATCCCGGCGCGCCCGACTATCCCCGTGCTCTGCTCGGCGGCTCAGAACCGTCGACCCTCTTCGCCATCGGCAATACGAAAAACCTTCGCCAACCACTCACTGCCCTCTTCTGCTCCAACCGATGCCCCGGCAGCGCCATTCTCCGCGCCCTGGACCTGGCTACCAAACTCCGGGACGAAAACCGCGCCGTCATAAGCGGCTTTCACACCCCGGTTGAGAAGGAGTGTCTGGCAGTCCTGCTGCGCGGCAAATCCCCCATCGTCATCTGCCCCGCCCGCAGTCTCGACCGCTACCGCATCCCGGCCGGCTGGAAATCCCCGCTAGCCGAGGGCCGCCTGCTCCTGCTTTCGCCATTCCCGGCAGGCACCCACCGCGCCACTGCCGAAACCGCCCAGCGCCGCAACGAATTCGTTGCCACGCTGGCAACCGAGACCACCGTCCTCTACGCCGCCCCGGGCGGTCGGCTCGAAAAACTCGCCACTAAATTCCAGCGGCTTGGCCGCCCCGCAGCGACCAAGAACCCCAAATAACTTATGAACCTCGTTGACCAACTCGCGAAAGCTTCCGCCGCATCACCGCCCAAGCGGGTACTGGGCATAGACCTCGGCACCACCAATTCAACGGTGGCGCAAGTGCAACTGCCCCTCGACCCCGCCGGCACGCCCGAGTTGCTTTGCGAGTGTATCTCCATCGAACAGATGACCCCATCCGGCCCGTTCTTTGGCAGCCTTGTCCCCTCTGTCGTTGCCATAGACAAATCAGGCAAGACCTGGATCGGCGAAGGCGCCAAGCGAATGCGCTCCCTGCCACGCGACTACGGCCTCAGTCCCGAGAAAAACCTTTTCCACGACACCAAAAACGAAATCGGCTTGCGGAAACGCTACCACCGCGCCCCCGAGGATTACGACCACGCCCGCAAGATCGCCGGCCACGTTCTCCGGTTTCTCGCCCAGGACGCTCGCAAAGTTTCCGGCCACGCGGCGGCCAGGACGGTCGTGACGGTGCCCGCCTCCTTCCAACTCAACCAACGCGCCGACACGTTGGAAGCCGCCAGCCTCGCGGGCCTGTCCCTCACCGATTACGATCTGCTCGATGAACCGCTGGCCGCGCTCACCGACTACCTGTTCACCTTCGCCGAGCCGGAATTCATGGCCAAGGCGGCGAACATCGTCGTTTTCGATTTCGGCGGCGGAACGTGCGACGTATTCGCCGCCCGGCTGAAACCACGCGGCGCCCAGGCTGGCGTGGACATCGAAGCCAAAGCCGTTTCCCGCTACCACCGTTTGGGTGGCTCGGATTTCGATGCCGCCATCATCCACGAGGTTTTGATTCCCGCCCTCCTCAAGGAAAACAGCCTGCCGCCGGCCATTTTCGAGTGGGGCGACCGCAAACGCGTTCTTGAACCCGCCTTGCGCGGCTGCGCCGAAGCCCTCAAAGAGGGCCTCTGCCGTGAAATCGCCCAGCTTCACCTACACGGACGCTACCAGGGCGCGGACAAGACCACCATCGCCGCCAAGCAAATGGCCACCGCCGTCCGTGTAGGCGAAACCGAATATCTACTGGCGGAACCCCGCCTGACGGCGGCCAAATGGGAAGAACTCCTCGAGCCGTTCCTCAGCACCGAGTTGCTCCATGTCCGCCAGAGCGACTTTTGCCAGACCCTTTCGATCTTCGCCCCCATTTCCGACGCGATGGAACGCGCCCGGTTGCCGGTCGCTGATGTTCACTTCGTTCTCATGGCCGGCGGCAGGCTGTTTTCCTTGAGGAGGGCGGGAATCAAAACCTCGTGGATGATGGCGG
>Ga0207034_1136_pt1 | contig 12524 bp, 9 predicted proteins | sample Alteio_BWMinCont_36_FD_153269 | JGI IMG/M metagenome (GOLD analysis project Ga0207034, IMG submission 153269) | Enriched cells from forest soil in Barre Woods Harvard Forest LTER site, Petersham, Massachusetts, United States -... | ecosystem: Environmental > Terrestrial > Soil > Temperate forest >...
ACCCAAGTGCGCTCTTGCTCAGTCCCTTTGCGACCGCCGGCAGAAGGGCCCAAAAGGAACTTGCGAAAAAGATGACAATACCCGATCGCAGCAATAGTGTCCGAATGCCAGGTGAGTAACGGACGTAGCGAATTCCCGCAGCGCTGGCTCCAGCGAGTGTTTCCGCTGGCAATTTGTTTGTTCGCGTGGGGCGTTTCCACGTAAAAATGACGAGGATCACTCCCAAAAAACGAAATCGCATTGAAGAGGAAAGTTGTCGCTACGCCGACAGCCGCGATAGTCAGGCCTGCTAGTCCCGGGCCCACAGCTCGAGCCAGGTTGAACTCGATTCCATTAAGCGCGAGAGCGGAGGTGAGATCATCCTTTTTGACCAGCTCAGGGAATATTGCGCGCCACGTCGGAGATTCAATGGCATCACCGAGCGAGAGAGCCAATGTGAGCAGGAGCAAGAGCCATGGCGTCATCGTTCCGGTGAAAGTCACAACGGTAAGAACGGTGGCGATGGCTAGCATCCATATCTCTGTACCCAGGATCAATTTGCGGCGGTCGAAGACGTCTCCGATCGAGCCGGCGGGCAGTGCCAATAGGAAGAATGGCAATGCTGAGGCAGTCTGGATCAATGCGATATACAGCGAACTGTTGGTCAGCGTCGTCATCAGCCATGCCGCGCCCACGGTCTGCATGAACGCCCCGATGTCCGAAACTAGATCCGCAATCAGGAGATTGCGGAAAATCCCGATGCGAAGCGGGTGCCACGGGCTTACCGGAGGAGGCGGGCCGAGTTGGATGGACTCAGGCACAGGGGACTGAATCTACACCAATTTCGCACTAAGTTCATGGCGACGATTGCCGCGAGCAAGCCAATCTAACGGACAACGCTCGGACCATACTCATCCGCCCATGCTTTAGTGGGCAGATTGAGGGCTCTTGCCACTGTTCCGCCGAAGGGATTAGTCTATTTACTGGCGGGCGTATTTCCAAAAGCCATGTAACAGCCGGCCAAGACTCTTCCAGCAGGGAGCGTTTCTGCCTGAATATTGGAATTGAAAAAAGAGAGGAGAAGACGATGCAACTTCAAAGTGACTACTTTAATGCTTATGGCAACCTGAAGCTGACACGAGATGACAAAGGCGTGCTGATTGCTGAATTCCACACCAACGGCGGGCCGTTCATCATGACCGCGCAATCTCACACCGAATTTGTCGAGGCCTTCTACCGGATTGCGCAAGATCGAGCGAACAAGATCGTGATCCTTACCGGTGCAGGTGGGTTCATTACCGATGTCGATTGGTCCTCTTTTGGCGATGTCACCGATCCCGGCGTTTGGAGCCAAGTTCACGACGAAGGCGTTCAGGTGCTGGAAAACATAGCCAACATACGCGTGCCGGTCATCGCGGCTATTGAGGGACGTGCCCATGTACATTCAGACTACGCGCTGCTTGCGAGTGTAATCGTGGCGGCGGAGGGTGCGACCTTCCAGGATGTGGCCCACTACTCCGCGGGCGTTGCGCCCGGCGACGGAATCTTTACCACTTGGAGTTATCGCGCTGGAGCGGGACGAGCGGAGGCGTTCCTGCTGAACCCACAGCCGCTACCCGCCCGTACTGCACACGAATGGGGAGTGGTTGCCGAAGTTGTCCCGAACGGCAAGGCACTGAGCCGGGCGCGGGAATTGGCAGAGCTGTACCTGAAGGCCCCGGAAGTGACGCGCCGCAACACGCGCGTGCATTTTATCCAGCCCTTGAAGGAGCGCATCGTTCGAGAAGTTGGCTACGGACTGTCGCTCGAAGGAGCGTCGTCGGCCGATCTCGTGAAATCGATGCGAGCCAAGAGTGAACCTGTCGCTCAGAAAGCGAAATCCGCGTAAAGAGCCGCGAGAACCGCAGTCTAAGCAAAAGCGGACGTGTGGAGTGAACCCCTAAAGTGAGACAGTTTCATGATGCACACTTTGGGAAGTCGCAGAGTGGACCGGAATAGAGCGCGGCGGCGTTTCACAGGAGCCCGGCATAGGTTGCGGACCGCCGCTCAGGCGGAAAATGCATGATCAGACGGTAGGCATGGTTCCGCCATCAATGACGTAGTCTGCGCCATGAATTGAAGCTGCACGATCGGATGCTAGGAATGCCACCAGTTCGGCAACTTCCTCTGGCTGGCCCGGTCGGCCAATGGGAATGCCTCCTATCATATTCATGATTTGCTGCCGAGCAGCGTCCTCGCTGATGCTGCTGCTCTGGGCGAGTTGCACAATCATTCCGTGTGCGCCTGATGTCTCGACGAATCCGGGCGAAATCATGTTAACTCGGACGCCTTTCGGGCCGACTTCATTTGCAAGACCCTTATTGTAAGTGTTGAGAGCACCTTTCGCCGCAGCATAAGCGAGCGTCGCGTCATACAGCGGCAGACGGTGCTGGATGGACGAGATGTGAAGAATGACGCCCGATTTGCGTTCGATCATGCCGGGCAGAAATGCGCGGTCGAGACGAACGGATGCCAGCAAGTTGACGTTGAGCGCCTTCTTCCACTCGTCATCAGAAAGCGCCTTGTATCCGCCGTTCGGAGCATCTGAGCCTCCGACATTGTTGACTAGGATGTCGAGTCCATTCCACTCCTGCTGAATGCGACTGATTACAGCTTGCACGCCTGCCGCCGTACCGATATCCGCCCGTATGAAGAGAGCAACTTCCTGGCCATCTGGCAGTGGAGAGCGTGCAGTCGTTGCAACAGAAGCGCCGCTGAGAGTAAAACGGCGCACCATCGCCTGTCCCATGCCTTTGGTGCCCCCGGTTACCAAGACCCGCCGCCCCTTAAACTCGTCGCTTGAAACGGGGAAAGGATAGGTCATCGGCATGATCGAATCTCCAGTGAAGCTATCTTGTCGTTGGAAAGTTTGAAGATGTGGTCCAGTTCAACAGGACTCCCAGGAAACTCGCCGGTGAGTCGGACACGCACAACCATCTTGTCACCATGCGTTTGGGCGTCGACCGTCTGCAAGATATATCGGTACTTCGTGTCCACCTCTTGTTTCCATTGGCGGATCGAGGTACGGCCACGATAATCCCGCCCCTCGTCGTGAACGATGCCATCCTCTGTGAAGCAACGGGAAAGAGAATCCGGTTCCTTCGCCTCTTCTGCGGCCAGGTATGCAGCGACTGGTTCGGGTACATTGAGAGCCATCGTATTTCCTCCGTCTAATTGCATGATCAGGAGTTTCGCATCGTACTGATAGAATAGGAAGTACGTACTAAAAAGTGCGTTTTGAGGAATATAGATGCCGAAACGCTATACGCCTACATCCGCTGCGGCAGACTTAGAAGCAGCGCTCCGTCTGTTGGGAGGACGATGGAAGCTCGTGATTCTGTTCCATCTATTCGGGGGCAAGGTGATGCGTTTTTCTGACCTGGAACGAGCGATACCAAACATCACTCAGAAAATGCTGGGACAGCAGCTCCGCAGCTTGTCAGCGGACGGAATCGTTGTGCGGACAGCCTACCCTCAAGTGCCGCCGAAGGTTGAATACCGTCTGACAGCATGGGGCCAATCCCTTTGTCCTACGCTTGACGCCATCCTAAAGTGGGCCGATCGGCGGCCAGCAGTGCGAAGAAAGCGCTCACGCTGACATTGGGCTGCTCGTGAATAACGGCGTCCTTTGTCTCAGCGAGGGGTTCACTCTACAGGATTTCTGACGGACCTCAACTGTGCACCAACTGTGCACGAATCCAACGTTTTCATTCCATTCGGGTTACTTTTGAGCGAAAAGCAGATTCCCCGATTCGTTGGAAACGTTAGTAGTTAGAAGTGACTGGCGGAGTTGTTGGAGTCGGGTTCGGTGCGCCCAAGGCAGGAGTGCAGCCCGTAACAGCCTGTTCACGCTGACGATTGCGTGTTTCGTTGATCGATGCGCGGAGACCATTACTCGCTTGCCAAGCGTTTTCCAAATTTGGATATTGCAGGACGGTACCAATGACTGCTTTGCGCCGGACGCGCACTCCGGAAGGTTCGCTGTCCACCAAAGAAACTCCCAACGAACAGGTCCCGTCTTCCATTGTCCAAGCCGCAGATATCCCCGTTGATAACGGACTCGCATGGTCCCTCCTCCAGCCACTGTTGCATTGGAGAAGAACTTATCCCCGCGTGCTGTCGTGCTGACGAGCCCGCTGACGTATAAAAACTTTGACTTGGTCGCACAAATCCAGAGCGTGAACAGTTTATTTGTGCTGTATTAAGGATACAGAAAGGCGAGGCCTCCGTGATTATTTCCAACCCACAGTCCAACCCACAGTGTATGGTGTCTTGTACGACTTCCGCGTACTTTGGCAGTCCCCGCGGTCTTGTAAGTTATTGTAATACCTAACCTTGTTACCTTGACACGGTAGAGGTCTGCGGTTCGAGTCCGCACGGGCCTACCACTTTATTCCCGTTATTTCGATGGGCTTAGCGGTTTCCAGTGACCCGCGTTGGTAAGATTCCGCACCGCTCTCTGTACCGTTGAAACTGCTTCCGATGGCCAGCCAGCCTTCGTTGTTGCGGCTTCTGACTTCTCTTTTCCTTTTCCGCGATTCGCTGGATTTGCTCTTCCGAGAATCGAAGCCATCGCCGAAGTAGTTGGGTTTATGTCTTGCGGTTTCTGATCGCGCCGATCGGTAATTGATTGGGCCAGGTAGAATTGCGTTTGCTTTCGGCCACAGGGCAGAAAGTTCTATCATGGCGGCATGCGCGCTCATGCTTCGTTGGACGCAAAAGTTGTTCGGGGACAAGGAAGAGGTATTCGATCTTTGAAACTCTAGTTCCGTGCAAAAGAGATTGTAGTTGTGGTCGCTCATTGCGGTCTTCACGATGAAGCAAAAAAGGGTTTCGATGCTACGCCGTTTGAGTTTGCCGACCAAGGGGGGTAGTTCTCCTTGGGTCAGAAAGCTTCCACTTTTTTGGATCGCCATCTTGTCCTGCATGATCTCCGTCCTGATCATCGTTGCTGTTCTCCAGTACCGTTGGACGAAGCAGTTAAGCGAAGCCTCAGAAGTTCGGTTGGCGACCACTCTGCAACCGCTGATGATCGGGTGGCACCTTGATTTTTTCGGAGAATTGTCGGCGATCTGCGTTGCGTTGCAAGTCGGACCAGATTCAGGTGAACGCGACAATTGGGATGACTACCTTCATCGCTACGTCAACTGGAGCCACGCTCCGATCAATCCGGGGTCGGTGGAGAACATCTATGCGAATCCAGGCGTCGTAAGAAGCATCTACGCCTGGGAAACGGCCGGCAAGTCGTCCCCTCGGCTGCTTCGACTCAATCCGGATGCAGCGAGAATTGAGCCTTCCAGTGTCCCGAAAGACTTAGAGCCGTTGCTGGCTCGGCTCAAGGCAAAATCATCAAGTTTGTCTGTCGGACTACGTGCTTGGGAATCTGCCGATTTATTTGCCGAGGAGCGGCCCAAAAACAACCAACGGACAGCCTTGGTTTCGCAACGCTCCGATCTAACGACTGGATGGCAGTTTGATCCGACTGTGCCCGCGATTGTTCATCCGATTGTGAATACTGGGCGCCATTCCCCAGAGTCTGGCGCCCAGCCTGCGAGCAGCAAAGATCCAATTAATTGGATCGTGGTGGTCCTCAGTCTCGATTATATTCAGACCAAGGTTCTCCCCATTCTCACGAAACGAGATTTTAGTAGTCGGGAAGGACTCGAATACAAGCTGGCCGTCGTAGCTGAGGGAAGTGTGCCGCGCGTGATCTATTCTTCCGACCCCGGCTTTCCCCTTGGCAACCAAGTCTCCATCGATTCCAGAATGAACATTTTTGGGCCTCCCCCGGAAAGCGTCGAGGGCGATTTTTGGCAAGCGATTAAGAATAGTGAATTGATTCGCAACCAGGATTGGCGAAACTTCTCCGCGCCGGTGTGGTTCCCCATAATTCAGTACGGTTCTGACGACCAACCTTGGACTCTGCTCGTACAGCATCGCACCGGACCGCTGGAGGCAATTGCCACGAGCATCTGGCGCAGGAACTTGTTGACGAGCGGCGTCGTGCTGCTATTGCTTGCTGTTGGGATGTCACTGATCATCTTTGCCACGCGCAGGGCGCAAAAATTGGCGCAGCTGCAGTTGAACTTTGTCGCGAACGTATCGCACGAATTGCTCACACCGCTCGCCGCGATTCACTCTGTCGGCCAGAATTTGAGGGATGGTCTCTGCGACACGAAGGCGGATTCGATCCAGACCGGGTCAAACATCGCAGGCCAGGCTCGACAACTCACGGATATGGTGAGGCAGATTCTGCTCTTTGCATCCACTCAAAGCGGAACGATTCGATATACTCTGTCTCCTTTGAAGGTCTCGGACATCGTGGAGACGGTTCGGAGGAACGTCGCGACTCTCGTCGAGGGTAACGGTTTCGAGGTCGACCAGGACGTGCAGGAGGGGCTGCCAAACATTATGGGCGACTTGCCCGCGCTCTCCCAATGCATTCAAAACTTGGTGGTGAATGCGGTGAAGTACAGCGGCAAGAGTCGCAGGATCGGCATTTCGGCGTCGCTCTATGGCGCGAAGGCCAGCCAGCGGGAAATTCGCATCAGCGTGCAAGACCACGGTCGTGGCATCAGCAGTTCGGAGTTGGGGCACATTTTCGAACCGTTTTATCGTAGTCCTGGCGTTGTCGATGCGCAGATTCATGGAACGGGCTTGGGACTTGCTGTAGCCAAACGAATTGCGCAGGCAATGGGAGGACGACTTTCTGTCGTGAGTGTTGTGGACGTAGGCAGTACTTTCACATTACACCTGCCTGTTCTTTCGGGGGCAAGGAATGAAACGGATATGGTAGTTTCAGATTCCGTTTAGGCGACAACAGATGAATGAAAACGTATTGGTCGTGGAAGACGAGCAGGTACTACGTGAGTCACTCCAAGTGCGTCTTCGCGCTGAAGGTTATACCGTCGACACGGCCGCGGATGGTATCGAAGCCCTAAAGAAAGCAACGGAACTCCCCTTCGACCTGATTATCCTTGACGTCATGCTGCCGTATCGGAGCGGACTGGACGTCTGCCGGGGCGTTCGGCAACAAGGGCTCGCCACTCCTATTCTGATGCTTACGGTTCGCGACCAAGTCCTGGATAAAGTTGTCGGACTGAACCTTGGCGCCGACGACTACTTAACTAAACCGTTCGAGGCACCGGAGCTGATTGCGCGCATCCAAGCCCTTTTGAGACGAACGCCGGTTCGGACGGGACAAGGAGTTCACGAGTTCGGTTCGATTCGAATCGATGTTCCACGCGGAAAAGTGACGCGGAACGGAACGCCGATTCATCTCACCAGTAGCGAATTTAATCTTCTCTGTTATTTGGTCGAGCGCGCCGGCAGTACCGTTCCGCGAAGCGAGTTGTTACGGTCGCTGTGGGGCTATGAGGAGGGCGCGTACACTCGCACTGTCGATATGCATGTGGCGACTTTGCGCCAAAAATTGGAGTTCAATCCTAAACAGCCGGAAATGATTTTTACTATTTCCGGGGTCGGATACAAGTTCGTTCCGCCACCTCAGAAATAACTGGGCCGGCAGCGTTACAGATCTTCTTCTCTTCTTCGTTTTCCCGCCCGAGCGACGAAGCGGCCCTGTGAGAAAGGCCTGTCCTCGGCATGATCTCTTGTCCCGCGATCTTCTATCGATTCACACACTGCCAAGTAATCCAGCGTTGAGTAAATATCCCGTACAAACAGGGCCATCCAGCGCACACGTTTGTTTACAAATTATAATCAACACGCCATAGATGTAAACGTTCCACGTTTTAACAGCCAGGTCGGCAATTTCTGTAAATCATTGTAAATAGAGGCTTTAACTTGCTCTGCGTCATGCAGGCACCGTGCCCCTGCCTGTATTCTCCTCCACGCCCGAATGGAATTGTAAGGCGTGACGAAGCGAAATCTCGCACGAGTGGTCCAGGCTAGCTCGAGGAGAGTCGGAGTGAACGACGTCAAGCAGATGTCGAGGGCGGTGCATAGTTCCGAACTGTTCGCGGGCATTCCCGAATGTGAAGTCGAGGAATTTGTTGGTCGCGCCCGCACGGTCGAGTTCATGGCTGGCGACGTGATTCATTCGGAGGACGACCCGATCGCGCGCGTGCTGCTTTTGATGGAGGGCCGTGTCAAGAAGTCGAAATGCAGCGGAAATGGCCTGGAGGTCGTGCTTCGGTTGGGTGTTCCAGGCGAATTAATTTCTGAACCGACGTTTCTTCCCAGAGGCAAGCACTCTTCGACGATGCAGGCCATCCAGCCCTGCAAAGCGCTCGCGTGGGAATGCGCGAGTTTCAACGCGCTGCTCGAGCGCTTTCCGCGCTTGTTGGCGAACTTGGAGAACATTCTTACTTCTCGGCTGGCGGAACTGACGCAACGCTTTTGCGAAGCCTCAACCAAGACAACTTCGCCGAGGCTTGCCAATGGCTTGTTGTACCTCGTGGGCCGTATCGGCGAGAGAGTGAACGGCCACATTGAACTCCGCGTTTCTCAAGAGACATTGGGACAGTTGACCGGCATGACCTTGAATTCGGTTTGGCTCCAGCTCTCGATTTTGAAGGGGCAGGGCATTGTGAGATTACGGAGGGGCATCGTGGAAATTCATAGCCTCCCGCACCTGCTGATGTGTGCTGAGTCGACGCACTCGGTTCCAAAGACGCATTTGGGGCCCGTGCTTGTGGGTGCGCCGGTCGATGGACGCAATCGTGCCAACACACAGTAAGCAGTTAAGCAATATCTGCGCGATTTACCCGATGTCTTGCGGCGCCGCGATTGGGAGTGCCATTCGCGGGCGGGCGTTATGGATACATCCGCTTTCAATGGAAGCGGTCGGAAAAAACGGATGTTGTGCCGGCCATAAGAGGATACGCAATTGGTTATGAACTTGAGATTTACATTTTTTCTGTCTTCCTTGCGCAATTGTGGGGAAGTTCGAGCACACGAAAGCGTACCTTGCACGCTGTTGAAAATGTGCGACCGACGCGTTTCCGCCAGTCCTGACGAATTCTTCAGGACGCAAACAGCGAAACGCGGGCGCCCGTAAGCCTGGAAGGAGATCGTCCAGACATGAGAAACGTATTCAAAATTTTATTGCCGGTCCTTGCTTGCCTCGCGGCGCTTCCCGCGGCAGCTCAGTCATTCCGGGTCCAATGCCCCACCAGCACGATCACGCACCCGGACCCGACCAACTCGGGCGTGAACAACTCGGAGCCGGCGTACAACGGCCCGACGCAATACACGATGCCGACGACTCCGCCGGCCGGCACGGACGGCGGTTTTGTCATGCCGGTGGCGGGAACGGTAAACGGGGCCATCCGGTGCCAGCAAATCTCGGGCGGTGACGGTCTTTCGACGATGGCTGACGGGAACCAGATTTTCATGTTCTCCTTCGGACCGCTGTCTGGCTTGGCGGATGTGGCTGCCGGCCTTCCGTCGACTCAGTTCCCGAATGTCTTCAACACTCCGTACCCCGGCACGCTGACGCGCGGTGACCCGGCCACGACCGATGGGGCAACCAGCGGCGCTTCGCCAGGGGTAGGCGCGCCGATCATAGGAACTCCGGCGTTTCAGTGGAACGGCGCGGTTGGCCTGGCGCCCGACATTGCGAATGTCGTCACCGTTACTAATCTTGTTGAGGGGCCTTTGCCCGTCACCACCCCGCCGTCCACGGTCCCGGGCTGCACGAGCTTCACCCCGAACACGGTGTCGGCCTGGACGGACGCTCCCTCGGGCTTTACGGTCGGCGAACAAGTTAAGATCGCCAACGCTGTTGCTGAGGGACCCGCCCCAACCCCGCCTGGGTATGCCGGCACTTGGACAGTTAGCTGTGTCGCTACTGGATCGGCCATGGGTCCGGACGGGTTCGAGGCATATGCCTTCCAGTACGTCGACACAACGGCAGGGCTGGCGGCAGATACCGGAAATGACTTAGCTGCCACCGCCGCTACGCCTCCGGGACTCGACGGTCACGTGGATCCCCGGCAGATCATGGATGTCGGCGTGATGAACGGCAATATTCCCGCACCTCTGTCGATGTTCAATGAGGACGACGAGTTTTTCCTAACGTTGACCAACGTCGGCATGATCATGCGACCGGACCTGTTCGAGCAGCACACGGTCCACTTTCACGGTTACCCGAACGCTTCCTCGTTCTATGACGGCGTGCCCGACGCGTCCATCGCCATCAACATCGGCGCCAGCTTCACGTATTACTACCTCGCGCCGGATGCCGGCACCTACTTCTGGCACTGCCACATCACCCCGCCCGAGCACTTGCAGATGGGCATGGTGAGCCAGCTCTATGTGCGGCCGCGGCAAGATCGCGTGCCGGCTGGCGGGAACCTCTATACGTACCTCGGATACCAGAACGGCATCTCCGAGCCCTCAAGCAATCCGGTAGCGGACCTGCGCACCATTTGCAATCCCTCTTTCGACATCCTGTGCAGCGCTACCATGCCCGCCATCAACACGGGCGCCACCAGGCTCCCTGCGCCAACGACCGCGGGCGTCGGCACTCTCTGCAATGGGACGACTATCGCAGGCGAGGGGACCACGCCGGACTATGTGTACAACGACGGCGACGGCTCGACCTGTTACGACGTCACCTACCCCATCCAGATGCACGGCTTTGACCCCAACTTCCACTTCGTGGGCATGACCTTCAACCCGGAACTGTTTGCGGACATGAAGGACAAATACTTCCTCCTGAATGGACGCAGCTATCCCGACACGGTCGCTCCCGGCCCACAGGCCACGATCACGACGGACGGCCAGATGCACTACTCGCAACCGCTGCCGGCCATCATCAACATTCCGGTTGGCGGCAAGGCTTCCCTGCGTTTGGTGAACCTGTCGGTCGCGGAATACTTCACGCTGCAGAGCTTGGGCGTTCCCATGCACGAGGTCGGATTCAACGCCAAGCTGCTGCGGGACCAGGATGGCAACAACACCGAATTCTGGACGAACTCGATCACGCTGGGCGGTGGCGAATCGCTGGACGTGATTCTGGACGCCAGTGACGACGGCTGCAGCACCTACCTCGGCACGGGCTGCGCCGCCAAGCTGTATCCGGCGGGCAGCACCTTCTACGTCTACAGCTCCAACCTGGACTTTCTCGCCAACGACGCCGAGAACTTCGGCGGCATGATGACCGAGGTCCACATCTGCAACAGCGTGTCCAGCAACACGTTCGGAAATACCTGTAACTAGGAGAGCAGCAATGAGGGCGACGAACATGAAAAACGCGACATGCAAGACGCTGTTCCTGGCGCTGATGGTGGCCGTAACGCTAACGCTTACGACGGCCGCGTTCGCTGCGGCTCCTGGAATGACCAGCACGGCGGGGACGGCTGGGACGTTCAATTTGACGGCCCAGGACAGTTTCCTGAATCAGCCGGACGGGGAGGCAGTTTACTCGTGGGGATACGGTTGCGTCACCGGCTCGACGCCGGTGTTCGTCCCCGCGGCTACTTTTGCCTTCACGCCAATGTGCTCCACCATGCAGGTTCCCGGCCCAACGATGGTGGTAACGGAAGGGGCAACGGTCACGATCAACCTGACCAATAATCTGCCCACGGCGGCCGGCAACACCTCGATCCTGTTTCCGGGCTTTGTGCTCACGTCGACGTGCGCTAACAGTGCCACGAACCCTCAAGGCTTGCTGGCGTGCGAGGCGACCCCGGGCGCGACGGTGACATATACGTTCACCGCCTCAGAGGTGGGAACACACGCGTACTACAGCGGAACGCAGGGCGACCTGCAGGTGGAGATGGGGCTGTACGGCGCGATCATTGTCTTACCGGCGACTCCTCCCGCCAACTGCGCCAACGGCACCAGCAAGACCAACCTGTATGGACAAGCGGATTTCGGGACCACCAACCACATCCCCGGATTTCCGGAGCAGGACTTCCGCCTGTCTACCGCGGCTTACGACCACCCCAAGAGCTGCTACGACCGCGAATACCTGTTTCAGTGGGCCGAGATGGATTCCCGAATTCACAAACAGGCACTGGCTCAAGTTCAGGCCAAGTCCGGGTGCACGGCGGGGGCCATCGGATGCAGTCTCGACATACAGACCGAACCCTACCATCCTCAGTACTACCTGATTAACGGCCGCTCGATGCCCGATCTCATGGACCCGAACTACGCGTCGGAGTATCCGCACCAGCCCTACAACGGCAACCCGCACGTCCATCCAGGAGAACAGATGCTGATCCGCGTCATCGGCCAGGGCCGGTGGCAGCACCCGTATCACGAGCACGCCAACCACGTGCGCATCCTGGCTCGTGACGGGAACCTGATTCTGAGCCCGACCAATCCGACGGAGAATCTCGCCGGCCTGCTGATGTTCAACACGGACACGACGCCGGGCGACTCGTTCGACGGCATCTTCTACTTCAGCGGCAGGGGATTGAACTGGGATCCGTTCGGCCACCATCCGGCCGCGGCCAGCAGCACCAACACTGCTTTTGCGATCACCGGCCTCACGGAGAGTGGAACCACGGTTACCGCCACGGTTACCGGCACGC
>Ga0207034_1139_pt1 | contig 12285 bp, 12 predicted proteins | sample Alteio_BWMinCont_36_FD_153269 | JGI IMG/M metagenome (GOLD analysis project Ga0207034, IMG submission 153269) | Enriched cells from forest soil in Barre Woods Harvard Forest LTER site, Petersham, Massachusetts, United States -... | ecosystem: Environmental > Terrestrial > Soil > Temperate forest >...
TAGAACCCCAGAAAGCGCAGCGGGTTCATGGCGTCTTCGATTTCTGGGCCGAAAGCCCACAAGAACACCATGTTGCCAATAATGTGCGACCAGCTGCCATGCAGGAACATCGCCGTCAGAATTGTGATCCAGTGATGACCGGCAACGATGTCTGCGGGGACGACCGACCATTTCAAGACGAACGGATCCCCTTGCATCAATTCGGCTACAAACACAGCCACATTGATGACAATGATCGATGCCGTGATAACGGGGAAATGTCTGGGGCGTCGCGAGGCGTCCGATAAAGGGACTACAGTTCCCACCGTGTGTCTTCTCCACTGCGCGCTACGCAGTACGGTCCGGGGCCGAGCCGAGCGTGTCCTGAGTTTCGAGCTCGTGCCGTTCTACCCTGTTCAAGCCAACTTGACAAGGAGGCGGCGCGCAGCGAGAGACAATGACAAACGCGAGGCGCCGCTGAAAAGCATGCTGATCCCCACCAGGGTGCCGATCACCCATTCGGTGCTCGATGGCCAACTCCTCCAAATCAAGATCGCAAGGATCAAGGTGATGATCCCATCGAACAGCAGCCAGTTCGATCCAGGCATCGGACGTAGACGGAACGACAAGACCAATTCCAGCACCCCTTCCACAAACAAGTAAATCGCTAGAAAAAGCGTGAGGGATGCTAAGCCTGCCACGGGGTGAAGCAAAGCATAGATTCCAACGAGAATGTAAAGAATGCCCAGCAGAAGCTCCCATATCATTCCGCCCGCCGTTCGCGTATGCCAGGCGAACACCACATGGGCCACGCCACTGAACATAAGTAGCCAGGCAACGACTACTAACACCGCAATTCCCGCCACTGGCGGCATCACGATGGCGAGAACGCCGGCAAGAATCATCAAGACACTAAGCCCGATCGACCACCCAACTGACTCTTTCGCGATTGTGCGCAGGGACGATGTGCTCATGACTACTTCCTCCTGTGATCTCTCGTTTCCGCGTTATATGTCGGGGTGTCCTCTTGCGCTCTTGGAAGCCACCACCTTGCTGTATCAAACCGCCAATCTTGATGGCCCCGGCAGAGAGTATTGCCTTTAGCCATAAAAGCGCCCCATCCTCAACATTTAAGAACTTTAATAGGGAATGGCCAATCGTGGCGACACATTTTTACTCCCAGCGTTCCGGGGGCATCTTGAGTCTCCCGACCCATGGCCGGATGCCGTCTTGCCCGCCGTGCAGAAGAGAGTACCGATCATTCATATCAGCTTCGCTTCCAGATCTCTCGTTCTGGGTGCGCACGTCGATTTCAGCATGCCAAACTCCCATCGGGACTTTTGTACCGCTAAATCGCCAAATGTCCATGGATCTTCTCACGCGTGGATGTCAACCGCCCGAGATCAAGGCCGATTCAATCTTTCGCCTGACGTGGCGACCGTTTTCAAGTTCCAGTCAGTGGCGGGCAATTGAGAGGTTAATTATCGACTTCGTTAACAGATATCATCGCTGCCGATGAAGGCCTCGTGAAGCACCTGCCAGGTCCCCAGACCGTATTTAGAATCCATAATCCCTGCCATAATCACCGCCCGCGGCTCCCTTCTCCAAATCGACAGCGCCTCGCATCTGCATCTCGACACCAATCAGGTATCGTGCCCGAGGCACTTCCGATGTAAGCTAGCGACAATCCGGAAGTTTGGGCCGACTCTTCGAAGTCTCTGCAAACCTTGGGTCCGAGACTCCGGCCCGCACTCGGAAAGGGGAACGGATACCATGAAACTAGCCTTCCGCATTGTGTTTCTCGCGTTTTTCACACTCGTAATTGCGCGATCGTCGCATGGTCAGTTCGCCGTCACTGTTTCGTTCGGACCACCCCCGCTGCCTGTTTACGAACAACCCATCTGTCCCGAGGAAGGGTACCTATGGGTGCCCGGCTATTGGGCCTGGGACCCCGATGACTATGACTATTATTGGGTTCCGGGCACGTGGGTCCTGGCTCCTGAGCACGGCTTTCTGTGGACACCGGCCTGGTGGGGCTGGGAGCGTGGCGGGTTCCTGTTCCATGAAGGCTACTGGGCAACTGAGGTCGGCTTTTATGGAGGCGTCAACTACGGCTTCGGCTACTTCGGCTCGGGCTTTCAGGGTGGCCGATGGGACCACAATCACTTCTTCTACAACCGCTCCGTCATGAACGTGAATGTCGTTAATATCCACAACGTTTACAACACCACGATCATCAACAACACCACAGTCGTCAATCGCGTCAGCTACAACGGTGGCGAGGGCGGCATTCCGACGCGGCCCACGCCTGAAGAGGAAAGAGTCGCGCAATTGCGCCATATTCCACCCGTCGTCGACCAGACGCGGCATATCCAGGCCGCGCGATCCAATCCGGAGCTTCGCGCTTCTCGGAATCAAGGCAAGCCACCGGTCGCCGCGACCGCGCGGCCCGGAGAATTCAGAGGTGAAGGCGTGGTCACCGCCCGCGAGGCCGGCGGAGCTTACCATCCGGCACCGAACCAGGGCCACGGCCAGCCCGCGAACGTGGGCGCGGCTCCCCATGCCGGCGGCGGCCATGCTAGCGAGCTCCAGCCCCACACGGCGCCAACACCCCGGAATACCGGCGATCCAAAACTCGATCAGAAATACCAACAGCAGCAACAGAAGCTGATCGACAAACAGAACCAGGAGCACCAGAAGCTCCAGCAGCAACAGGAAAGGGAACATCAGCAGACCCAGCAGCGGAACGTCGATCAACAGAAGCAACAGCAAATGGAACAGCATCATCAGCTACAGACCCAACAGATGGAGCAGCGCCACTCGGAGCAGCAGCAGAACCTGCAATCGAAGCAGACCCCCGGTAAACCAAAGTAGACGTATTCATCGCTGCAGTGGCCTCGAAGCGTACCGATGGGCAGAGCGCGGATTCAACTCCGCGCTCCGCTCGGTTGGCCCACGCAGCACTCCCTGAGACCCGGGGCGTCAGCCCCCTCTGGTATTTCCTAATCCTCCGGATTCATGGGATCCAGGCCGTAGCCGCGGATGGCCGTGCATACGCAACGGGCGAACAGGTCAAACCCTGCCGGGTGGATGTTGATACAGACCCTGAAGTTTACGATAGCCATTGCAATCAGTTCAGAGCGGATCGTTCCGAAGCTCTGCCTCGCGACATCACGACCTTTACCGCCCATCATACCCGTGCCTTGCTGTTCCGGTTCCACACCAATTGCGACGCCCAGAAGTGGATGAAGCCTTGCCGTGAGGCCGGGCACCGTTGCCGGAACATCCACGGTCAGAACCCACTGATTCGATCCGAGCCCGGGCGGGTAGCCCGGATATGCGGCCACATTGGTGTATCCAGCCAAATCGAACTCAGAGGCACTGGGAAGGCGGTTCAACCGCAGCAAAACAGCGCCGGCCATCAACTCTCCCGGACGCAGCCCTAGAATCTGCTCGGCAGTCGTCAGCGAGCGGCCCAGCATGAACTTGGCAGTGGCAACGCACCCGCGCACCGGGATCACCTTGCCAACCGTTGCCCCAAGGCTTGCGCCGCGTGCGGCAGAGATCACCTTAACCGGCCAGTTCATTCGCGTGTCCGCCAGCCAATACGCCGCGCGATGTTCTGCTTCAGTTTGCGTACATTCAGTCCTGGTGAGGCGCTCATGCGGCCCAATGGTATATCAGCCAGCATTCGCAGCCAAGAGGCTTTCGCACCTTAACGATGGCGGGCGAGATTTCGATAGAGTGTTCGAGTGGACGCCGCGCTTCGATCACCGGGCGATCATGAACAAGCCTGGAGCTGCTGCTTTACCTTCCGCAAAAAAGACGAGCGACTCCGGGCTGATGAGGCCGGTACGACCAATGTCCAAGTTGAAGGGAGGACAGCAATGCGCCACCAGGCGACATCTTTATTCCGTCAAGCTGCGCAATTGCGCTGCGACTTACTGATCATATTTTGCTTAGATGCGGTGTGGAGTCGGGTGCTTCTGAATCGTGGGCGGCGATCGGGTTGAGCGCCACCCCCGAGCACCGCCTCGCCGGTCGGCCCTCAGACGTACAGGATGCGGATCTAAACTGCTTTCGAACCGTTCACCCGGTCATCTAAGAGTACAGTGGCCTGCTCCCGAGTGGTGCCGCTTCACGATGCCATGCATTTTCATTCCCAAAGGAGGAGCGGGATGTCGCTTCAATTCAGAATGGGTCGGTCTCTTTTCCTTGTGCTGCTGGCGCTGTCGTTCGCGGGGCCAGCGAAAGCGCAGGAGGCGGAAACTGCGACACCGGACGCAGCGACGACGCTGCATCACATCAAGACCGTGTTCCTGATTATCATGGAAAACCGCAACTGGACAGGAGATGGGGGTCTGAATATCAAGGGAAACACGCAGGCCCCATACATCAACTACACGCTCCTGCCGATGGCGTCGTATTCGCAGAATTACAACAATCCATCGGGTATTCATCCCAGCCTGCCGAACTATCTGTGGCTGGAGGCGGGGACGAACTTCGGCATCTATGACGATGGATCGCCCGCGCAACACTCGCAGACGACGCACACCCATCTGGTCAAGCTGCTTGAGAACGCAAGAATCTCGTGGCGTTCTTACGATGAAGACATCAGCGGCGCCAGTTGCCCCCTGACGAATCAGGGGGCAAGAGACTCGAACGGGAATCAACTGTACCAGGTGCACCACAACCCATTCGTGTATTTCGACGATCTGACAAACAATCGGTCCTCGACATCGAGCGAGTGCATCTCGCATATCCGGCCGTTCACCCAGTTGGCCCATGACCTCTCTGCAAACACGGTGGCGCGATACAATTTCATCGTTCCGAATCTTTGCAACGACATGCACGATAGTTGCGGCGGAAGCGCCATCGCGCTCGGCGACGAGTGGCTGAAGAAGAACGTTCCGACAATTCTGAGTTCAACCGCGTATCGGAGCGGCGGCGTGTTGCTGATCACGTGGGATGAGGCGGCGAAGGGGAACGGACCGGTCCCCATGATTGTGCTGTCGCCCTTTGCGAAGGGCAACCACTACTCAAACAGCACCTACTACACCCATGGTTCGACACTGCGCACCCTGCAGGAGATCTTCGGAGTCTACCCGCTAATCCGGAATGCAGGGAGCGCGACGGATCTGCGCAGTCTGTTCTCGGTGTTCCCGTAGCGGAACGCGCCGGATGGCCTGGCAAGCAAGGCAACAAACATCGAAGGACAAGGGCTGGGTGATTCAGGTTACTTATATCTTCGGCCGCTCTTGCATGGAAGCGAGCGCGAGGCAAATTGCGAGTTTGTCGTCCGCGAGCAATCGCCGGATTTCGGCTTGGGGCTTCATCATCAAAAGCCCCGGTGGGCCGGCTCGATACTATAGAGAACTCACACTCATCGTTTCCTCAATTTTCATCAGCGACCGCTCCGACCCTTTCAGATGCCAATAAATTTTGGTTCGGATAGCGGTATGCTCCCGAACAAGCCCTGAATCTCTCTCAGAAGATGGGTTGGGTGAATTGGCTTCGGAAGAACGTCAAAAGCGTGCCCATTAGCCCGGCTGGAGGTAAGCAGATCAGTAGTATCGGGAGTATCGGGCTGGCCGGAGAGCAGCAGTACTTTACAATTCGGGCACTGCTTCTGCACTTTAATCGCCAGTTCAATCCCCGACAGCACGGGCATCGATACTTCGGAAATGAGAAGGTCCGGGGCATAATACCGAGCGGCCTGGAAAGCCTGAAGGGCCTCAGTGAAAAAGCTTGCATGGAAGCCCTGATTGCACAAAACCATCGCGAAGCTCGAAGCAATAAGAACCTCGTCATCCACCACAGAAACGCGGAGTTTTTTTACCCGGTAAGGTCATGATCCTGGTTAGCTCCGTAATCGGGGACAGCTTACGGGCCCCGGGTGTGCGTACAGACTTTCTAAATTCAAGAGATTAGGTTGGCTGACGGAACAATTCTGCTCAATATTGCTCACGTTCGGTTGGAGAGGCCGCCGGCGTTGTCAAATCTCATGCCTCAGTCAAGAGGGGAACGCCGAGCGCTTATCCCCAGCACAGTTGGTGAACCTCACTCGGCTTCTGGATGCCACTGGTTCCATAATCCGGCGTGGATAACCTATACCCGTGATTCCCACCCGTAATTGACCCGCCGTATGCTACGACGGAAGTGGAACTGGCCATGCGGAACCTGAACCGTTGTGGGTTGCCGAGAAGGTGGCCGGCGGAACTGCCGAGGCGATCCTGACGTTTGAAAAACTTAGGTTCGATACAAGACAGAACGCAAAAGTTGGGCGTATATTATGAACAAACGTCTGGCGCACTCTCGACGCAGCGCCCGACGTTGCGACCGGTGGTTCGCAGCAATAGAGGTTTTCAGCTGTGGCCCTCGGTACATGCTCACACAGGCGAAGTATTCCAGTTGCTCCCATGCTGACCTGGAGTGTTCGAGCAATGAAAGCTGCGTCTGCAATTCGATCCGCCCACTGAAGCATGCCTGCCTTAGAGAAGGCAGGGCATTCGAGCGCGGTTCGATGCAAAGCGATAGACCAACCCAATACAACTGAATTCGGGGCTCCACCCCTGGACGAGCATCGTTCGCCCGGAACCTGTTCTATGAAAGCTCGGACGGGAGGAGTGGCGACTGGAAGAGCGCATGGCCAGAAGAGGAGGCGTGCTCAGCCCGCAGGTGCATTGAGCTGAGACCGCAACGATCACGATCACTTCTGGACTTGTGAGGTGAATGCCTGAGTGGCACTCGCCCAGCACCCTTGCGTCCGGATAAACGACATCCGGGGACGGCCCTGAAAATCGTTTCAACGAGCGAGAGCGCAGACAAACTTTGGACGGACTCAGGAACGGCAGCTGAAACCAAACACCCAACACGAAAGGAGCCGAATCATGAAGACCAGCAGAAAGCGGAGCGACCCTAGCAAACCTCAGCGAGTTTACCTGGGAGAGTATTAAACAACCCGGAGCGTATATCGAACGAGAGACCGGTCACCTGTATCGTGTCCCTCCGGAGTCATTGCTTCGGGGGAGTTCTCCTGTGATCTCCAAACTCTGTACAAACCCGTCAACATTCGTCAAGTTAAGCGATGACCCTAACACGATCGTTTCCAAGTTGCGGACCATTGCTGCTGACGCGGACGTCAAACCCAATTTCTGACTTGCAGCACGATCCATTGTTCCGTCGTGCGCTCTAGGTCTCGCTTGCTCTTCATTGCCGCGCCCCTCAAAGATTTGCTTCCTTCTTTGAGGGGCGCGCACGCCAATCGCGAATATCGCCGGAAGAGCGAGGAACTTCTAGCTAAACCCGAAATGCCACTCGACTACGTTGAACTGATAGCCACGTCGTCTGAAGTCAAGAAGCGGGGGTGGACCATGATCGTCACGATGCAAAACAAGGGCCGCTCTGGCCGCTCTGTCACGGGACTGTATATAGGCCTGGGCAATGTCCGACGGCACTTTTCTGAAGGCGTGCGGACCATCGAGCTTGAGCTGGAAGACCTGCGCATCGAGTGCGAACTCAAAGCTAGTTTCTGGCGCGATCAGCCGGAGATCACCGATCCCCGACTTTGTGCGTGGCTGGAGGCAAAAAATGCACGACGGGAATCGCGCCGTGCTCCTGCGCGCGTGGGATGTTTCCCGCCGGAAAACGGTCATTCAAGCTTCAGCTTGTCCGGTCAGAGTGGGACGGCGAGTATTCCCCGCATGAGCCGGCGGCCTGGATGGAATAACTGTTCAGTCCTGAGGCCCAGAAATCCGCGACACGGCGCACAATCTCTACCCGCGATTCCCACCCGTGATTGACCCGTTTTTCCCGCCTGTCGGTTCGCGACGCAGGAGACCGACAGGCGGAGATCTGATGCGCAGGACTTCAGCTTGCTAGCTTGTAGTCGTCTTCTTTCGATGCCGGTGTCGCGGCGGCCTCTTGAGAGCTGGCCTGGGCGATTTCGAGTTCGGCGATCCGATGGACAAGGATGCGTCTGAGCTCGGCTAAATCTGCGGAATCGCGGGCCACACCCGTGGTCTGCTCCACTTTCTTGAGCAGGACGTGTGGCGATTCAATCGTGTCGGGCAGGGATCGAAGAGTCATTCGAACCCGGCGGCTTGTATGCGACGTGGAAGCCATAGGAGGTCGCGCAGATCGCGAGCGCAGCCAAGGGCTTCGCGTGCGGCGGCGAGCTTTTAGGCAACGGGCAAATTGGTGGCGATGTCGGCCGTCAGCCCTGCGCCGGGCTCCAAAAATATGCGAGTTTACCAAGGCTGTCGGGATCGCACGCATGGGTGTGTTCGGCCCGTACGAGATCCTCTTCCTGCTCCTGCCGGCCGACTGTTTCAAAGCAGACCGGGCAGATTGACTCAAAGCTTCCGTCCGGGTTGAGGTGATGGATAAATATCCAATGATCCTGGCGCGTGGCTGGCATAGCGAACCCTCCTAGGGACAAGGGTCGAATGCCGCAAAATCTTAAGAGCGTCGTCGGGGGCGTTCTTGCGGCGATCGGACACCGGCACGGTATGTAGTCTGACCCCTGGGATGCTGTCGTTGAGGAACTGGATGCCCGGTCATCGGATCTTTGAAGATGCCTTCCCATTTCGAGAAGGGCAGATTGCTGGTCAGAAGGACGCTGCCCCGCTCATAGCGCTCAGCCAGCAACGTGAAGACGACTTCCATCTCCTCCCTGGTCTGCCGGATATAGCCCAGATCGTCGATGATCATGCCTTCATAACGGGAGTACTTTTTGATCAGGCGACTGAGCTTCAGATCACGCTTGGCGATCAGTAGTTCCTGCACCAGCATTTCGCAGGTGATGAAGAGCATGCGATGGCCGCGGCGAACCAGTTCCTGGCCGACGGCTTGCAGCAAGTGGGTCTTGCCGCTGCCGGGATTCCCGAAAACCAAAATATTATCCGTTCTTTGGAGGAAGCTGCCGTCGAGCAGGGAGCGCATCTGCCTCGCGGCCTTCGGCGGGAGCCGCTTGCTATCGAACGCTTCCAGCGATTTCTCCAGCGGCAGCTGGGACTTTCGCAGCATCTTGGTGATCCGGTTCTCCTGCCGGTCCTCGCACTCCCTTTGGACCAGTTCGTGAAGATACCGCTCATAGCTGAGTGATTCGCGCTCGGCCTGCCTGGCGACTTCTTCATAGCATTGCCGGATCGTGGGCAGGTGCAGATACTTCAGGCTCTGCGTCAGCTCGGCTTTTACATCCACGGCGCGGCTCATTGCACACCGCCTGCGCTCAACAGCTGATCGAAGCTGGTCAGCGACACCTCGGGGATCGGGACGTCACTAATCGCCGGCGCCTGCTCGCAACGCGCCAGGAACTGCTCGAACGCATCCTTGTCGGTAATGATCTGTTTGCCGCGCTCGCTGCCCAGGAGAAGCCGTAGCGCATCCTCGACCCGTGCTTCGCCTTCCTTGGCTGCCATCTCCAGGATCTGGAGATAGCGCCGGTCGCAGCGGTTCGGCATCCGCTCTTTCAACAGGTCATAGACCATCCGGAACCGGCTGCTCGGAAACAGGTGATCGCGATAGCGATAGTTGGCGAACGCGCCAGGCTTGCGAACCAGCCAGTCGATGATGTGCCCGTAATCGATGCGGTAATTGGTGCGGCCTCGCTGACGCGGGAACTGATCCACCTTTTGCCCGCCATACCAGACCTCAACGTGTTTGGAATAAACTCGTGCCTCGACGATCTCGCTGTCGCGCTGCACTTGAATCGCGGAATTGCGACCCCATATCTTTCAACGATTCTCCGTGATTTAACTGCAAGGCCACTGCACTCAAATCACGGACTGGTGTATTTAAACCGCGGACAAAGTGAAGCCTGAACGCTGTCCGCGGTTTAGGTGCACGAGTGGCAAGAATGGGAGTCCACCTCGAGCGCTCTCTGCTGCTACCCGTCTCATTTGAAATCGACATATATGGCCCTACATTCGGTTTGGGCACATAACATAACGGTTTGTCCGCGATTTAAGCGCAGCAAGAACATCGTTGTCCGCGATTCAACTGCAGTAATGCGCCCCTTCAATTGAAAATTCGCGATTTAAGTGCAGCGCGACAGAAGTCTCCGACCTCGGCAGCGGCACGAGATTTACTTTTCCGCCATTCTGATAGAACTCACGATAGGAGCATGCGTATCCAAAACGGCGGATTCGTGGTCTGGACTGTACCTTTACGATTCACCACATTGGGTTTAGATACCGCACTTCTAGTCTCTGCACCTTCCCGGAAGTGCTTCCGTCGGGCGTGATTGACATGTGCTGCTGATTAATATCACAATGTAGTTCTAATTATGCTTGGAGAATTCGAATACCTCATTCTTACCGTCGCCGCCACGCTCGATGAAGACGCCTATGGCGCTGCCATCCGCGCGCAGATCGAGCAGAAGACCGGACGCCGATGCTCCATCGGAGCACTTTACACCACCATTGAACGGCTGGAAGCCAAGGGCCTGCTCAAAACATGGATGGGTGATGCCACACCGCAACGTGGAGGCCGCGCCAAACGCATGGTGCGCGTCACCCCGAAAGGCACACACGCCGCAAAAGAATTCCACGAAGCCATTACAAAGATCAGCATCGGCGCCGCCTGGGCCTCGCATCGCCCCGGAGCTAAAGCATGAATCGCGTCATTGTCGACCTCATGGCGCTTCTGCTCCCACGCTGCGACCGCGAAGCCGTGCTCGGCGACCTTGCTGAATCCAGCGCGCCCCTTGCATCTTCGCTTTTCGCGATCCTCGGCTTCGCCCTCCGGCGTCAGTTCCTCTGCTGGCTATCGTGGCGGCCATGGTTTGCTGCTATCGCTCTCGCATACACCACAACATGGTTGCTCATGGGCAATTCTGTTGATATCACCACAGACGCAGTGAAATGGTATTGGGGACCAGCTTCCTGGTATTATGTACCCTATCGCCTGACGGATTTCACGCTATCTCTTCTGCGGCTCTTTGCGGCTGCATGGTCTGCTGGGTTTGCCGCCGCTCGAATTTCACGCAGAACACTCTGGGGCAGCATGCTGTTACTTCTTGGCCCCTCCATTCACTGCTTCAAATTGTTCCACGTAGAGACTCATTTTGATCATCAGATCATCCAGCTTTCGCCATTCGTCCTGTTTCTTTATCTGCCGATGATGATTGTCGGCAAATGCGCGGGACTACATAACCTGCGCCCACGTCCTTGGCTGACGCTTCTGTTGATCATTCCCTACTTCGTGCAATTGATTTCTATGATGAAAATCCAGAACGGGCCAAATTTTGTCTTGTGGACCCTCATCCTGCTCTGGCCATGCTGGTATCTCGTATGGCTTACCCTTCCCTCGACCCGCCGTACCAAGGAAGCCTACTCGCAATGATTCGCGCCCATCGTTTATTTGCCCTCGCCTTCGCATTCCTCTTTCTCGTCTCCGCTTCGTCCTTCGCCGCAGACTCCGGCACTCTCGTCGACCGAGAAATTCACTCCGACAATCTCACCCACAATCTTATCGGCGTCGATCCCACGCGCAAGCTCACCATCTATCTGCCGCCCGGGTACAACAATTCCGCACAGCGTTACCCAGTCATCTACTTTTTGCCGAACCCGTTCGGTGGCCATCGCAATATCTTTGATCAGCACCACGCTGCCGAACTCTTCGACCGCGCCATCGCCGCCAATCAGATCGGCAAATTCATTCTCGTTTCCGTAGACATGCGGACACGCTTCGGCAGCACCTGGTACGTCAACTCGCCCGTCACCGGCAATTGGCAGGACTTTTACATCCGCGACCTCGTCCCCTACATCGACGTCAACTTCCGCACTCTTGCTACACGCAACTCGCGCGGCCTCCTCGGCGACTATATCGGCGGCTACGGCGCACTTCGCTTCGGCATGGCGTATCCCAACATATTCAGCGTCGTCTACGCCATGCATCCCGTCGGCACCGGTTCCGGCGTGCAAATGCTGGTTTCACGCCCCAACTGGTCCACCATCGCTAACGCAAAATCGCTCAACGACCTGAACAGCGACGGCTTCACTCCCATCTTCGCCAGCATGTTTCAGGCGCACCTGCCCGACCCCGCCAATGCGCCGCTCTATTTCGATCCGCCCGCGCATCTCATCAACGGCAAGCTCGTCATCGACTCCGCACAGATGGCCCGTCTGCGCGACAACCTATTCATCGAATCGCTCATCCCCAAATACGCCGACAATCTCAAGTCCCTCCGCGCTCTCAAAATCGACTGGCCCCGCAGCGACGACATCTGGGACCACGTCTATGCCAACGAGGCGCTCACCTATAAGCTCAACGAGTTTGGCATCGTCCATGAAGCCGAAGAAT
>Ga0207034_1107_pt2 | contig 12224 bp, 16 predicted proteins | sample Alteio_BWMinCont_36_FD_153269 | JGI IMG/M metagenome (GOLD analysis project Ga0207034, IMG submission 153269) | Enriched cells from forest soil in Barre Woods Harvard Forest LTER site, Petersham, Massachusetts, United States -... | ecosystem: Environmental > Terrestrial > Soil > Temperate forest >...
CCTTCCACCCGCGCCTATCACGGCCTGCCGGAACTGGCCTATCCTTTCCACGACAAGAAAATAGCCGTTTTGGCCCTTCGGAGTTCGTTGGGGTTCTGCGTCCGCTCTTTCTCCTGCATCGCAGCCTCGAATTCGAGCTGCCAATCTGGAAATCGAAAACTTCTTAATTCGAAGGTCGAGTCTGGAGCTCCCACTAGTCACCCCCCCCCAAGGTAGCGGAGACGGGCCAGCGCCGTCCCGACGTAAGCCGTACGCCTAAAACTCGACCGGCGAGCCGCGCGTCGATTAGCGGCGGACTTTCTGGATTTCCCCGGCTAATTCGAAGTCGTTCTTCGTAAGGCCGCCGACGCTATGTGTTGACAAGTCTATCGTCACCTCGTTGTATGCGTTGGACCAGTCCGGGTGATGATCCATTCTGTCGGCCACGAGCGCGACCCGCTTCATGAACCCAAACGCCTGGGTGAAGTCCTTGAATTTGAACAGGCGGTGCAGATTTCCTTTCACCACCTTCCAGCCATTAAGCTTACGCAGTCCCGCTACAACTTCTCTTTTTGATAACTTTCCTGTGCTCATCAATCCTCCGGCGACCTAAGAACGCAGATCGGGATTTCGGTATTGGGGTTCATAGCGATTTGCGTCTTTCAGTTGGAATGTAATCAGTACCTGAGAACGGTATTCCCCACTTATTAGACGGACGGTTCGCCAAATCGCCTGTTGGGGGTAAGTTCCGAGTTGCAGGCAAATTGCCCGAACAGGCTTCTCATAGTTATCAGACCGCTTTTCTTAGCGCTTACCCGCGCTCACGTGCCCGCGCCCATCCCGCATTTCATTCCCCTTGAAATGCGAAACCTTATCGAGTCGCTTCGATGGCTCAGGTTTATCGCCGGGATTCGGCCTTGCGCCTCTGTAGCCACGCTGAGCATCGAAACGATTATTGACGTGGCCCTGGAAGTTGTCAGGACCATGAAACCACGAGCCAGCGCCAATGAATGTCCCACCCGAAAACCACTCTGGACCGTAGTAGCCGTAGGGAGAACAAGCGTAAGGAGCGTAGTCATAGTAGCCGTAAGGACAGTTGGGGGCAGCTCCAACATCGATCGCGATGCTAACCTGAGCCTCTGTTTTGGAAGCGGTCGTCGCTGTAAAGAACATCCCGGCGACCGCAACTAGTGCAAGATATTTGAAGTTCTTCATAAATCTTCCTCCGTCATTCACTCGTATCTTTGCGATGCATCTTCATTTTGGGCGCAGGCAACACTTGAGTCTGTCCACAAGGGCACAGTGGAAGCTTGTGTTTTCATCGGAGAGCCGGTCCGGAGTAAGTCGGGCGAAGCAGAAAACAATTGCTTCTGCATGACGCAGCGCACCTCCGTCACACCCCTACCCAGCTTCAAAGACTTCGCTCTCGGCAGCGTCTCTCGTCTTTCACCTTCAGAAACCGACGTCCAAATCGGGAACTCCGGACCAATCCAAATATGTCCGGCAAGGGATAGATACTCGTTTCTCGATACTTTTAGGATCGGAGCGCTGGGCGAACAGGTTTGAAATGCACAACGCGTATAACGGACAAGAAGAACTGGAGCTTTATGCGACTGCAACTGAATTTGAAGCGATATGTCTGGGTTGTGGCGATAAGTTTTGGGCTCGCTATCGCTGGAGGCGCGGCGCGCGGCGCGGCATCTCCGTCACCTCAGGAACAGCACGATCAAGATCATTCGAGAAATAAGAACTACCAATTAGGTATGCGCGACGGTCGCGATGACAGCGCGCATAACCGCCGCGACCGCTCCAAGAAAAGGAACTTCAAAAAGGACCAAGACCAGAAAGACTACGAGACAGGTTACCAGGCGGCCATCAGACCAATTCACCGGCCCATAAATGACTACCCCGAATTTCGCGAATAATTCCTGGGTGACAAAACAGATTCATCGGGTTGGATTTCGTCCGGCACGTAGGCCCAGTGCCTTCTAAGTCATACACTGGGGCGGGAGTTAAGTCCGCGCCAGGAGGCTTAGCAGCGGTCGCGAAAAGTGTGCGATATTGCACAGTCGCAAGGTTGGCGTCTTGCTATTCTGCCGCATGCGCTCTTTTTCTACGCGACCGGTCTCTGTCATCCTGCCTCGACCTCCCCCGAAGTCTCGTTCGCGAAAAGCCGCATTCGATGTGGACACTTTTCTCGATTCGGCAGGTGTGAGAAGAACGATTCGGAAGTTTGAAGCAAAAGAAACCATTTTCGCGCAGGGCGATCCCGCGAATCGCGTCCTTTACATCCAGGAAGGCGGGATTAAGCTTACAGTGGTCAATGCTTCCGGCAAGGAAGCCATCGTTGCGGTCCTTGGACCGACCAACTTTTTTGGGGAGGGCTGCCTTTCGGGTCAGGCCCTTTGCCTCGCGACCGCAACGGCTGTCGCTCCCACGACCTTGCTCCTCATCGAGAAGGCAGAGATGGTTCGCGTGCTCCACGCGGAGCGCGGGTTGGCCGACCGGTTCATTGCTTGCATGCTGGCGCGAAACGCGCGAGTCGAGGCAGACCTAATCGACCAGCTATTCAATTCCAGCGAAAAGCGACTGGCGCGCACTTTACTGCTGCTGGCCCATTTCGGCGCGGAGAACGATCCGCCTCAAAAGGCAATTCCGAAGATATCGCAAGAAACACTGGCCGAAATGATTGGCACGACGCGGTCCCGCGTCAATTTCTTCATGAACAAGTTCAGGAAATTACGCTTCGTCGAGTATGACGGAGAGACCATCCGCATCAACAATTCTCTCCTCAGTGTTGTCCTCCACGATTAGCCCAAATTCGCGCAGGGTCCTTCAAGGCGTGGATGTTCCATTCGACACAGAAATCCTAGTTCGCCCAATGACGGAGCTGTGCAAAACGAAACTGCATGACTTCTGTTCCGATGTCAGAGTGGGTACATGATGCGTAAAAACTCTAAGCAGAAACTCGATGACGAGGCACGCGCAGACCTTAAGAAGGAACTAGCGAAGCCACGAATGGCGAGGTCCGCAAAAATAGCGGAACTGAAACGGGACATCACGCGGACTCCAGAGCAGCCGAGTACGACCATGCCGGGAACCGTCAGCAAAATCATCCGGTCTCTACGTCCGAGCCAGCCCGAAAGGGCCCAGATTTCAATCGACGGAGCTGACCTTGGGTATCGACAGATTCGGATTGAGAATGCTTTGACTGACGAGCATGGCGATGATGTGAGATTGAAAAAGGACGGCCAGGTCGAAGTCACTGTGAGCAGCGAGCCAACGCCACGAACTCCCTCAAGGGACAAAGAGTGATCCAAAGCATCGCAGTTCCGGGGCACGATTCGAGCCGAGCCGACAGTTGCCGCGATGCCGTCTTCCGACGCGATCTTTTGTCGGCCAACCCTCGCCGTTGCACTGCCCATTTCTCATCGCTACCTTCGTAAGGAAGTCCGGCAAACAAGATGTCGTAGGGATCATGGGGGCGGGCAAGTTCCTTGAGGAAGGATGCCTTGTGTGCCGATCGACGTACACGGCGGGTAGGATTGTGCGAACCACGGCCCTTGTGATTTCGAAGAGAAACATGCTTCGTTTGCCCCGCGAAGAGCATCACTACTTCGGCAGGTTCGTAGCCTACGCGTTGGCACGACACATTGGAGTCGAGGAAGGCCTGGTCGACCAGCTCTTCAACTTTAGCGAAAAGCGGCTGGCGCGCACTCTGACGCACGCGACGCCTCTCAGAAGGCTATTCCGGATATCGCAAGAGACGTTGGCGGGGACGATCGGCACGACACGGGGCTGCGTCAATTTCTTCATGAACACCTAAGGCGGAATTCGCGTTAATCGTTCCCTCCTGCGTTTTGTCCTCGACGACCAAATCTACATTGTCGTCTAGCCGGCAAACTCTCACAGCGACTTGCCGCAGAGCCGCTTGATTCTGTAGGACGCTCGGGGTCACTTTCTAGTCTTAGACCGTACCGATGGGCACAACGCCCTCCTGCGAATTGCGAAGACGGGCGAATCGGCGGAGGAGACTGTTCACAATTGGACAGTTGTTTAACCGGATTGCATCTAAAATGCCGTTCCGAGGTCATAGCTGGCTCACCGCAAACGGCACTTGTGCCACGGAACGGACCAACGACACGTGTACAAACGCTTCTTCGGACTCCGCGAAGACCCCTTCAGCCCCAATCCGGGCCCCCGGTACATATTCCTAACCTCAAAGACCCGTAGAACGCTGGAAGAAATGGTGTGCGGGTTACAGGAACGCAGGGGCCTCGTTCTGCTAACAGGCGAAGTAGGGACAGGAAAGACGACCTTGATTAATCAGTTGCTCGGCCGCCTGCAACAAATGAATATGCCAACGGCCTTTGTCTTCAACTCGCGGCTGGAGATCAACCACCTGTTTGATTTTATCCTAGCAGACTTTAAGGTACCGGCCGACTCGCAATGCAAGGGCAATCCGCTGCTCCGTCTGAATCAGTGGCTGGTGCAGCGTTACAGCGCGGGTGACTCGCCGGTAGTAATCATCGACGAGGCGCAAGGACTGCCCGTGCATGTGCTCGAAGAGATTCGTCTGTTGCTGAATCTGGAGACCCCCCACCAAAAGCTGTTGCAGATCGTTCTCTCCGGCCAGCCGGAACTTGAAGACCGGTTGAGGCGCACTGACCTGCGCCAGCTCAAGCAGCGCATTACGCTTCGCTGCAAGACCGCCGCGCTCACACTGGCTGAAGCGCGGGACTACATGCAGGCTCGGCTGCTCGTCGCCGGAGGCAGCGACAAGACCATCTTTGACTCCGAGGCGTTAGACGCAGTGCACTTTTACTCCCGCGGAATCCCTCGCATTATGAACCTGCTCTGCGAAAACGCCCTGATCAGTGCGTGCAGCGAGTCCATCCGACCGGTACCTATGCGCATCGTCGCGGACGTCGCGCGCAAATTTCAATTCGACGAGATGAGGCCGGTGTCCCCTTTCAAAGATTCCGAGCGCAACGAGGCTGCCGGTTCAAATACCATGAAGTCGGCGATGGCTGGCACATCGACAGGCGAGTTTGCGTCAGAGGATCCGTTTTTCCCGGACGAGCACCCTAGGGCGCCCACCTCCGACGCGAGTGCCGGGCCTGTGCTCGCCGCAACAACACTCGACTCGCCCATCCAGTCCGTCGCACCCGCACTTGATGACGAAATCACTCCGGACACAGCGGCTGAAGTGGAAAAACTCGTGGCCGCCGCGAGTTCCGCACGTCGGGACGCCTACGCCGGGATCGGCGCAGATGGCGACCGTCAGCGATCAGAGCTCGCTGTTGTGCCCGATCCTTTTCCCCGATTACTGACCGACTGGGGATTCGAACCGAGATCGGCCACCTTGTCGCCCGGCCTGCATGTGGTTCAACCGAAACAGAGGGCCATTCGATTGGCGACATCCAGCCAATTCCCTGCGGTCGGCGATCAGAAGGCGGCGCCTCCTCCCGAATTGGCGACGCCACCGAGCTACGCTGCTGCCAGGGACGAGGGGAGTAGGGTTGCTCGCCCAATTGATGCACCCGGTCAAGTCGCGCACGCTTGGTTCTCGGTCAAACGCCATCTGCCAAGCGTGCGTGCGTGCCACGGAAACGGTGCTCCAGCGTCTGAGGCAGCCCCTCCCTTTCGCGGCTTGGCGCGGACATTTTTTTCTAGCCGTCAGCCCAACAGCGAGACGAGTGAGAGAAGTTTCCTGCCGTTGGTTGCGACAGCCTTTCCCCTCGTCGCGGATGTTTGGATTTGGCGCAGTCTGGGTAACAAGAAAACGTGGCTTCTGATACGACCGCCAGAATGAAGGATGAAGAGGACTCCGTTCGAGGGAATAAACCGCTGATGAGTCCCGCGGCGGCTTCCATTGCCAAAGAGGAAGGGAACCACCTGTATTCTCTCCATAAGCTTGTTGAATAAGCCCTTTCGAATCACCAACTCTGTCGAGGGAAGTTCCTGGCATCTGTGACGCGTCGAGAACGCAGTCGGGCTAGTCAATCTAAGAAGCAGCGGCCGCACGCGCCGTCCCTGGCTCTCTGAGCAGGTCCTCGAAAAGGGTGCGGCAGTGAATCATCGCCTGACGCAATTCTTCCGTGCTGGCTTGGCCTCGCGTCTGGCGAAGTGCAACTTGGTGCGCGGCGCGGTAATTGTCAAGAACCAGTGGATGGTCCACGGAGATATCGGCTACGCGCTGTTCGAAATCACTTACGGGATAGCCCCGCATAGACATCACTTCGCTCAAAAGTTGGTCGGCATCGGTTACCGCGGCGCCGGGGCTGTCAACAAACCGCGCTTGTACCCTAGCCCAAGAATCGACAAAGCGCACACGATCGCCCGAGGCGAGAGGCTGGATGTGCAAGCCCTCGACTCGCTCTGCGCGCTTATTCAGTTCACTTTCGGCTTTCCGTTGGCTTCCCGCTTCTTTCATCGCGCGCGTGTATTCGGCGCTGCCAAACTGATTGCGTAGTTGTTGTGTCCTGCGCCTGCGAACGAAGAATAGAATCGCGGCGCCGACGATAGCGATTGCTACACAAATGAGAATTGCGACCATTTGTCCCGCACTTACCGCCGGTAGATCCATAGTTGCCTCCAGTTGTTCATCATTTCGTTCGCACGAATTACAGGACCGTCCGATCGTGCGAGCAGTGCCGACCCGCGCAAGCATCGGATGCGATGATTCACTGCGCGGACCGTCTCAAAGACGACGATGCCACGGTGCCGTGCCTCGCGCGCTACCAGCGAAATTCTCCGACTGAGGTCCCGAATCGATTCGGTCGGCCCAGAGAGGCGCGCCTGCAAGAAGAACAACTGCTGCGCAAAGCAAGATTGATTTGGTTTTCACTTTCGACGTCCTCCCAGCGGGACTGCGTCTCTCCTTACGCAACATCCTGGGCGTCATCATGAGAAAGTTCTGTTCAATTGTGGACATGTACAACGATTCGCTCGTGAAGAACACAGAGCCAGTGGCAACTGGAGTCGTCGGCCAAGGCCCCGCTGACGGGCATGGGGTTTAGAAACTCGCCGCAACTGCGGATTTTAGCCAGCGCAGGATCGTCCCGCAGTGCGTTCGCATTCAGCGTCTCCGCCACAGGTTTCCGGAGTTTTCTGCGGGGTCACAAAAGGCCGGTAGCGAGTTTGAGGCGGAGTGTGTCTCCAACATTCGCCGGGCTGACAGGAGCAAGCGGGCCTGGCCCGCTTCCACGTGGCTGCTCGAACGTCAGCACCCGGAACGCTGGGGCCAGATCGAACGTCATCTCGTCAAAACAGACCAGGCGAAGGCCGCGTTGCCCGAGGATTACGTCGCGGGCATTTGCAACGCTCTAGGGATGACCGGGAAGCTCGTGCCGCGCATCGAAGCTACGAGGAGCAGCAGCAACGGCCAGCACGTCACCGACGCTGGGATGTTGCCATGAGTGAATAGCCGCCAGCACGAATTAGAAACGTGCAGGGATACGCAGAGACAAAACCACAAGCTGCGTCGGTGCAGCACACGATCGTCAGAGGACGCCCTATGCACTTTAAGCTACGCATGAATCGGTGTCCCGATGGAGGGCCGTACTTCTCCCCAGGGTTTGCCGGACCGCTCCGAGCAGGGGTTTTTGTCCACCTTTCTCCAGCCTTCGCCTGTTCCTAGGGACAAACGACAATCTCGAAACACTAAAGTGCTCGCCGAATCAAGGGCGGGATTCTGCTTCAAGAACCACACGACGCTCACGTGGCGGTGGTGCAAGCCTCGAGTCGGTGTCAGCGAACATCACCACATCGGTGATGCGTACCATCGCCGCATCGCACGACATCGGTGGCCGCAAGACAAAACCCGCTGTCAGGCAGCAGTCCCCTGCGCACGTAGATCGGCAATCGGTGAGCCGTCGAGAACTGCCTTGGGACGACCAATACGCCTCCCTTGGATTGTCGTGGCGATCCTACGCAGCCACCGTTTCCCCCTGAAGAATCCGACCCGCGCGCAGAACACCCCGTCGTGAAGCAGGCGCGCCCGCTGGCGCGTTGGCGCGTTGCACGAAGGCATGGTGCTCTTGCCCGCTTGTGGAGTCGAAAACCTTGTGACTCGCTTTGTGACACCACCCCTTCTGGGAAGCCGGGACAAAGCCTGTCCGTTGCTGTCCGTTGGTGTCCTTGCAAGCGAGCGCAATTTGAGGTTAACTCAAAGCGGAAATGAACATTACAGGTTATTGCTGGCCGCTGTTGTCCTGGTCATCCTTGGTAATGGCATCGAGGAGGTCGTGGGTTCGAATTCCATCGGCTCCACCAGTCTTCCAAAGGAAGGCTTTCTCTGTCATCGCACTCGCGCTTCTTGTTGCCCAGGCCGTTTCTGGCCAGACACCCGCTCAATCGGCCGGCACCGCGCAGCCTCCGAACGCCCTGCGATGCAATCCTATTGCTTACCTTGGTTCGAAGATCCGCGTATGGACTCGAGACGATGCCGAAGACGAGCTTGGTCGGCCCGCCCAGCGAGAAGACGCTGTCGACATACAGACCAACGACCACATCGGCGACACATTCAAATTCAAGACTACGGTCGCGCAATTCAGCGAAGTCGACCTCACCTTCGATCACAACTCCCGAAAGCTAGCCGTCGCCTACCTCTACCCAAAAGCTGCTTTGACTTCGGCAACGCTGCGGGACGCTCTGGGCAAGGATTTCGTGAAATTCGTCAATCCGAACGGAATGCCGTCATATGTCTATCAACAATCGCAGAGGACCATATCTATCCAAGCCGACGTGCAAGACGACGTCGTCAACGTCATGATCTGGTAGCGATTCCCTGCCGGGCAAAGCCTCCTACTCTCGATGCGCAAAAATTGTTTGAGAAATAATGGTGGGCCTTTTCCTCAGTGGGCATAGAATATCCCGCTTATGGCCAAAATAACTTTCCTGGGTGCTGCGGGCACCGTTACCGGTTCGAAGTATTTGATCGAAGCAGAAGGCAAACGGCTGTTGGTGGACTGCGGTCTCTTTGAAGGCTCGAAGGAATTGCGGGATCGCAACTGGCAAAAACTTCCAATCGACCCCGCCACGATCGATGGGGTGCTGCTGACACACGCGCACATCGACCACACCGGCTATTTGCCGCGGCTGACTCGTTCCGGCTTCCGCGGCCCAATTTACGGAAACAAGGCTACGCGTGAACTCTGCAACCTGCTGCTGCCCGACTCCGCGCACCTGCAGGAAGAAGACGCGCTGTACGCGGCGAAGAAAGGCTACAGCAACCACAAGCCACCGCTGCCTCTTTACACGACGGGCGAAGCCCAGCAAGCGCTGACGCAATTTCAGGACATCCCGCGCGCCGATCCCTTCACGATCAACCCCCAATTTTCGACCAAGCCCCATGACGCGGGTCATATTCTCGGATCAAGCTGGCTCGAGCTGACCATCACCGAAGGCGGCAAGAAAACGCTGGTCGTCTTCTCGGGCGACATAGGCCGTTACGATCAGCCGATTCTGAAGGACCCCGAATCGCCCACGCGCGCCGATTACCTGCTCTGCGAGTCGACCTACGGCGACCGCGAGCATGCGGCGGGTTCGGTTGCAGACGAACTGGCCGACGTGATCAATCAAACCGCGAAGCGCGGCGGAGCTGTGGTAATCCCCGCCTTCGCTGTGGGGCGCACGCAGACGCTCATGTTTTACCTGAAGCAGCTCGTCGCTGCGAAGCGGATTCCTGACCTGCCAGTGTACGTCGATAGCCCGATGGCCATCAGCGTCACCGCACTCTACCGCGACCATCCCGAGGATCACGACCTCGATTTCACCAAGCAGGAAACGAACGGCGACGGCGACCCGCTGAACCTGCACGAAGTGCACATGACGCGCACGGTGGATGAGTCCAAGGCAATCAACGACGTGGTTTCGCCGTGCATCATCGTCTCCGCCAGCGGCATGGCTACCGGCGGACGCATACTGCACCACCTGGCGCATCGTCTGCCCGATTCTCGCAGCACGGTCATGCTCGTCGGCTATCAGGGCGAAGGTACGCGCGGCCGGCAGCTTCTCGACGGCGCGAGATATCTGAACATCCACGGCGAGTCGATCCCCGTACGCGCTCGAGTAGTTGACGTGGGCCAGCTTTCCGCGCACGCGGGAAAAAGCGAACTGCTCCGCTGGCTCTCCGGTTTTCAAGCGCCGCCGCGCCAAACATTTCTCGTACACGGCGAACTTGTCGCGCTCAACGCGCTGCGCGACGCCGTGACCGCGCAGTTCAGGTGGCCGGTGACGATTCCAGAGCAAGAGCAATCGTTTGACCTAGTGTGATCGGAGTACTCGAAAATGCCGCTGGTCCGAATCGACCTCCTCGAAGGAAAGTCGCCAGGGTATCGCGAAAAAATTGGACGGATCGTCTATCAGACCATGGTGGACGTGTTGACCGTGCCTCCGAAGGACCGCTTTCAGGTGATCACGGAGCACTCGAAGAGCGGCTTGCTGTTCGACCACGACTACCTCGGCGTTCATCGCTCGGATGACTGCGTCTTCCTCCAGATCACGCTAAACGCCGGACGCTCAGTCGAACTAAAACAGCGCTTTTACAAAGCGGTCACCGATGCGCTGCACGAAGGTGTGAATCTCCGTCGCGAGGACGTGTTTATGAATCTGGTGGAAGTGCCCAAAGAAAACTGGTCGTATGGGAACGGCGAGGCGCAGTACGTTACGCCAACCTAACTTTTCGCGAGCTTCGAAAGTTTTTCCTCGGCAGCAGCCAAGGTTTCTTCCCTTTTGCAGAAGGTGAATCGCAGGATGGACTGGCCGTCTCGGGCGTCACGGAAAAAGCTCGACCCGGGCACAGCCGCCACGCCGATTTCCTCCACCAGATATTTCGCGAAGGCCATGTCGTCCGGAAAGCCGAAGGGCGAAATGTCGGTAAGGATGTAATATGCGCCGTGCGGCCGGTAGCAACGAAACCCAGCGGCGTTGAGGATCCCCATCAGCCGGTCGCGCCGCACCGCGTACTCCCTTGCCAATTTGTCGTAGTAGCTCTGTGGAAAGCCCAGTGCCTTCGCCCCAGCATCCTGCAGGGGAGCGGCAGCGCCCACGGTGAGAAAGTCGTGCACTTTGCGGATCGACGCGGCGATCTCTGCCGGAGCGATCGCCCACCCCACGCGCCAACCTGTCACGCTGTACGTCTTCGAAAGCGCATTGATCGTTATGGTCCGCTCGCGCATCCCGTCGAGCGACGCCATGGAAATGTGTCGCGCGCGGTCATAGAGAATGTGCTCGTAGATTTCGTCGGTGATCGCCAGCGCGTTCCACCGCACGCATTGCTCGCGGATCGCCTCGAGCTCGGCGCGCTCAAACACTTTCCCCGTGGGATTGTTCGGCGTGTTCAGAATGATCGCTTTGGTCGCCGGCCCGAAAGCCGCGGCCAGCTCGTCTGCGTCGAACTTCCAGTCCGGCGGCCGCAACTTCACGTAGCGCGTCGTCGCCCCGGAGAGAATCGCGTCCGGGCCGTAATTTTCGTAGAACGGCTCGAACACCACCACTTCGTCGCCCGGGTTGATGATCCCCATCATGGTGGAGATCATCGCCTCGGTCGACCCGCAGCACACGGTCACGTCCGTCTCCGGATCCACCGCCACGCCCTGCGTCCGTTGGAACTTCTCGGCAATCGCCTCGCGCAGCACCTGTGCGCCCCAGGTGATCGCGTACTGATTGATGTCCGCGTCGATCGCGTTGTGGGCGGCGCGCTTGATCTCCTCCGGGGCGGGAAAGTCCGGAAAGCCCTGCGACAAGTTCACGGCCCCGTGCTTCAGCGCCAGGCGCGTCATCTCGCGAATCACGGATTCGGTGAACTGCTCAGCCTTCGCCGAAAGCGCGACGCGCCTCGCTACGCCCTCCATTGCACTTCTGGTAGTCATTGCGTCCCCACGCTCCGCCAAAGCCATTCAGGTTGCCGCACCGCCACCATTTTCGCAAGAGCCGCATTCTTCTCACGCCCGTGTTTCCGGATGTTGTTCCCCGGAGTACCCTGTTGCGTCGCCTGCGCATCCGCCCTGTTTGGACTCCCCCGCAAGCTCCCTGGCTCAATCTGATCGAAGCACAGTTCGGAATCCTGAAGCGCTTTAGCGTCGCCCACACCGACGACCCGCGTCATCTCGTAGGTCGCCGACCCATCGAGCGCTACCTGCGCTGCCGACATCGCAGGCTCGACAATCTCGATCATCTCCTGCGTCGCCTCCGCTCAATTAGCCCTAGTTCGAACAGCACTCGTTACTTCTTCTTTTTGG
>Ga0207034_1141_pt1 | contig 12037 bp, 12 predicted proteins | sample Alteio_BWMinCont_36_FD_153269 | JGI IMG/M metagenome (GOLD analysis project Ga0207034, IMG submission 153269) | Enriched cells from forest soil in Barre Woods Harvard Forest LTER site, Petersham, Massachusetts, United States -... | ecosystem: Environmental > Terrestrial > Soil > Temperate forest >...
TCCTGACCCTGGCTATATATCGGGATGGAATCTGACTCTGGATGGGCTTGCTTCTGGCTTGAGAGTCTCTCTCGATATTCGGAAGCTCATGAATCGCTTCCCGATCCATGAGCAAATTACCCGGCTGGTTTGCGTCGAAGGCTGGAGTGCGATCGCGTGGTGGGCTGGTCTGAGATTCGATGATCTGCTTCGTGCGTACCCGCCAATACCGCAAGCAAAATGGGCTCGTATAGAGTCGACTGTCAATCTCGATGCCTCGGGTAACCCTGATCCCTATTTCGTCTCTATCGACTTGGCAACGGCACGCCATCCGCAGACGCTGCTTGTCACACACCTCAGCGGCCAGGCTCTCACGGTGGAACATGGAGCACCCCTCCGTCTCCTGGTACCCATAAAGCTTGGGCTGAAGAACGTGAAGGCCGTTACGCGGATTACCTATTCCGCGGAAGAGCCAGGAGATTACTGGGCTCGATATGGGTATTCCTCGTATGACGGAATCTAGGTACATAGTGTCGAGACTTCAAGGATAATAACGCTGATTTCAAAAGGAGCACTAAATGGCAAACACTCAAAAGACGGCAATCGTGACTGGCGCCTCCCAGGGAATCGGCGCCGCAGTAGTCAGGGCATTCCTGGAACGTGGCTATAACGTAGTGGGCACCTCTCGCAATGCGACAAAGTCCGCTGAGTTGAAGTCTTCCGACAAACTAGTGTTGGTGGACGGAGACATCGGACAGGCGACGACTGCACAAAAGCTGGTCGACGCAGCCGTTCAGAAGTTCGGGTCGATCGATGCGGTTGTCAATAACGCCGGCATTTTCTCGGCGAAACCTTTCCCTGATTACAGCGTCGCCGATTTCCGTGCCCTCGTCTCGACGAATCTCGAAGGCTATATCTTCATCACCCAGTTCGCGGTCAAGCAGATGCTCGCTCAGAAGTCAGGTGGAAGCGTCACGGCCATCACGTCATCGCTGGTTGAAAATCCCATCGGCGGTCTGCCGGTGTCCCTGCCGATGATCACGAAGGGCGGTCTCGAGGCCATCACACGTAGCCTGGCCTCGGAGTATTCGAAGGAACACATCCGCTTCAATGCGGTCGCGCCCGGAGTCGTCGACACTCCTCTTCACAAGAATAACCCGAAGGATTTCCTGAAGACCTTGTCGCCGATGGGAACGATCTCCACTTCGGAGGACATCGCAAGCGCGGTCGTCTATCTCACCGAATCGCGCCATATCACCGGGGAGGTGCTGCACGTGGACGGCGGTGCGCACAACGGAAAATGGTAAGCCCGAAGGGCTCACGAGCAGCTAGCGCGGAGCGCCGGCTGCGAGACCTCGGGATCGTGCTCCCCAAGGCTCCCTATCCGCTCGGCGCATATGTTGAGGCAATTCAGACAGGCAGTCTGGTCTTCCTGAGTGGAATGCTGCCGGTCAAGGATGGCAAGCTTCAATTCGTCGGGCGGCTGGGCAAAGAGCTCGCCGAATCGGCTGGCCAGGATGCATTACGAACTGCGACCCTGAACGCTCTTTCTGCTGCGAAGGCGCACGTAGGGTCACTGGACCGCGTGACGAGAGTTGTCAGCGTAAGGGTCTACCTGGTAACACAAGGAGACTTCTACAACCAGCCCATCGTCGCGGACGCAGCATCGGAACTTCTCCGCGATGTATTTGGAGTGGACAAGATGTCCGTACGGTCCGTATTAGGAGTGACCGCCTTGCCTCTTGGTGCGCCGGTCATGCTGGAGGTAACGTTCGAAGTCAACAACTAAGAGAGTGGGAGCTTAGCTCCCGCTTTTTGGAAAACACCTGAGGGGATCATGATGGCAAATCGAGAGGGCTTAAAAGCGTGGACGGAAAATCGACTGACCTCGTGTTTGGGATTGCTATATCCGATCATTCAAGGCCCGCTCGGAGGCTTGTCTTCGCAGCGGCTTACGGCAGCCGTATCGAACTATGGGGGGCTCGGATCGTTCGGTGCTCATGGCCTCAAGCCGGAGACGATCCGCCTTGTCACTCGCGAGATCAAGAGCCTCACACCGAAGCCATTTGCCATGAACTTGTGGGTCTCCATGGAAGAGGAAGGAGCCTTGACGTCGACGGAAGAGGCATTTGATCGCAGCCTGGCCCCTCTGACGAATCATATTGAAGATGTCGGAGGAGTCAAGCCTTCCTTTCGCCCGTATGAACCAATTCGTTTCGAAGATCAGGTACAGGTTCTCCTGGACGAAGGGATCTCCGCATTCAGCTTTATTTATGGCATTCCCTCCAAACAGATTTTGGATGAGTTCCGGCGCAGGGGAGTTGTGCTCATTGGAACGGCGACAACAGTAGACGAAGCGATTGCCCTGGAACAAGCGAACGTTGACGTGATTGCGGCCTCGGGCTTTGAGGCCGGTGGACATCGCGGATCCTTTCTGCAACCGTCAGAAGATTCCCTGACGGGAACCATGGCACTGGTGCCACAGGTCGTCGATGCCGTGAGACTCCCGGTCGTCGCCGCAGGCGGAATCGGAGACGCGCGCGGAGTTGTGGCAGCTTTCGCTCTCGGAGCCGAGGGCGTGCAGATGGGAACCGCCTTTCTCCCGTGCGAAGAGTCGGGAGCGAACGCGCTTCATCGTAAGGCGCTTCTCAGCGGTCAAGCTAAGCAGACCGCTCTTACTCGCGGGTTCACGGGAAGACTTGCTCGCGGCATCAAAAACCACCTGCTCGACGAACTCAACCAAAAGGATATAGAGATACTGCCTTATCCACTTCAACGTGCGCTTGTGCGGCACTTATCGATTCCGGCCGAGAAAGCGGGGAGACCCGAATTGCTCCCTCTATGGGCGGGACAGAGTGCCACCCTTTCGCGCTGCCCCGATGTGCGTGCACTGCTCGACAGGTTAGTGCAGGAGATTTCCGAGATCGGCGGTGCTGTCCAGACCTGGAGCGCTCATCGTCGACACGCTTTGAGGCAAGATCGATGAAGTCAGGGAGGTGCAGACGCCATAGCTCGCAATGATGTGATGACAATTTGGAATTGGATTCGAAAGAGGAGCAAGAAATGAGCAAGTCGAAAACGCCGATCTCGCGCCGAGAGATTCTCATCGGCGGCGCCACCACATTAGCGGTCGCGGGGCTTTCCCTTCCGGCTGCTGCCGGTCAACCCAAACCCGCAGGCGCTCCCGCGCGGCAGAAACAAGTTCAAGGAGAAACTTACATGAACAGGATCACAACGAAAGATGGCACTTCTATTTTCTATAAAGATTGGGGCACGGGACCGACGGTCGTTTTTTCGCACGGATGGCCACTGAATGCGGACGCATGGGATGCGCAGATGCTTTTCCTCGGCCAGCAGGGCTACCGCGTGGTGGCGCACGATAGGCGTGGACATGGCCGTTCTGAGCAAACGTGGACGGGCAATGAATACGATACCTTTGCGGATGATCTTGCGGAGTTGCTCGAAAAGCTCGACCTAAAGGATGTCATACTGGTCGGCCATTCCATGGGCGGCGGCGAAGTCACTCGCTATGTCGGTCGTCATGGCAATAAGCGCGTCAAGAAAGTTGTGATAATCGGCGGAATTCCGCCGATTATGTTGAAGAGCGACAAGAACCCTGACGGCTTACCCATGTCGGTATTCGATGGAATCCGCGCCGGCCTGGTCGCGGATCGTTCGCAGTTTTATAAGGACGTTTCCGCACCCTTTTATGGCTATAACAAGCCTGATGCTAAGCCTTCGCAGGGTGTTCGCGATATGTTCTGGCTCCAGGGAATGCAATCGTCGGTGGTTGCCTCTTACGAATGCGTCAAGGCTTTCTCGGAGACTGATTTCACCGAAGATCTGAAGAAGATTGACGTCCCGACTCTGATTATTCACGGAGACGCAGATCAAATCGTTCCGATCGCTGACTCGGCGTATGTCTCCGCCAAGATTGTGAAGAATGCGACGTTGAAGGTGATCCCTGGCGCTCCCCATGGCCTGTGCACGACACACGCAGATCAGATCAACGCCGAATTGTTGGCCTTTCTCAAAGCATAGACCTCGCAGGCACAGCCCCAAAACGCTGTGTGCGCGGTCCCAGTAAACTTACGAGCCGCATAGTCTCGTGAGACCAAACGAAAAGGAAAAGGGGTTTCACATGAGAGTCGATATGAAGTTTGAAGTCGCTATTGTTCCCGTCTCGGACGTGGATCGCGCGAAGGCGTTTTACACAAAGCTCGGGTGGCGAGTCGATGACGATGTCGTCAATGGCGCTGATTTTCGCGCTGTTCAGCTAACGCCGTCGGGCTCGGCGGCCTCGCTCACGTTTGGGAAAGGAGTTACGGACGCCAAGCCAGGCTCGTTCCGTGGCGGGCTGATCGTCTCCGACATCGAGGCGGCTCACAAGCAAATAGTGGCCAGCGGGATCGAGGCGACCGAGGTCTTCCACGGCTCGCCCTTCTCCCCGGAGGCGCGCATCAGCGGCCCTGATCCTGAGCGTAAGAGCTACAGTTCCTACGTTGCTTTTCAAGATCCCGATGGCAACGCGTGGATCGTCCAGGAAGTCACGAGGCGGGCGCCGGGCCGCGAGCTGCCGAAGTAAACGGCGGCAGGAGACAACTTTCGTCTCCCCGTCCCTAAGGGGTGGGGAGGCGGTCGTTGAACGGCACGGTGGAACCGCGAGAGGGGCGCGAATAGATGACAAGATTTACCTTTCAAGCCTTGACGACGACCGCGGTTGAGTTCGCCACAACCTTTTGTTCGGACGCACAAAGGGAGGCGGGATCAGTGGGACAGCAGGTATCTTATCGCACAGTGATGGTCGAAGGTATCTCCATCTTCTACAGGGAAGCAGGACCAAAGAGTGCTCCCACCATTCTTTTGCTGCACGGTCTTCCATCGTCATCTCGGATGTTTCAGCCGCTGCTGAAACGGCTTGCAGACAACTACCATCTGGTTGCGCCCGACTATCCAGGTTTTGGACACAGCGATTGGCCTGACCCAAAACAGTTTGCTTACACCTTCGATCACATCGCCGAACTAATGAACGGCTTCACGGAAACGCTCGGTATGGCGCACTATACGGTCTACATGCAGGATTATGGAGAGCCGGTCGGCTTTCGCATGGCCCTGGCACATCCGGAGCGGGTGCAGGCTCTCATCGTGCAGGATGCGGTTGCCCATAACGATGGCCTTGGCGCGAACTGGGCGACACGCAGGGCATTCTGGGTGGACCGACCCGCCCATGAAGAGGCGTTGCGTAGCAACCTACTGGCGCTTACTACTACTAAGACACGCCACGTCGGCGACGACCCGAACGTTGAGCTCTATGATCCGGATCTGTGGACCGACGAGTATGCATTTCTTAATGCGCCAGGGCAGGCGCAGATCCAAAGCGACCTCTTCTATGACTACCGCACCAACGTCGACGCCTATACAACGTGGCAGGCGTGGATGAGGAGAACGCAGCCAAGGCTCCTTGTCATCTGGGGCAAGCATGATCTCTCGTTTGATCTCGGCGAGCCAGAACGCTATCGCGCAGATGTCCCAAATGCGAAGGTCGTCGTACTCGACGCGGGGCACTTCGCGCTGGATACCAAGGCAGACGAGATTGCGGACCTTGTGCGCGGGTTTAGGAAGACGCGTGCACCATCCAGATCGATCGAACCAGCAGACAGCTTCAATTGAGGAGAATGAACAATGCCGCAACTCATGCCAACTCCGCGAGAGGTAGAAGTGCGCTCAGCAGTCGAGCAGATCGCCGTCTTTGCCGATTCAGCTCGACCAGAGCACTTAAGATCCGATGCCCGACAACTCTTCAAGCGTAATATTCTGGACAGCCTCGGGTGTGCGATTGCTGGGCTCCAAGGTAGGCCGTTCCATGCGCTGCGTGAACAGTTCGAGGAATATAGAACTCCCGGTCGCTGCACGCTGATCGGGGGCGGCAAGACATCAGCAGATCAAGCGGCGCTTTTTAACTCGAGCCTGGTGCGCTATGTGGATTTGTTGGATAGCTATATGGCGATTGGGGGCCTTTGTCACCCAAGTGACAACTTTGGGACCATCCTTGCTGCAGCCGAACAAGCAGACGCTTCAGGCGAGGAATTCATGTTGGCACTCGCCGTAGCATATGAAATCCAATGCAGGTTCACGGCCGCCATACCCGTAATGGCGAAAGGCTTCAACCATGCTACGCAACTCGCGATCTCCACGGCAGCGGGCGCGGGGAAACTCTTCGGACTCTCCGCCGACGAAATCGCCAATGCAATCCCAATTGCGACTGTTGACAACATCTCGTTGGCCTGTGTTCACGCCGAGCCAGTTTCGCAGTGGAAGGGTTTCTCACCCGGAATGACCGGTATGCGCTCCGTCTACGCTGCCTCTTTGGCCAAGCATGGTTTCACAGGTCCGAAAGGTTTGTTCGAAGGCCCTTTCGGACTGGAACTCATGTTTGCACAGCCCATCTCTGTGAATTGGGAGGATCCCTCGCTCGACGTCGTCAAACAGACTGTCATGAAGAAATACTGCTCGCTGATCCATGGTCAACCTGTACTGGAAGCCGTGCTGGATCTGAGGCGTCGCAACAGTTTGACAGCGGCCGACGTTAAGGACGTGCGGTGCGACGTCTTCCAGGGGGCCTTCGATTTCGCAGGTGGTGGGGGCTTCGGCGCCAAGGACCACCCACAGGTCAAAGAGCAGGGCGATTACAACCTGAAATACCTCATCGCGGCCGCGCTGCTCGACGATCAACTTGGGCCTGCGCAACTGGAAGAGGCGCGTATCCAGGCTCCGGATGCCCAGGTTTTACTGAGGCGTGTCGAAATTCGTCCTGACGAGCGTTTCAGCGCTCGCTATCCCCATGAGCTAAGCGCCCGTGTCACTATTCGCACTAAGGGCCAACATGTCTTTGTGAAGGAACAGAACGGCTACGAGGGAGGCCTGACAAATCCAATGTCCTGGGAAAGGACAGTAGAGAAATTCCACTGGCTGACGGAGGCTTTCGCCGATGAGGAGCTTCGGAGCAGGCTCATTGCGGCAGTAGAACAGCTCGACAAGTCGGGGATATCGGATCTGACGGATCTGCTTGCTCAGGTTCGACCAACCGCCGTCTTTCCAGCTACGCACCCCGGTATTCAATAATCGTCTGCGGCGCCGTGAGGGCGTGGAAACCGCGAGACGAGAGTGCCTTGCCTCACCTGCCCGGTGCAATCGAAACCATGGCGTTGCAACACGCTTCATAAGCGGCGAGGCTCTGTCCAGCATTTGATTCACCCGATTCCGAATAGAAAGGCCGAGGTCGTGGGTTGTTACGGGGTAACCCGTTCCTGATCGTTCCTTACAGCGCCAAAAGAAGCCATCCGTGACGCTTGTTTTCTGTAAGTTACGACCATCCTCCTCGCCGTCACGTAAGAGGTCAACAACCACATGGTCGCGGTAGGGACGGCCTTCACAAGCCGCCCCCCCGCACAGATTCGGAATGCCGCTCAACCCTAGGTCGATTAGCGCATTGGCCTCTTCTCGGCAGTTGAGATACTTCCTTGTCGGAAGTCAATAACCACAAGATGATTTGTCAGAGTAATCAGCACGGCGCGGTATCAGAAAGGCGACCTTATCATAAGTTTCATATCGCATCCTTTAAGGGTTGCGATTCTGATGCCACTCGTGCGGTGTAGCTCCAGTGACCCTCTTGAACGTCCGCGTGAAGTGGCTCTGATCTGCAAAACCTGTTGCCACAGCCACCATGGAAAGGCTCTCTCCTCTCATCAGCAGTAGCTCCTGCGCTTTGCCGATCCGGGTGTTCAGTTGATAGCGATGCGGGGATACTCCTGTAGACGCCTTGAACATCCTTGCAAATTGCGAGGATGACAGGTCGACCAGACGGGCAAGCTGGAAAACAGAAACGGATGAATCGAGATGCTCGTGGATGAAGTCGAGAACGAGACGGAGTTGTGAGACCGATAGTCCTGAGTTCTCTTTTTGGGGTCGTCCCTGGAAGCAGGCGCTCAGGAGGGCGATCGTGAGTCCTTCTCCGTACAATTCTGCACTCGGGTCAGATGCGTCACATTCGGCAGCAAGGAGTCGCGCGCACTCGACCGCTCTTTTGTCATGAAGCATCAGCTCAGGGTTTCCTGCGTTGCCCGGGTCCAGATCGGGGCCGAACCAATCTCCCAGAGATTTCCTGTCGAAGCTCAGGCGAAGTTCGCGTACAGACTCCATGTTGTCCGTATAGCCCCAGACCCTCATCTCTGCCGGGACAAAACTGATGTGATTAGGCCGTTGACGTTCCAGGGCAGCGGGACGATGCAGATTTGTGCGGGCCTCACATCTGCCGCCTATCTCCGCGAGCACAACTGTGAGAGTGTCTTGCGGACCCGACAAATCGTGCCAGGCACGGCCTGGGTGGTTGAAGTGCTGCAGGTGACGAACCGCTATGCCCGCGAAGGTTCGAAGTCTGCTGTGCGCCGCCTTCATACCGTGCGGAGAACGAAACTCAAATGTGTCCGATCCCTCAGAAGCCTGCATCTGTCGTCCTCCTTTTGCGGCTCTCGCCCATGCCGTTTTCGTACAATCGTAGCCGTTTCGTACAAGCCATTCTATATTCCTTCTAAGTATTTTGAGAGAAATGCCAGGAGAAGAGTGGCCGGAAAGCTCAAAGGAAAGATCGTTACATTGGCAAAGAGAAACGAGGGAGAGAAGATGACAGCTGCAGAACTGATGCACCACAACTTCGATAAGATCTTCATCGAGCTTGATCCAGTGAAGCGCGAAGCCATGATGCGCAATGCTTATACGGAAGATTGCGTATGGATACACCCGGGTGGCCGCCTGGTCGGCATTGCAGCGGTCAATGAGGCAGCATCGGAAATTCGTAAGCACATCCCGGAGTACCGCTACACGGTGGTCGGCGATATTCGCACGATGCACAATGTCGGGATGTGCCGTTGGGGGAGCGGACTTCCTGGCCAACCGTTCCGCTATACCGGTACGGACGTACTGGAGGAACGCGACGGCCGTGTGGCTGTGTTCTACACCTTCATCGATAGTGGAACTCCGCCAGTCTCGTCGACGGAATAAGGCCTTCGCCTGGATGGAAAACGTGTGCGGACGCCAGTAGCACCGTTAGATAGCTGCCCGACTGCTGTTGCGAACGCAGCAGTCCGGCCTTATCCGTTCTCGTCAGCGGATGGATAACGACTAAACGCGCTTTCTTGAGTCAAGCAATTGTTCAATCTCGACGAGTGGCAGATGGTTGAGTCAGTGCGCCGGATAAACCGGCATGTTGTAGGGAATGAAAGAGTCCTACGAGAAAGGAGTAGCGAACCACTCGGCTCCGAGTTTTGCGTTGTGCATCGTGAGGTGCACGGCGAAGCGTAAACAGGAGTTCAGGCAGGGTGGGTATTGAGCTTCGAAAAGATGCAATCAGGACGCCGACGCTTTTGACTCGGCGGAAGGCAACACGAGCAGGGGGGCAATGGCGAGTTTCTGTCCGGTCCTGCGTAGTCGTAGACCCCAGACATGTCTGGAAGCTTCATGCACGAGAACCGGGAGACCTCGGATGCGCCTGCGAGCAGCAACAGCAGGACGGCGGGTGAAGGCTCAGGGCCGCAATACCTGCGTGTACGCATCCGAGGAGTCGGACAGCGGCATAGTGTGCGCTGAGCAGCGCACTGTTCATGAGGGTGAAAGTCCGTGCGCCGGGATAAACCGGTAGAAAGCAGAGGAGGAAGAAGCCTTACGAGTAAGGATTAGCGATCCGCTCGGCCCCGAGTTTTGCGTGGCGTTTCCGTGAGGGGCGACACGAAGCGTAAACAGGGGGATAGGTGGGCTGGGTATCGATCTTCGAAAAACCCCAATCAGGACGCCGACGTTTTTGGACTTATGCGGAAGGCAACATGCTCCGAGGGCGATAGCGCGAGCTCCGGAGCAGTCCTGCGTAGTCGTAGACCCCAGTGCACGCCTAGAAACTTTCTACACGAGAACCGGGAGACCTCGGAGGCGCCTGTCGGCGCAGTACTACGAAGAGTTCCTCGAGGGGAAGCTCCAGGAACTTTCCCATAGGCAGCGGAGTGAGCGACAGGACTGCGGGTGAAGGCTTTGGCCGCGAGACCCGGAGGCAAGCCACCGAGGAGTCACACATTGGCATAAAGGAGGGAAGTAATGGTACCTGTGAATCGCCCGAACAAGGATGGGAAACCATCGGCGGAGGGCGAGGAGGGAAGGCCGATGATCAAGGAAAACGCCCACCAACCACACACGACCTCGACACAGAGCGAGACACGCGTGTCCCAGGGGCTGGAGGGCGTGCGGAAAGCAGCAAAGGAGAATAAGGGAACGAGATTCACTGCTCTGCTGCACCACATGAGCGTTGATCTACTGCGGGAAAGCTTCTTCGCATTAAAGCGCAAGGCGGCACCCGGAGTAGACGGGGTCACGTCCTGTGATGAAAACGTACGCTCCCTCTTCGACGAACAGTTTGGCTGTCGCGAGCGCCATGCCGGAGGTGGCGGCGGTGATGACTGCAACTTTGCCGTTGAGCTTGCCCATATCTCTACCCCTTTTCTGTGTTCAACTCTTGATGGAATTTTTCGGGCTGTTGTGTGTGCTGCCCCTCGCATCGTCCTGATGAATAGATGGGCTAGGTACGAGGGAGATACAATAGTTCCGAAGTAATGAACTATTGAACCATGCCTTTTCCGACCCGGTACGGGCGGCGAAAGCAGATATCGTGGCTCAAGAGTGTTCACACAACTGCTCGATGTTTCTGACCGTCAGTGACAAGGCAATTGCTAAGTCTACGCTCTCGCAACACTTCAGGACTCTGAGAGAGGCGGGGCTGATCCGTGGCGAACGCCGCGGCGTGGAGATGCACAACACCTCGCGTTGCGCGGAGATCGAGGAACGCTTCCCAGGGCTGCTCCGGGCAATTATCAACGCTTACCATCCAATCTAACGATCAAGCTCAAACAAAGAAGCGCGTTGCGAAAAGATCGTTCAGGCGGTTAATCAAGAATAAGTAAGAAGCGGCGTCCATCTGCTGAGCTGACCACTCGCGAAGTGAATTAGTAATGTCAAAAGTCGGCTTAGCGGAAGGGATCGCAGCTAGAGCAGGACTGGATCCGTGATCCGCGGCGGGATCACCGCCACAAGCGCGTTTATCAGGGACGGGAGCCCTGTAAGAGAATATCGACGAATTTCCGCGCCTTTGCAGGCCAGTCATCCGCGCTGCCGGCGGTGGAGAGGCAGTAGATGGCTCGCATCAAGTCGATGGGATCGACATCCGGACGGAGATCGCCGCTCGCTATAGCGTGGCTGGCAAGCGCGTGGGCGGCCTCTTCCATCACCTGCGTGGTCTGCTGAAACACGCGCGAAGGGCCGCTGGCCATTGCGTTTAATGCCGGCGCGATGATCTTTTTCGTGGCGATGTAGTCAATGAAGACCAATAGCCATGCTCGCAGGGCCTCGATGGGGGGAGGGTTCGGCGGATAATTTGTTCTGCGCTGCCGCCAGCTTCTCGACTTCGGTGATGTAGACCGTCGCCAGCAAGTCGTCGCGGGTCGCGAAGTTGCGGTAGAGCGTGCCGGGTCCGATGTTCGCACGCCTGGCGATCTCGCGCATGCTGGCTTCGGCGCCGCGACGGTTGAAGACTTGCTTCGCGACTTCCAGGATGCGCTCGCGATTGCGCTTGGCGTCAGAGCGAGGCTTGCGGGCGGGTATTAGGGTGGCAGATTTTTTCATGGAACTTTCTGAAACCGGAGTACCATTCCGGTTATCTTCCTTGCTTCCTCAGGGCACCGTTTCAGCAATGTCGACCTGAACGATCCCAATTTTGAGACCACGCCGTACGAACCCTTTCTCGCTTACGGGCGCTTGAAGACCGCAAACATCCTATTCGCAGCTACTTTCGATAAGCGGCATCGTGAGCGCGGGGTCCATGCGGAGGCCGTACATCCAGGAGGCATACAGACCGAACTTGCCCGCCACATGGACCCGCCGCAAATGGAACAGATGGTCAAACAGATCAATGAAGAGGCAGCAGCAGAGGGCAAAGAGCCGTTCCAGTTCAAAACCGTTCCCA
>Ga0207034_1142_pt1 | contig 12013 bp, 10 predicted proteins | sample Alteio_BWMinCont_36_FD_153269 | JGI IMG/M metagenome (GOLD analysis project Ga0207034, IMG submission 153269) | Enriched cells from forest soil in Barre Woods Harvard Forest LTER site, Petersham, Massachusetts, United States -... | ecosystem: Environmental > Terrestrial > Soil > Temperate forest >...
GCTCGATCACGAAGGCTCTGAATTTCAAAAGCTTCCTGCAAACGAACAGCACAGTTTGATCACCATGCTCGTCAAAGAAGCGACAGACGAATTGCATGCCGAGCACATCGCTCAAGAGAGTGCGATGCGATTTCAGGCAGTGAAGAGCGCCCTGAAGGAAGACGGAAACCAAACCGAACTCAAATCTAAGGCGATACAACGCGCCATACTTGAAGTTGTCGATGAAACTCTGGCGAAAACGCATACCCACTTTTCCGACCTATCAGAGCAGGCCCAAAAGGCATTGGTCCAGTCAGCGCTGGCCGAAACGAATGCCCGCTACACCGCGACAGCCCGCGCCGTGGACGATCGCATCCAACAAGCGGGTCATGCGTTGAACGTCAACTCTCGGGCTTTGAAGGAAATGGTATTACGCGCACTTCACCAACAGGGGAAGCCTTTTAGTTCCCTCTCGGAAGAAGAGCAGTCTGCTTTGGCTAAGGCTTCTCTGGAAGATATCCTGGCCCGCCTGCGGTACGTGGACAGAGCTTTGGAAACGGGTATCTCCCGCACGGGCCGACCTTGGAAGTGGGATTTATACTGGCAACGGGATAAGCTCAGACAGGCTATCGTCGACGGGATCGGCGAAGCACTCGGCGAACGCCATTTCCGGGATCTTTCCGATGCCGAGGCCAAGGCTTTGGTCGGAACAATCGCGAAACATGATTTGGCGGAGATACAAGGCCGTCCCACGTTTGTTACCGCCGGCCTGGGACTGGGGACACCTATTTTACTTGGCTACGCCGGCACCCTTGTTTTGCCCTCCTCCCTGCAACTTCCTTGGATGGTTTTCACCAACCTTGTATCAACCCCCTTTAGTGCGGGTGTCACCTACTGGACGAATGGCAAACTGAAACCCTATATCAACAATGCGCCCCCAGAACCTATTACGAGCGCCCGCGACAATCCTTTCATTCCTGTTTGGGAGGCTACTGCTCAGGCAGCATTGACCGTCTCTGATCCTTCTAAGGATGGGGGCAACCAGAATAAAGATAAAGGCTTGGTTCTTTACAAGCTTGAATGGGCTGTGAACACGCCCAATGACCATGACGCCGAAGCGAGGGTGGCGGCGGCATTGCTAGAAGGACGCGCAACCTATGGCTATGTCCTGACTGAACAGAATACCCTCCAGCTTTTCAACTTTTACATGTTACTCAAAGATCGCTTTGCAAACCCACAGTCCCTCGAAAACATCAGGCAACAGATTCGCGAAATCGCTGCCAAACCCGGAATCGGAAAGAACATAGACACAGCCGGAGCGTTGCGGGATATGGACGGCATGTTCAACACTGACTTCCAAGCTCTGTTCCCCCCGGTTAAGCAGATCTATTCCGCACAAGCCGACGCGGAATTGAAAAGCGCGCTTACGGCCGCTGCTACGAACCCCGACAGCCGCGAGACTGCCAAGCGGGCAAGTTGGGCTGCTCTTTTCTACGCACTCCATTATCCCAATATGCAAATAAGCAATGCAACCAGCTTCATGTTTTATATGGAAACGCGGGATCGCCTGGCCAACCCGACGGCGTACGCGGAAGCAAAGGCCGAGATAGAGAAAGAGGCTCCGGACCTACACGTAGATCCTCAAGAAGCGATTCACCGGCTCGATCAAATTCTAAGGACAGACCTTTGGCAAACTTCGCCAGCACAACCGGCGGCGGCTAGCAGGTAAAAAGAGTCTACCCAGACGCTTTTTTTTTCGTGACTACTTTCTCTTCGAGCGTAGATCCGACCAGCCCCTCGATTTCAATATTGGCCTGGCTGTTGATGTTTCCGCCCTGAGCCTCTTCTTCGTTTTCATCATTGCTGAGATGTCCTGCGACGATGCCATCGAGCCGGAGTTGGAAGTCCCGAGCGTTGGAACAATGCAGGAGCGCCTCTTCTTTTGTGATCCATTCCTTTTTAAAAAGGTGCATCAAACTTTGATCAAAAGACTGCATTCCTGAGCTCTGGCTCTCCTCGATGGCCCGGTGAAGATCACCGGTGCGCTCGGGATCAGAAATCATCTCGCGGATGCGGGCGTTATTCAGCATGATCTCCACAGCCGGAATGCGAGACTTCGAGTCCTTGCACCGGATCAACCGCTGGGAAATGACAGCAACGATCACGGAAGCGAGCTGAGCCCGAACTGAAATTTGCATGCCGTTGCTGACATTTCCCAAGATGCGATTGATGGTTTCCATGGCATCGACAGTATGGAGAGTACTCAAAACGAGGTGCCCAGTTTCCGCCGCATTGAGCGCCATGAGAATGGTTTCCTCATCGCGCATTTCCCCAACTAAAAGGACGTCGGGATCCTGACGTAAGGCGTATTTTAAGGCTGCCGAAAAGTTTCGCGTGTCCAGCCCCACCTCTCGCTGAGTGACGATGCTCTTGCGATCTTTGAAGATGAATTCGATTGGATCTTCGATAGTAACGATGTGGCAGGAACGGTGGCGGGCGATCCCGTCGATCATCGCCGCAAGCGTAGTTGACTTCCCACTGCCGGTTGCGCCGGTAACCAGAATTAAACCACGCTGGGTCTTAATCAGTTCCTTAACCGTCGGCGGAAGGCTTAGTTCCTCAATAGCCTTGATGGTGTCTGGGATATGGCGGCAGACCAAGCGCGGGTTTCCGCGCTGCTGGCAGATATTGATCCGAAACCGAGAGTGTTGGGGAACCTCATACCCAAGATCGACTTCGTCGCCGTTCTCGTATCGCTCCCACTGACGCGGGTTCATCAATGCCCGTACCCACTGCATGAGTTGGGAATTGGTGAGGCGGGAAACGTTCTCTCCCGCCTCATCTGCTAAATAATAAAGATACCCATTCACCCGGACGATAGGCGGAAGCCCTGCCTTCAAATGGAGATCGGAGGCGTGCTTTTCACTCGCCTTTTTTAGGACCTGCTCGAACTCCTGCAGGGCGAGCAGCCTTATCTCGGAGATGTTCTTTGGTGCCTGCATGAGAAGTTTCGTCGTCCTCTTCCTCGGCGCTACCTTCGGTAAGCACCGGTTTCACATCCGAAGCGGCGGCACTCGATACCCCTGCTTTACCAGCCTTTGCCTCTATCCGCTTTCGCAACTTATCGACTATTTCCGGATGTTCCTTGAGGAAAAGCCGTGTATTCTCACGCCCCTGACCCAGTTTCTCCCCTTCGAAAGCAAACCACGAGCCGCTCTTATCAATCACCCCGTGCTGCTGCGCCAGGTCAATGATATCGCCTTCGATAGAAATCCCTTCACCGAAAAGCATATCGAACTCAACCTGTTTGAACGGCGGAGCCATTTTATTTTTCACCACCTTAACCCGAGTCCGGCTCCCGATCACTTCGTCGCCATTTTTCAACGCGGAAACGCGGCGGATATCCAGGCGAATGGAAGCATAAAACTTTAACGCATTGCCACCCGTGGTCGTCTCCGGGTTGCCAAACATAACGCCAATTTTCTGACGCAACTGGTTAATAAAGATGGTACAGGTCTTCGATTTGCTGATGCAGCCGGTTAATTTGCGTAAAGCCTGCGACATCAAACGCGCCTGCAAGCCCATGTGCGAGTCTCCCATCTCGCCTTCCAATTCCGCCCGAGGCACGAGAGCCGCAACCGAGTCTACCACCACCACATCGATGCCCCCGCTGCGCACCAGGATTTCGGCGATCTCCAATGCCTGCTCTCCCGTGTCCGGCTGTGAGATCAAAAGCTCATCGGTATTGACGCCGAGCTTGCGCGCATAGCCGACATCCAAGGCATGCTCCGCATCGATAAACGCGGCTACCCCACCCTCTCGCTGGGCTTGCGCCACCACGTAAAGGGCGATGGTGGTTTTACCCGAAGATTCCGGCCCATAGATTTCAGAAATTCTGCCTCGCGGCAACCCTCCGATACCCAATGCCAGATCCAACGATAAAGATCCTGTGGGGATGGTCCCCAAATCCATCGATAGCTTTCTGCCATCGCCCAATTTCATGATGGAACCCTTACCAAACTGTTTCTCGATCGACAGAAGTGCCATATTCAAGGCTTTCTGACGATTTTCTCCGCTTTCATTACGATTGATTTCCATGACTTCTCCTTAAATATTTCCTCAAATCGACGCCCGTATCATCAGGTGCAAAAGTATATTGCCGTAAATTCCAGCCACCACGTCATCCATCACCACGCCCCATCCCGATTTCACATATTCATCGAAATAATTTGCCGGCGGCGGCTTCACGATATCGAAAATGCGGAAGAGCAGGAATCCCCATACCAACCAATACCCCGTAACGGGTATGCCTACCATAGTGACCATGAAACCGACAATTTCATCGATCACAATATAGGAAGCGTCGGGTTTGCGAAAAATCCGGTTCGCCTCACCCGCCGCCCAAACCCCAGCCGCACCGACTCCAACCAACAACAGAAGTCCGACGGGCAACGGCAACGACCGCGTCCCCCAAACCAAAGCAACCCCGACCAAAGTTCCAAAGGTGCCCGAAGCGACCGGGAAAAAACCCACAAAAAGGCCGGTAGCTACCGCGAGCACACCCACCTTCTTAAGCCGTTTACTTTGCCCTTTCTTGCCACCCATGGCTAAGAGACTTACGTCAATTGAGGGGCCCTGTCACGCCACCGTTCGAGAACAAGGGGGTGCGGGTTTATTTCTTCCCTTGCAGGTGCTCGCGAAATACCGAAAGGTAACTCTGAAACTGCTTCTGCAGTTGCGACTTCACCATCCCCGTCGCGGGTGAGGAATTTTTTATGGAGACATGGACATCATCCTCGACCAACATTCCGGTCTGGTACGGGATAAGCCGCACGGTCTCGGTCGCGTAGTTGAGATTATTCTGGTAGTTCGTGATCTCGTTGAGAATGTGACTTTCTCCGTTCGCATCCGGCGTCAGCTGGAGGGTTTCCTGCCCTTCGGGGTACACCGTTTCGGTAAACGGCCCGATCGATTCTTCGACCGTAAGCGTATAGGTGTAAACCGTATGATCCGCATTCACGCTGGTGGTCTTTCCGTCTTTCATATTGTCGAAAAGCTGCGGGTAGATTTCGTAATCCGTCACCAGCGCGCCATAGGCCGCAGGCGTCGTCTTATCAAAGAAGGCGCGGAAATAATCCTGAAACTCCGTGTCGGTATTGACCGTCTCATCGAGCACGATTTCCCCATTCATTACCCGATCCATTAAACCCGGCGCATCGAACCCCGGCGGAACCCCATCGGCGCGAACCACCGCCGGCAAACAAACCAAAACACTGAGAATAAAAAAACGGCTGCTATTTTTCATTTATCCCCCAGAAACGTAGGTCTGGGCATACGCTGACACCGCCCCGAAACCCCGTCAAGCAGCGGCGTTCGGGAAGGATCCCAACATCAAATTTAAATTAAGGAAAGCCGCCGGTGGTGAGCCCTAATCTAAATGTACCCCTCATTAATTTTAATTCTGATGTTGGGATCCTTGTTCAGAGGATTACCGGTGATCGATCGGCGCGGCAGTTGATGGCTGCGCCGCCACTCGGTGTGGGAGTCCGGGATTCACCTTCTCCCTAGGTTGCTCGGCAGGGGCCACCACGCATTGCCCTTTTGAGTTTTTCACTACCTTCAAAGTAATCTGCCCCTTCTGTTCGTCGAGTTCGTAGCCGATTTGATCATCCGGAATAGTCCCCGCATTGTTGTCGATGAAATCCACGATAAATGGCTACCAGACCGACACATAGTGGGCTCGTACTCACCCCGAAACATACTTCTCTTTTTCCTTCCCCAAACTCCGGTAGGCCTTGTCGATCACGATGAAGTGGCGACCGAAGTCGGTGACGTCCGGGTTGAGATCGGGGTGGAATCTTTTGGCGAGCTCGCGGTAACGGTGGTGGATCTCCGACCAGCTGGGTGAGCCAGTAAGGCCGAGGGTCTCGAGGGAACGCACCAGTTCGGCCGGTATCCCTTGAACATTCGATTTCTGTTTTTCCTTTTTTCGTACTAGGGAAAGCGAAGGCGCCTTTTTCACCGGACGCCGGATTACCCAGCGCAAGGCAATCCAATGCAACAATTCGACGACAGTGATCCGAAAGAACCAGACCAAAACGCCGAAACCCACCCGCGCAATCGAGGTCGGATTCCAAGCCGGCTGGGAGTTTAGGTGCTCCTCTAGGAAATCGGGCTTATAATAAGTGTAGTAAAATGCCCAAAATAACAAAAACCCGATCGGAAAGACCAGCCCCGACGGAAGTCTGTCGAAACGCAGTTCGCAATAATATTCGGAGATTAGAAAGGGAATGAGGGAAAGGTACACGCTGGCCAGGGATGAATCCCTTTGGTCCACAAAACCTTCCCAAGGATCCGGCTCGCCGCGAGTATGGGAAGGGCGGGAAAAGCGCTCACGAAAGTCTTTAGGCCCTGGCATGATCCCTCAGCCTAAAACTGTTTGCAAAACAAAGCCCATGGGCTCACGCAGGGGAAATCGATTTGCCGTGTTAAAGGTTTGGAAGAAGAAAAGGGCTTGGCGATAACCGTCCGATTCCAAAATACTTTCTAGAACTACTTTTTTGACACCGCCGACGGGAGGGTGGTTTTGCAATTAGAATCCACACTTTAAGCCCAGCAGAAGCGCGTTGCCGCCGGTACTCATTGCGACATAGGTATTCGGGGCAGTACCGGTCCCCGAAAAACCGGCGGAGAAATTCTGGAATTGGAAACGGCTTTCGATGCTGCAGCTAGTTTCCCACTGGTAGTAAGCGCGCACGGCGAACTCCCAGGCGCTGACGCTGGTCGTGGCCGCGCCGCTGGTACCATTGTCCTCAGATAGCGACGGGAACAAAACGGCATTGCCGACCAATCCCATTCCGAAGCGGGCGGTGAACGGGAAAATAAAATCCCCCCCTAACAGAATGCCTTGGTATCCGGCGGCGGTGGGAGCCGTAACATCATTCGTGGGATCAACGCCAAAATGGATCGACGAAAAACCCAGGCGCCCCCTTAAGGTTGGCCCAAGCTCAGTACCCGACATATTCCAGCGGTATCCCCCTTGAATCCGAAACTGTTGGTACGATTGGTTCACCCGCCCGCCTGCGGTGTTGGTGTAACCGCCCACCGAAAAATCGTAGGTCAGATCGGCGAAAAACGCGCGCGTGAACCACCCTTCCGCCTCGATCTCAGCGCCCGGAAAAAAGGAATTGCTCGAATACTGAGTCCCACTCGGCACAGTGTGGCTCGACGTAAAGGTTGCGCCGCTCAAATCGATTCCGACTGCAGCAATTGACGGAGGACCGGCGACAATGGGCGGGTTAAACGGCCCGATCGCGCTGGTTGTCGCCTCATTTCCAAGGTGGCGGGGTTCGAGGAGCGGGATATCAAATGCGGGAAAGAGCGGTCCTTTCTCCCCCGCGTAGGCTGTCGCACTCGCCGGCCGGATCTTATTCTCGGCCGTAATTTCGCGCGGTTTCCACTCGGTTACAACCCGCCCAAACGAAAAGTCCGATTCCACGTGCGTAATCTGAATGACACCGGTTTCAACTAACTGCAAGGGCCCAGCCGCAGGCCCTGGCTGAGGCTCTAGAGTATAGGCTGAAAGCCGCAAACCCTCGCGGAAAAAGGGCCGCCCTCGGTCGATCACCACGCGGTAGCCATCGCGGCGCAATACGGTTGCCTCGAACGGAATTTGTTTGAGTGTTGCGTCCCAAACACGATGCGTCGCATCCAATACATCCGGCAGTTTCGGGCGCGATCCCACCACTACCTCGCTGCGCGCCATCACTTCAGGATTTTCGGAGCCAATCGCCACCAACCAAAGCGACATACGATAGGTCTCGTCCACCGATTTCATCCGGGCTATCCAAACACTCTGCAGCCCCTGCTGGGCCAACTCTTGGAAAACTGGCTTCCAGGGAGGAAGGCCCGCACTCTCCGAGAGCTGTGCTGTAGGCATCGGGTTCAGCAGCTCGTGTGCGGTCAAAAACCCTTGATCGGACCACTCGAATCGGGAATTTGCCCGCACCAAGCGGGAAAGTTCGAGTTCGATCTGACCACCGAAAACCTCTTTATTGGGGGCTACCATCACCCCCATAGTTTTTCGCATCGCAAAACGCGCATCCAAGACGGGCGAACCGAAAATGGAAAAAACGTGAAATAAAATAGCAACGACGATACAAGCACGGGATAGATTCATAGGCGAAAATGACACTGTTTTTGGGGGCCGAGGGATTATTTTTTTATCATAACACGGGTACTGGACACGGGTGTGGCGCGGCTGTAGGAATGTCGTAGTCCGCGGGAATGCATACTGCGTGCCAACCTTAATTGCGCAAGGCGTTTGGTTCTGCTATCCTTCAGGAGGTCAACGTTGCTCGAAATGAGTTGGGGGAAACCGTTTCTAATCGCCGCCTCTATCGCATGGGGAGCACTGATTGTCCTTTGGCCTCTTGGGAGTAATCTGGTGTCGAGCCGCTTTGATGCCCGGCAGCTCATTTATGGGCAGAGCCTTTACAAATCGTCGCTGACCAGTGCCGGATTCGGAATGCTCGGCGCGAACTTTTACGAGAGCAACGAGGGAACGAAACGGTGGAACATCCGGTCCCAGTTTGCAGAGCTTCATCGCAAAGAAAATTATGCATTCATGCAAGAAGTGGATGCCGAGTTTTACGCCAACCACACGGGTAATACCGTGCTTACCAAGAGCGATTATGGGCGTTCCTATCTCGACAAGAACCTCGTGGATTTGGACGGAAAAGTGTTGATCCAATCGAAGCGCGGCTACCGGTTCACTATGGAGCACCTCACCTACCACGGTGACCAGCACTATTTTGATTCGAAAGACCAAGTCCTCATGAAGGGGCCGGTAGCGGAAGCGCCCACGATGCAACTTCGCGGAACCGGAATGTGGGCTGATATCGATCATGAACACTTCTTGATGAAACATCGCGTTTCCGCTCTGCGGCGCCTTAAGACCAATGAATGGTTGCATACCCAATCGAATACGGGAGAGTTTTTTACCGACGAGCAGCATGCGATTTTTCGGGGAGCCGCGCATACCGTGATGCCGGACATCATCCTCGATAGCGACGATCTTGACCTCAATATCAAGGATGATACGGAATCGATTCTGGCCCAAGGGCATGTAGTCCTGCACAATAAAGACCGCCTCGGGCATGCCGAGCAGGCCGCAATCGTGGTCGGCACGAACCGGATCGAGCTCGAGGGAAAAGCTCGCGTCGATTCCAAGGGAAATGTCATCACCGGCGATAAGATTACTCTCTACACCGACGACGATCGGGTGGATGTGGAACAAGCCGAAGGGAGAGTCAAGCCGTGAGGTTGCGCACTGACTTACTTTGTAAAAGCTACAAGGGGCGCAAGGTCGTCAAGGGAGTTTCGCTGGCCATCGAAAACGGCCGTGTAGTGGGCCTCTTGGGACCGAACGGCGCCGGCAAAACCACCACGTTCTACATGATCGTCGGGCTAGTTCGCCCGGATTCGGGCTCGGTTTTCCTGGGGGATGACAACCTCGAACATCGCCCCATATTCGAACGGGCTCGAATGGGGCTGGGGTACCTGCCGCAAGAACCGTCTGTTTTCCGCAAGATGACCGTTTTAGAAAATATCTTTGTTGTTTTAGACAATTTAAAGATTAGCCGAAAAGAAAAGAGGATAAGAGCCGAGCGGGTGTTGACTGAGCTCGGGATCGTACGGCTTTCGAACCAGAAGGGATTTACTCTGAGCGGGGGCGAACGCCGGCGCCTGGAAATAGCCCGGGCATTGATCCTCGATCCCAAGTTCCTCCTGCTCGACGAACCTTACGCCGGAATTGATCCGCTGGCGGTGATCGAGATCCAGCAGATCATCCATACGCTGAGGGAACGCGGTATTGGCGTAATTATTACGGATCACAATGTGCGTGAAACGTTGAGTACCTGTGATGAAGCGTATTTGATCAAAGAAGGGGATATTTGGGTGCATGGCACACCCAAAGAAATCGTTGAAAACGACGCGGCAAGGCGCTTTTATCTAGGAGAAGGTTTTAGGTTATAAGTTATGGCAATGGGCTTAAAGCAAACTTTGAATTTGAGCCAGCAACTGGTGATGACCCCCCAGCTGCAGCAGGCTATCAAGCTGCTCCAACTCTCGCGCATGGAGTTGGAAAACCTCATCAATACCGAGCTGGTCGATAACCCAACCTTAGAAGAATCTGCCGACTCGGAAAGCACCACCCAAAGCATGGAGGAGATGGAGCAGCAACCGCCTGCTAAGGCCGAGGAGAACCCTCAGGCGTCGGAAGATTTCAATTGGGAGAGTTACCTCGAAAATGCCCGTTCGGCGCCGACACTTCCCGTGTACCGGGGTGGTGACGAAGAATTGCCGACCTACGAAAATACCCTGAGCCAGCCGTCCTCGTTATCCGATCACCTCATGTGGCAACTCAAACTGAGCGACATGAACGACAAGCAGAAGTCCATTGGAGAGGTGATTATCGGGAACGTCAACGAGGATGGTTATCTACAAGCCTCCCTGGAAGAGATCGCTCAGAAAGAAAGTTTTGATCTGCACGAGCTCGAAGCCGTTCTGTACCGGGTTCAGGAATTTGATCCGGTGGGCGTTGCGGCGCGCGATTTGAAGGAATGCTTGCTCGTCCAAATTTATGATTTGGATTACACGGATGAAATTCTGGAGCGGATGGTGGAAAACCACCTCTCCGATCTGGAAAAGAAAAATTATAGCACCATCGCCAAGACACTCGGAATTACAGTGGAACAGGTTATCGATCGGGTGAAGCTGATCGAGGAAATGGAACCCAAACCCGGCCGTCAATACGGCGGAGCTCCCTCCCATTACATCATTCCCGATATCTATGTCATCAAGCGCGGGACGGAATATGTGGTGATGTTGAATGAGGATGGGCTGCCTAAGCTCAAGATTTCTCCGTTTTATAAAAACCTGCTTGACGAAAAATCGGCGGGAAACCAAGCCAACACAAAAGAGTACATTCAGGGAAAGCTGCGCTCTGCTGTTTGGCTGATTCGCAGCATCCACCAACGGCAGCGGACCATCTACAAAGTAACTGAGAGTATCGTCCGGCAGCAGCTGGAATTTTTCGATAAAGGCATCGCCTTTTTGAAGCCGATGGTATTGCGGGACGTCGCCAATGACATCGGCATGCATGAGTCTACCATCAGCCGGGTGACGACCAACAAGTATGTCCATACCCCGCGCGGGATTTTTGAGCTGAAATTTTTCTTCAACAGCGGCATCAGTCGGGTTCATGGCAGCGACGTCGCGAGCGAAAGCGTCAAGGAAAAAGTTCGGGCGATTATCGCTACGGAAGACGCGATTCATCCGTTCAGAGAAGATCGTCGAGCTGCTACTTAAAGAGAACATCAATATCGCTCGCCGTACCGTTGCCAAGTACCGGGAGATGCTCGGCATATTGCCTTCCTCAAAACGCAAAAAAATGTTTTAGAAATCTACGGAAACCCCCAAAAAACAGGTTGGACATAATGGAACTTAATTTCGCATTTCGAAAGATTGCACCGACCCAAGCCCTAAAAGATCACGTCGCCAAGCGGGTAGAGAAATTCGAAAAGTTTGTCACCTACTCCATGGAGATCGTGGTGAGGCTAAGCCTGGAAAAAATGTACCATTGCGTGGAGATCTCGGTTCATGCGGAACACCGCACGCTGGTCGCCGTCGCCAAAACGAAAGATCTGTACGAGTCGATCGACCTAGCCGCGCATAAAATCGAAGCGCAGCTCAAACGCGAACGGGAACGGAAAAAGGGGCACGGTTCCGCGCGGCTAGCTGTTCGTCCCAAATCCCTGCGGCTCGCGAGCGATGTGGCGGCGGATATTCCACACCGGGAAAAGAAGCAGTAAGACCACTCTCAGTCTACACCCGGTTCAAGACCACCATTCCAAGGATACTCATTAGAAAACAAAAGAATAAGAAGCGCCGAAACGACATAGCCCCTCCTCACCTCACATATCGGCGCTACGCGTCAAACCTTTACCTAGAAGCCTTCCCCATTGAAAAT
>Ga0207034_1143_pt1 | contig 11996 bp, 12 predicted proteins | sample Alteio_BWMinCont_36_FD_153269 | JGI IMG/M metagenome (GOLD analysis project Ga0207034, IMG submission 153269) | Enriched cells from forest soil in Barre Woods Harvard Forest LTER site, Petersham, Massachusetts, United States -... | ecosystem: Environmental > Terrestrial > Soil > Temperate forest >...
TAACCGCATAGACCCATTTGGTCTTGATTTGCATAACATGTTTACGCCAGCAAATATAGTACCAATTGTCGTTTTAGATGTTTATGAACATGCTTATATGATTGATTATGGTATTGATCGAGCTAAATATCTAGATGCCTTTATGCAGAATATAGACTGGGATATTGCTGGTAGGCGTCTTACGCAAGCAACAAAAAGCCCATGTTGCCTGGTAGATCCTATTGGTTAATCCCATTGGTAGGTAGCTGCCTGCAAAACATAAAAAGATGGTTTTGGGTTTATTGCTCTTTCTTGGTGCCATTTTGCTTTTATACTTGGCTTGCGAATGCTCCATTGGGGATTGCAATCCGCTCTGGCTTGGCCGGCTTGCTTGTAGCCTTCCTTATTTATGCGCTGTGGAAAATAAGTTTGCGTGAAATTTCATTAGCCTTCTTGACATAGCCTTGATAAAGTTTAAGATGTTGACTCAATTGATTTTGGGATAGTCCTTCTAATTTTTTGTTGAGCAAAGCATTAAAATCGCGCGCCACATAAGGCTCATTTGTCGATTCAGGAGACGGAGTTTGAGAAGCTGCTTTACCCATGGCATTAGAAGCAAACAAAGTTGATGCAGTGAGAGCACCCATCACCAACACATCACGACGGCTCAGTTCGGATTGATTGTGGCTTACTATATTGTTAGAAACCTCTTCATGGTCTTCCCGAGGATCAAGGTGCTTTGCTTGATTAATCATTTTTCGTCCCCCTTTAGAAATAATCCAACATAATATTGTTGTCAGCTTGGAAAGCTCTTTTGCATTAAATCTGTCATTAGCGTAAAGAAACAACAGATGATCCGCCGACCATTAGCAACTCCTTTATAGTTTGCCTGTTTTTATATTTTGGAAGCCAATAGCAGTAACAGTACTATAAAATGAATAATAGAAACTACTTCAGGATAATAAAAAATGACTATTGCTGAAGCTAACACCTTCAAACCAAGTGCTAGTTATAGCCTTACTTTGCGTCTTAAAATTAACAATGTCCCAGGAATGCTTGGCAAGGTAACATCGCTAATTGGCCAAATAGGCGGCGATATTGGCGCTATTGATATTGCCGGATTTGAAAAAAACTTTATTATCCGAGATCTCACAATCAAAGTAAGAGACTCAAGCCATGGTGAGAGTCTGGTGGAAGCTCTAAAAAAAATCAGAGAGATTGAAGTTATTCATGTCTCTGACCGTACTTTCTTGATGCATTTGGGAGGAAAAATTAGAGTTACCAACAAAGTTCCTCTACGTACGCGCGATGATCTTTCCATGGCTTATACACCTGGTGTGGCTCGGGTCTGTATGGCTATACATAAGAATCCAGAAGATGTTTACACCCTTACCATTAAGCGTAACAGCGTAGCAGTTGTTACTGATGGCACGGCAGTATTGGGACTGGGCGATATTGGTCCGCAAGCAGCATTGCCTGTCATGGAGGGCAAAGCAATGCTATTCAAGGAATTCGGTAAAATAGACGCATTCCCCATTTGTTTAGACACTCAAGATACTGAACAAATAATACAAACAGTAAAAAACATAGCCCCTGTATTTGGTGGCATCAATTTAGAGGATATTTCTGCTCCGCGTTGCTTTGAAATAGAATCACGACTCAAGCAAGAGCTTGATATTCCTGTTTTTCATGATGATCAGCATGGCACAGCTGTGGTAGTATTAGCCGCCTTACTTAATGCCCTAAAAATTACAAATAAAAAACTCAACGACTTAAAGGTAATTGTAAGCGGAGTAGGAGCAGCGGGCGTAGCTTGCACAAAAATTCTCATGAGCGCTGGTGTCCGCGATATTATTGGTTTTGATCGTAGCGGCGCTATATATAAGGGCCGTAAAGAACACATGAACTATATGAAGGATTGGTTTGCGGAGCACACTAATCCTTCGTTGTTTAAGGGCAGTCTCAATGAAGCATTGGCAGGCGCAGATTTATTTATGGGCTTATCCGGACCAGGCACAATCGAGGCAAGCGCCTTAAAGAAAATGAATAGAGACTCCATTGTATTTGCTATGGCTAACCCTACTCCAGAAGTTATGCCGGAAGAAGCAGCCCCATATGTAAGAATTATGGCTACAGGCCGGTCTGATTATCCAAATCAGATTAACAATGTCCTGGCCTTTCCCGGTATCTTCCGCGGTGCTCTCGACTGTCAGGCAAGCGACATTAATGAAGAGATGAAATTGGCAGCTGCTCACGCTATTGCCTCTGTCATCAGTGATAACGAACTCAACGAGGACTACATTATTCCAGGCGTATTTAATGCTAAAATAGTAGAGTCGGTAGCTAAAGCTGTAGCTTTAGCGGCCAGTAAAACTGGTGTCGCCCGGAAACAAATTAGAAGCATGGACTCCTCTGGTGCTAATTCGACAATATTAAGCGACAATTTCGCAGACAACGAACAATATTAAAATAAATGTCAAAGTTAGATAAACAACGTATAGATAGAGAAAAGGAAGCTCTAAAGAGAGAAGAGCTTGAGCGAGCAGAGCGCCGAAAACAAGAACAAATTGAGCGTACGCGTCGTAAACGTGAAGATGAACAAAAATACTGGACTTTGAAAGTCATCCGTATGCAAAAAGAAAAAAAGGAAAAGGAAATTGCTGAAATCCAAGAAAAAAGCCGACAATATTTAGAAGAAATAGAAAAAAAGAAGAAAAAATAGATCTATATCAAGAGCTCTGACCAGTTCCAGTTTTATTCTCTGCAGTCATTTTCTGCCTTTGCCTATGGCGGTTTAAAACCTCCGAAAAGAACCCTGCCATTAGCAACACTGCGCAAGCTAGTATAAGAAAATATACTTGCTGTCCAACAAAAGCTGCTGCCACTAAGCCAAGCAAAGCCGAAATACCATAGAGCAAGTAAGCAACCGATTTTTGCGATAACCCGGCCTGCAATAATCTATGGTGAATATGTTCCGAATCTGGTGTAAAAATAGACTTACCCTGGGCTGTGCGACGAATAACTGCCCAAGCTGTATCCAATAAAGGAAAGAAAAATATCAATATAACTAGCAAAAATGTTGGCACAATCAATGTAGCTGCCGCAGCCCCTTTAATAACACCTGTTATTGACACCGCTCCCAAAATAAAGCCAGTTAAATAAGCACCCGAATCTCCTAAGAATATGCGGGCAGGATTAAAATTCCAACGTAAAAAGCCAAGCAAAGCACCAGCAAGAACTGCTGCAGTTAAGGCAGCATACGGACGATCGATGCTCGTCGCCATAGCCACTGTCCAAATAGTTAAAGCAGAGATCGCGGATACCCCAGCTGCTAACCCATCCATGCCATCAATTAAATTAACAGCATTAGACATACCAACTAACCAAACAACAGTTAAAGGTAAGCTCCATAGACCGAGATTGATAGAATTATTAGCATGTACACCTAAGCCACAAAAGTTAGAAAAACGACTCAAAATATCGGAAAAACCATGATGTCCAATCATCAAACCTGACAAATTACAGGACAAAGGAATGGTTTTAATGCGTACCCCTAAAGAGTAAGCTGTACAAGCAGCAAGAGTCTGCACCAAAAGCTTAAGCTTGGCTGGCAAAGATTCCAAGTCATCAATTAAGCCAAGGATAAAAATCAAGGTACCACCAAGAGCAATACCAGCCAAACCGCCCTCTCCCACTCGTGCATTTTTTGGAAATCGACCAGTCAACGCCACTAGCGTTGCTATCGTTAACATGACACTTATATAAATAGCAACGCCGCCCAAGCGCGGCACTGGCAATTTGTGAATACGTCTTTCTTCCCCAGGTTGATCAACAAGGCCAAGCCTCAATGCCCGGGCTCTAATTTCAGGAGTAAGCCACCAGCTAATAGAAAGAGCAATCAAAAAACCTGGTATCTGGGTTTCATCAAACCGTCCATCACAAATAAAGATGGCCCAAACTACACCAACAACAAGAAGAAGTAATTGAAAAAATCTTATTGCCAATCCTGTCTACTCCTAAGACCTATTAAAAAATATTGAATTTATCTTACCCCGACATGTTTTTCACAAAGGCCAGTATAAAGTGGAAACTTTTTGCATAAATCTGCTACTGCCCTTTTAACTTCATTCTGTATTTGTTCATCTTCAGAGTTCTTGAGGATCTTAGCAATTAAATTAGCAATAATTTCCATTTCGTTGACACCCATACCACGGGTTGTCACAGCTGGTGATCCAAGTCTAATGCCGCTGGTGACAAACATCTTTTCTGGGTCATTAGGTATGGCATTTTTATTAACTGTAATACCTACATCTTCCAAGACAGTACTAGCCTTTTTGCCAGTCATACCAATAGAGCGTAAATCAACACATAATAAATGATTATCCGTGCCACCAGAAACAATAGCAAGACCATTGGCTTGTAAGGCTGTAGCTAAAGCATTGGCATTAGCTTTAACATTGCGCTGGTATTCGACAAACCCAGGCTGCGTAGCTTCATGGAAGGCTACTGCCTTAGCCGCAATAACATGCATTAAAGGACCACCTTGAATGCCCGGAAAAACCGCTTTGTCTATAATGCTAGCAAATTGCTCCTGACACATTACTACACCAGCACGTGGTCCTCGTAAAGTCTTATGGGTGGTAGTAGTAACAAAATGCGCATGTGGAAATGGACTGGGATGTAAGTCAGCTACAATCAAACCAGCAATATGAGCAATATCAGCCATGAATAAGGCGCCCACACTATCGGCTATCTTTCTAAACTTTTCAAAATCGATAATACGTGAATAGCAACTAGCTCCAGCAATGATTAACTTTGGTTTGTGCTCCTTTGCTAAAGCCATCACTTGATCATAATCAATGAGAGCAGTTTGCGGATGAACACCATACGCAGCAACCTTAAACCATTTGCCTGAAATGCTAACAGGCGATCCATGTGTCAAATGTCCACCATGATCCAGCCTCATGCCTAAAATAGTATCGCCGGGATTTAAGACAGCAAAATAAACGGCCATATTAGCCTGTGCACCACTATGCGGTTGTACATTTGCATGAGGCGCTTTGAAAAGCTTTTTGACCCGATCAATAGCTAGCTGTTCTACACCATCTACATATTCACAGCCCCCATAATACCTCTTACCAGGCAAGCCTTCTGCATATTTATTAGTTAGTACAGAGCCTTGCGCTTCCAACACAGCCTCACTAACGTGATTCTCGCTTGGAATAAGTTCAAGCACGTCTTGTTCTCGCTTTAGCTCGCCTTGAATAAGATCATAAATGGCTTTATCTGTTTCTTTTAACTTACTCACTTGTTTTCCTCGATACCTGCTAATTAAATATTGTACCTAAAGAAACCAAGGTATTCGAGTACCGGTAACTATATAAGTCCTAAGGATTTCATCTTTTTGCCGGCTCGATGTTCTATATATGTCTCCAATAAATGTCTTGCCGCTTGAATCGCCTTTTCAATCAAGTCATTATTTTGAGCATTAACCGGATTTGCCGTTTTATCAACTGGAAAAGCGGTGCTAGCAAGAATCAATTTTTTCCAAACAAGAGGGGTAAGATAAGTAAAGAAAGATGATAGCTGCTTATCAGGCATCTCACCAGTAATATTTACCGCACTAGATTCAGCCAATCTCAGGTTCTGTCTTCTTAATTGCTTAGGGGAAACGTCACTAGAAAAGCAAGTATTGCAGATAGCACCACCAAGATCATGATGGAAAATGCTTAGATCATAATCTAGTAATCGTCTGCGACAAATAAGGCAAGATTCAAGCTCGGGCTTAAGACCCACTAAGTGCAGTAAAGATAATTGAAAAGTCAAACAAAGATAAGCAGCATTTTCCTGCGAAACAGACAATTGTCGCAACGCGTTGACTAATAGTTCAAAGTATAATTGCGCCTCTTGCCCCAATCCCTGACCAAAATGGCAGGTCAATTCGGCATAATACAGCCCATAAGACAACCGAGTTAAATCATTACGGATACCTTTAAAACTTTCTATGCCCTCGGCTTGCGTAATAATATCGAGCGAACGACCATTGGCAAGCAGTAATTTATTTACCGCTAAAAGCTCTGCCCGCCCAGCGATTTTAGAACCAGGTTTTCTTGCCCCTTTAGCCACTGCCCTAATCAGACCACGCTCAGCCGAAAAAAGCGTAATTATTTTGTCTGCTTCGCCCAGATTAAAACTGCCGACATTAATGGCGTTAACTGAGTAAGTAGGCATAGAAACTAACCTGCTAATTTAAAGGACTGGTTGTTTTTTCCTTTTGCCCTTGCTTGGGCTGATCTTGCGCCATTTTTGGCCAGTCAGCATGGATAAAGCCTAATTCAGGCTTACCCACTACTTCAAAGGTATGGGCACCAAAATAATCTCTTTGTGCTTGCGTTAAATTTTGAGGCAAATTAGCACTTAAATAGCTATCGTAATAATTTAAGCTAGCTGTTAGCGCCGGTACAGGAATTTTTTTCTCTATCGCAAAAGTAATTGCATAACGCCAATTAGAATCTGCTTCCTTTTGAAAATCAGCAAATTCAGGATCTAAAAGTAAATTAGCTAATTTACTATCACGGGCAAAAGCCTTTCTAATTTGTTCTAACAAACGTGCTCTAATAATACAACCGCCTTTCCATATACGGGCTGTTTCAGCCAAGTTTATGTTCCAATTATATTCTTTCGACCCAGCAGCAATTAAAGCCATACCCTGAGCATAGCTGCATATCTTGCTACTGTAGAGCGCATCATGTAAGGCAGAAATAACTGCTTCTTTGTCTCCAGACCCGGGCTTAATAACAGAATGATTTAACTTAGAAGCGGCATATACACGCTCATCTTTTAAGGCAGATAATTGTCTAGCTACTAAGGCAGCATCGATAGTTGGTATGGGAATACCGAGTTCAAGTGCTAGCTCAGCCGTCCATTTACCTGTGCCCTTTTGTCCGGCTTTATCAACAATTTGATCAACAAAGGGTTTTCCTGTTTGCGGATCACTTATTGCCAAAATATTGGCGGTAATTTCAATAAGAAAGGAATCTAAAATCCCTTTATTCCACTTTGAAAAAGTTTCAGCAATATCAACCGCTGATAAGCCGAGTCCACGCCTTAAAACATCATAGACTTCGGCAATAAGTTGCATGTCACCATATTCAATACCATTGTGGACCATTTTGACAAAATGGCCAGCACCATCTGGTCCCAAATAAGTAACACATGGGCCATCGTTGACTTTAGCAGCAATTGCTTCCCAAATCGGCCGAATTTCTTCATAAGCCTCTTTGTTGCCACCAGGCATAAGCGAAGGACCATTAAGAGCTCCTTCCTCACCACCGGAAACACCAGAACCTATAAGATATATACCTTGCTTTGCCAGTTCTTTTTCTCTACGCCGGGTGTCTTGAAAGTGAGAATTGCCACCATCAATAATAATGTCGCCTTTATCTAGATATGACTTAAAGCTCTCGATCGTTTGATCTACAGCGTCTCCGGCTTTGACAAGTAAGATAATTTTTCTTGGCTTTTCTATGCAAGCAACAAATTCTTTCAAATCGTGACAACCAATAATATTTTTGCCCGCCGCTTCTTTTGCCAGGAAGGCGTCTGTTTTTTCTGTTGTCCGATTATAAACAGCAATAGGAAAGCCATGGCGCTCAATATTTAAGGCCAGATTCTCTCCCATCACCCCCAGTCCGATTAAACCTACCTTAGCTATCTTATTCATATTGATATTGACTCATCATATTAAACGTGTTTTACAGAATTGTACTCAATTTGGAATTGGATCGTCGGATTGAACATCTACCACCCGGACGCCGGCACCAGTCAGAAAATCTATTACATCTTGAACATGACCGCCCAATGGCCATAATGGTATATCTAAATCGACGCTGGTTGTATGAAAAATTATACTGGCTGAATCTTGATAAGGATAGTATTCAACATACTTTATATCTGACAACAAGATTGATTGATTAGTTTGTTTTTTTCTTAAATGATCAAATTTCGAAAAGGTGACGTCTTGATTAGTGACCTCCAGCGTGTAATCACAAAGAATGTCACCGATTAATCTATAAACAACAACACCTAAAAGGACGGCGAATACCAGGGCAGATACAAACAGAGAAAAGGCAAAAAAATTATTATGCTTCGATGCCAGATAACTAGCAAACAATGTTATACCAACCATCAAATAGCCAAAACAAACGCCCCACAGCATAGGCACAGTGTGTTGGTAATAACCTTTACGATTAGAGACGAGCTTTATACTGGCTTTCATCAATTAACCCATCAATCAAATACTATACGAGCGTTATTTATGCCTAGCCGAATCAAATAAAGCGATGCCCACAAACATTGATCTATTTCATTGCTAACGTTCTTGTCCATGTCACTATACTGCTCAACTACCGAATAGCATTAGAACTAAGGTAAAAGTGATACTGTTCCATAAGCCATGAGCTACCATAGCCGGCACAATACTGTCTGTAGTTTCATAAAGGTAAGCGAAGATGCTACCCAAACAAAAGAGTGGCAATACCGCACCAAGATCGAGATGGGCAATAGCAAATAGTCCGCTACTTAAAACATTAGCTACTAAGATACTATGACGACTGCGTAAATATTTGTAGAAAAACCCCCTGAACAATCCTTCTTCGCATAGGGGTGCTAAAACACCCAGAGTGAAATAAAAAAGTAATATAGCCCAAAAGTTGTTTTGTTGTGCTGCTTCCATGACAATAGCTATAACAGGATTACTGGAACCACTGGAGCCAAATAAATTAGCTGAAATAAAATAAGCAGCGATAACAAGTGGCATGGCAGCAAACCAGCCGAGAATTCCCACTAATATAAGAGCAATCGCTCCATGTTTATCTACTTGCCAGCGAAAATTTATCCCTTCCGCAAACTTTAGCCCATTTGGTCTTAAAGCAAAAAGGTAAATATATAAAAGGGCAGGACCATTACTCAATAAATAAATCAAAGCAATTGATATTGCTGAGGCAAAAGAACCAAAAAATGAAAAACTCAAACCTTTCTGTTTAAGCAAACTAGCACTATAGCCAATCACAATTTGAGTAAAAAACCAAGCCAGAAATACGCATGCCACAGTTTGCCAACCGAATTTGGCAGGATCTGTCTTCAATGTAACAGCCATTTTTTTAGCTTCGGTGTCCATAGTAACCGGTCGGTTACCGACTATAACCAACTGATAAATTATGACTACTACTCCTACAAGTGCAGCTATGGTGCCACAGAATCCAATCAGCACAAGTTTAAAAACATAAAGCCAGGTCTTATTTTTAATTGCCGAAAATAACTTTTGATAAGAGGCATCTTGATGGTTGAGTTTGTAAACTCTCAATAGTACCTGCTCTTTGTACCAACCGTCAGATAAATAACCTTCAAGAAAATGAATGTCAGCCGTAGAAAAAATAGCTGCGTTGCTCTGGGGCGGGGTAGAGCTGCTGGCAGGCAAACCAGACCCATATATAGCTAAGATTAGCTTGGCAAATTTGGCGGTAGAACTATTAGAGAGATCCTTTTTTTCTTCAGCGGCACAAATTAATGATAATCTTGCTAGATTAGGCTTTATATCCTGTCCAACGCGCTCATCCAAAATCATTTTTTTAGCAAGAATTTCCGTGTCGTAAGGCTCTTTAGTACTAGCATCACTCAAAAGATCTTTGGCCTGGCAAACAACTTTATCGTAGGTTTGAAGCACATTCTTCTGTGATTTTTTTTGCATTCCATATGAAGATTGAGACAAATAGCCAGCAGCATCCGCCATACGCATAAGCATTTCAGCACGATAACATTCAACCAAAGCAAGTGATCGAGAGACAGAATTGGCGCGTTGACTGCTTAAATAAAATGCTTTCAGCACAATAAGCGCCAGAAATGCAAGCAGTAAAATTAGAACAGCATTTTTAATCGCTAACTTTTTATTCGCCAGAAAAGAAGGTGGCACCATATTCGCCTAATTCACCAAAGCCACTAAATTCACCATAATCGCCAAAGCCTTCTGGTCCGGCAAATTCAGTACCAAGGTCATACATAAAGTCAAGCTTAGTACCGTCTTGAATATAGCCTTGCTGACTGGCAGGGACTTGATCAGCATAGTAACCCCAGGGAAAACGAGAAGACAGCTTACGGTGTGTTAGAAAGCGGGGTAGTTTAATGTAACGCAAACTAAAGAAAACAAAGAGAACGACCGGTATTTCTACTAATAATAAATTTCCCCAGTTCATAATTGTTCTTCTTGTCTGCTGATCAGCTTTAATTAATAAAGCCGTCTGGTCCCTTCCTGCCGCTAATCCTAATAAAGATGGCTAGTCTAGTCAAGGTTAAAATGGGGAAAATACTATAAATATGCGCTATCTCGGCTTCAAGGTTCACAGTGGGAGGCTTCAATGGCATAATTTATATGCCATCGTGCCAATGCCACGTGCGTACCCACCTCGTTTCGCTCTTGGGGCTCCCACAGCGTAACTCATACGCTGTTGCCACTCGCTTCACCAAATTCTGCTTTACTCCCTTTATAAAGGTTGTTTCAGCTAGCTGAACTCGTATTATGTCTATGCTGAGAAATTATTCTGGATCTGTAAGAAGGGCAACTTTTTGACTGCCAACCGTGCTAACAGACATTTTTGGCGACTGGGAACGCTTAAAATTTTCAATATAACGCCTTAAAGCCTCTCTAATTAAGTCAGAGCGGCTTCGGTGCTCAACCTGAGCAACAAAATCTACCTGTTCGAGCAAACCTCCTGGAAGGGCAACAAGTACTTTCTTTGGCATTTCAGTTCCTTCTTAATAACAAAATTAGAGTCAACAAATAACGACTTTAGAACAATCTGTAAAACTTTGGCAGTTAAATCAAAGAACGCAAATAGTTCTCAAAAATCGCAACCTTCATTCAGCAAATGAACTCTGGAAAATTTACACTGCCAAGACAAATTTTTAAAGAGCAAAAAGCCCATAAATGAAAAAATGACAGTAAAACTTAAATAATCGCATTTTTTATTCATTATCTGATTTAAAAACTTTTGCCAATATGAATACACCAAACAGCGCCAAAGTAATGAGCACAGCCACTATAAGTATTGAACCAATATGCAACAAATCGTATAGTCTTGGAATACTCAAATATTTTCCTTCGAAATTTTACTTTGGTAAATACTTGGATAAATATTGAACGCAGGTTTAATAACTGGCAAAAGAGCAAGCGCTTTATTTACTGGACCTTTAGCAACAATTTTGCCAGAAATCAGAGCCAAGGGTATATTCACTTTACCTAACCAGAAATCATGAGCAAGATCTGATTTCATATACATTTCTACAGTAGGCTTAAAATTAGTATCTCCAACAATTACTATCATTTGCTCACCACTACTACAATCGATAGTCAATCTGCTTTCAGGCTGTCTGTAATAAAAACTAATACTTATTCTTGACTGCAAAAGTTGAGGAGCCATCTGCTTATCAGCCTTAATTGCATCCCAAAGACTAAGCATTACTTGATCTAATTCTTCTCTAGTTTTAAAGACAGCCATCAGTAAGCATTCCTATAAATTTCCATAATGTCTTCTGAACTTGCTTGGCGGGTATTAAAAATCATTGCCGGATCACTACTGGCTAAGTCGACTAACGCAGCCAGTTGTTCGGGCTTAAGTTCTGGTACTGGCAAGCTACTTAAATTTTGCGGTAAGTCCAGATTATTTATCAGCTTCTCGATAGATTCAATGAGAATCTTTGCAGCTACCTCGTCTTTGTCACTATTAGAAAGCTGTAAATAACGAGCAATTTCAGCATAACGACTAGTAGCAAAACTTAAGTTAAATCGCATGCCATGGGGCAATAACACCGCATTAGTCATCCCATGATGCGTACCAAATTGCCCACCTATAGCATGAGACAAAGCATGTACAATACCAACCCCACAACTACTAAAAGACATACCAGCCATTGTTGATGCTACTAATGTCTGACTACGTGCTTCTAAATTGTTCCCATCCTTT
>Ga0207034_1144_pt1 | contig 11777 bp, 11 predicted proteins | sample Alteio_BWMinCont_36_FD_153269 | JGI IMG/M metagenome (GOLD analysis project Ga0207034, IMG submission 153269) | Enriched cells from forest soil in Barre Woods Harvard Forest LTER site, Petersham, Massachusetts, United States -... | ecosystem: Environmental > Terrestrial > Soil > Temperate forest >...
CTTTTCGGAATATTGATTTAACTGTATATCTGCCATCTGGCTTGATACCGTTCCAAATATCTGGCCATTCAGCGTCATTAAATTTCTCAGATTTTGAAGACCAATCATAAGCAATTTGATAACGCTGTTCTTCTGGTAATTTTGTGTGTTTAATTGCATGAAGTGTCTTGAGCCACTCTTGGCGATCATCAGCATCTAGGAACGTTAGCAATTCAATTAACTTATCGGCATCAATCTTCAAAGGTATCTTTGCTATAGCTGCCTTAAATTCAGCTTCTTCTGGATCATGATGACACTAGATGGAAAGCAAATAAGGGAGAAATGGCTTTAAGCCACGCAAGGGAATTTGCTAGGGTTTTATATAAAGAAGTCGCTGATTGTAAAGACGACGACCTTAAATCTAAGCTGGCTAAGTGGGCGATAACAAGCAATTCTGCCAAAAGCATCAAGGCGATGTTAGAACTTTCAAAGTCTGATCTTGCTATAACAGCGGATAAACTTGACCAAGATCCATTCAAGTTCAATGTCTTCAACGGAACACTGGATTTAAAGACTGGGCAACTATTACCACATAACCCTGACGATTTTATTACTAAATTAGCCCCTGTTGTTTTTGACCCAGAAGCAAAGTGTCCACGAGTCAAGCAATTTTTAAATGAAATATTCAGCAATCGTAGCCCAACCGTTGCCTTTATTTTACGCTGGTTTGGTTACTGCATGAGCGGCGATGTACGTGAACATAGGGTGGTTATACATGAGGGTGAGGGGCGTAACGGCAAAGGTGCATTGTTCAGGCTTCTCCTTAAAATGTGGGGCGATTACGGCTGGGTTTGCGACCCGCACATTTTGCTAATGAAGAAAAATATTGGCGGTACAAGCGAGGATGTGGCAAATTTGCGCGGGAAACGACTTGTTGTTACGAGTGAATTAAATAAGAAAGTTACACTAGATGAGGCAAAAACCAAGCATTTAACTGGCGGCGATCAACTGAACGCAAATAAAAAATATGAACACGAGATAAATTTTTTACCGACGCATAAATTGAATTTTCAAACTAATGCTCTTCCTATTGTTAGTGACGATGAGGCAACATGGAGTCGTATAACTAGAACTAATTACGGTGTTAAGTTCGTAGACTTTCCAGAGAACGATCCATTTTTTGCACAAGGGAAGGTGCTAAAGCGTGACGCTGCCCTTGACGAAAAACTTAATGCAGAAGCATCCGGCTTTTTAAATCTACTATTAAAAGGTTGTTTGGACTGGCAAAAATACGGGTTACAAGAACCCGAAGAAATAAAAAAAGCTACCAATGAATATAAGGAAGCGACTGACGTTCTTAGTTTGTTTATTCAAGATTGTTGTGAGCTTGGTAAGAATAAAACAGCACGTGCTAAAGAATTGCATGATCGATTCAAACATTGGTGCTACGAAAATGATGAGCCTGAAATCAATATACGTGATTTTAAAGCCAAGCTAGAAAAACGTGGCTTTAAAGCAGACAACGATAGCAAGGGCAATTTTTGGCATGGACTAACTTTGCGCAAAGATTGGCTGCCTAATGATTTTGCAAGCCCCGAGTAACGAGCGAATACAATAAATTCATTAAGCCCGACTTTCTTATGAAGGGACAGACTTATATGCTTGCTTTCGCTACAATGTTAATGAAAATCTTTAGTGTCTTGATGTGAGATTCGATGGCAAGTATTACTAAGCAAGAAATTTTGGATGCCCTAAAGCATTTAGGGGAACTAGCATTAGCCCAAGGTGAGCAAATAGAGCTTGTGCTGATGGGCGGAGCTTTAATGGTTATTCTTTTTGGAGAAAGGCAATCAACTCGCGATCTTGACGTTTTAATTATTTCTCCTCCGGAATCGGCAAAACTAAGACAATTGGCGCAAAAAGTGGGTATGGAACATGGCTGGCCGGCGGACTGGCTTAATGATGCCGCAAAAGGCTATCTGATTGGCTTAAGTGATGGACAGGTTGTCTTTTCGGCACCGGGTATAACTGTCAAGCGTCCATCTTTTGCCCAGCTTTTAGCAATGAAACTGTCTGCCTGGCGCGATGAATTAGATATAATAGATGCACGCAGGTTACTGAAAGAACTTTCCGGAACTAAGCAAGAAATTTGGCAAATGATTTGTCCTTATCTGGTACCTGGAGATGAATTAAAAGCACAATACGCATTTGACGACCTATGGGAAACAGCACATGGTAACAATTAAAGAATTAGCTGAAGCAGCAATAAGTGGAGATAATTTCGCTTTGAGAAGTCTTTATCAAGATTTCGCTTACGAATCACAACGACTTAGTGAATATCCGCGTCCACAAACGGACGATAAGCAAGTTTTGGCGGCCGCCGCGTCATTAATAGAGTTATTAGCTGAGCGCTCAAAACAAAGTCCACCGAACTGGACAATGGAGATTGGTGCTTTGGCAAAACCAATTTATTTAGTGCCTTCTGCAAATAAAATGAAACGGCTGCGAACGCTTTGTGAAAATGAATCACCCCAGCCGCTGCGCAAACGCGGTTTTTATGCGCCGCCAAATTTTTTGGAATTTGCTTAGTGGTGGTCAGACAATTTGAACTGGTGAGGATGAGTAATAATGGCAAACTACAAACGTAAAAAGCCTAGGCGTCAAGTTAAATGTACGCTTTGTATTGATTCCATATCGGGTAACAGTCGGTTAGCGAAACTTCGTGTCAAACAGATAAACGATTTACTTCGACCGATTAAAGCAAGCTATTTACAAATCCTGGCACCGAGCGGCAGATAGGGAGTTAATGAATGGCAGAGCTTGATAACAAAACTCATGAACAAATAAAAAAGCTTTGTGATGAGGGTAATGTGTTTTCTGAAGAGCAAGATTATCCTGCTGCACTGAAAAAATATTGGGATGCTTGGAATTTATTGCCCGAGCCACAAACCAATTGGGAAGCGGCCACATGGATCTTAGTTTCCATCGGAGATGCCAATTTTTATAGCAAAGATTTTAATGAAGGACGGGACAATCTGTCGCGAGCCCTGCATTGTCCAGATGCTATTGGTAATCCATTTCTACATCTTCGCCTCGGGCAATGCCTATATGAGTTGGGAGAATATGATAACGCTGCGAATGAATTGATATTAGCCTATATGAGCGAAGGCAAAGACATATTCAATGAAGACGATCCAAAATATTTTAAATTTTTGACTAGTCGCGCAAAGGCGCCCCCTAACGGTTGGTAAGGTTATGCAAATGTTTGACGGACTACATTCATTATCTGGTGATAGAAGCAATTATAAGGAAGGAAAATCAATATGGTACAAACACTAGAAAATCATGAACCAATTTATAATGAAATGCGTAAGGGATTAGCCTTGCTCAAAAGCGGCGATCAAGGCAACGCAGAACAATGTATCTTACAAGCCTGGAAAATGATCCCAGATCCCCAATACAACTGGGATATAAGTCAGATTGTCGTAATACGGATTGCTAAGTTTTTTCGTGACATAAAAAAATTTGCTGAAGCGGAACAATGGGCACAAAATATTTTCAAATGTAATCCTGCGCCCGGAGATGCTGAACCTTACATAGTTTTGGGCAGCATTTATTTAGAATCAGGAGACTTGATGGCTGCTCGCGAAAACCTACAGAAAGCTTTCGATCTTGCCGGCAAGCGGGGATTTCAGGGACACGATCCCAAATACCTAAAGTTTTTAAAAGACAAAAACCAACCTAATTTATTACTTAAAACGAGCCAAAGATAAATTGACCAGCAATGGAGAAAATACAGTTACTACTATTTACGCTTCTCACTCTCATTATATCGGGTAGCTCAGCCTTCTCCAAGGTAGAAAGCTATAGAGGCGAAAAAGTACCTTATTGATTGATAAGAGTTTTTATATTTCGCGCCACGATAGTGATGAAAAGGGAAGTACAGCATTTACGTTGTTGTCTAACAATGGAACGACCTTATTCAAGTACACAATAAAAGATGATTTTTGTTGTCTGGGTTACAGTGAGGCTTGCCATGCATTCGTTTTGCACACTTGGGGTGAAACAGGAGTATTACAAGTAGTAAATAACTTTGCCTATTTATCTGAGGATAAACCAGCTATCGTTTATTCAAAACATTTCAATTATGAGGCGTCCATGAGAGCAATAGTTACAAGCTCAACTTTGAGGTTTATCGCTTTTGTGGGCAGACCGGTAGGGACTGATAATTGGGATTGGTGCTTGTATATCTTAGACACAAAATCAGATACAGTTCGCTCGCTGGGCGAGGCGCCTTACCCACCACCATTCTCAAAAGATGATCTTAAAGCCGCAAAAGCTGATGCACTTCATGATCCAACTACATGCTGGGGATGGGGATCATTTATATGCACGCCCAAGTTAGAATCAAATATTTGCCAATTTACATCGCCAAATGTTTTGCAAGTGAGTTATGGTGAAGATAACTATATGCGTCGATCAAAAAATCGTGTGATTCGCAGGTGGTCCTTATAATCGCAATTGCCATACCATAATAGTGACGCTTAAAGCAGATACTGCTGGCAATACTAGCTTAATTAGTAGGAAGAATTTATTCGCTGCGGTTGCGCTATGCGGCATCATTGCTAATGAGAAATCAAATAATCCGTTTGGTTCTAAGTTCTTTAGCGATGTACGTAATCAGTGGCGTTCAAAAGATCAGTTTTATTGCAGGTGCTAATTGTTATGCAGATATTACTTGAGGCAGATTTGTGCTCGTCATCTTCTGATCCTGGAAAGTAAGTTTCAACGTTATCTAAAAGGCTTTTACACAGCAGCCAAAGGTCTTTACTTTTGAGGAACTGTTCAACCTCAGATTCGGTCATATTTTTAAGTAGATTGACCAGAGATTGAAAAAGGTCATTCAGGATTTTTCCTGTAACTGGTGGTTTGTTTTCTTTATTTTCTGCTTTATTTTTTTCTTGATTTATTCCGCTACCTTTACAATAAAAATAAGAATAATAACGAGGTACTAGTGCCCATGCGAGAGCAGCAATCCCATCTTTTTCCCAAAGTCGCTTTAATCCAGCTATTTGCTGTTTTATCAATTTTTCTTTTATTGCATAAAAACGTCGCTTAAAAGCGCCTACCTTTATGTAATCCAGACCATAATCTCTGGTGTTAGTATGCATAATAGTGTCCCAATTCTTAGCATAGACAGGCTGCATTGAGGCTGATACGTAAATATTAACTGGCTGGCTGAAAAACACCCAGAAAAGACTCGTACATTTTTCTAACCAATAAGCTGATCCAATCAGAGCAGAAAGCAGAAAGTATCTGGCTTTATTTTTATTCTGCTCTGTTATTCGTTTGTATTCTTCTGCTGACTTAACTTCATATTCATTCAATGGTTCAAAGCACAATATTTTTTTGGCATACAGTTTTTTTATGGCCCTGCTTTCAGTTAATCGCTCAATCCGCTGCTCATTTTTAACTCTGTAAAAAAATTCTTCATCAGTGATAAAGTCTTTTCCGCCAGATGTGTTTTGATATTTCTTTTTTCGCCCTGCTTTATTCACTAGCCTACTGCCGCCACCAATCGATTTACTGCGTCAACCTTAGCGCCTGGTGACAAGTGCGAATATTTCAACGTCATTTGATAACTGCTATGTCCAAGCAGTTCACGTATTACATTCAAGTTAACATTCTCCATAACTAGTTTGCTGGCAAAGCTGTGCCGCAAATCGTGCCACCTGAAATTTTTGATTTCCGCTTTGTTTAAAATATTTTTCCAGGCTGTCTTTAAATCGAAAAATGGTTTGCCATCTTTGCCGGTAAAAACATATTGACTCTTAACACCAGGCTGTTCTTTCCATTTGTGCAATATTTCAAATGCTTCTGGATTTAATGGAATATGTCTGCTTTGTCCCGCTTTTGCACTGGACGCAGTTATGGTTACGTTCTTTTGGTTAAAGTCAATATCATGCCACTTGAGACTAAATAATTCGCCGCGCCGTACACCTAGATTCAATGATAAAAGTATTGCTGGTTTTAAATGATCAACAAAAGCAACATTATCTAGATCGGCATATAAAGGATAGCCGCGCTCCTGTCTCCACTCATTAGCAGTTTGCCGGGCAGCGATTAATGCTTGTTCTCGTTCATCTAATACTTTACGTAACTTGGCTTCTTCTTCTATGCTTAAAAAACGCACCTTTGGATTTTTATCAATCTTGCAGGGTTTTACCTTGGTCAGCGGGTTGATTGGTATTACTTCCCACTGAGTAGCCCGGCTTAGGCAAGAGCGCAGATCAGCCAATTCTCTATTTATGGAAGATGGTTTGATCCAGTTCTCTATTCTGCGTAAGCGCCACTTCTCAATTACAAACGGACTAATCTCGGACAGCTTTAGATCATGTAGTTCAGGGAAGTTTATTTTGAGTCGGTCATATGTTTTCTTGCCTGTGCGTAAATTCTTTTCGAGGAACCTTTTATATATGCTTTCCAGAAATTCAATATATGTATCTTCCTGCCCGTTTGGCTTTCGCTCAGTTGGATCTGCGCCTCCGTAAACTTCTGAAAGCACTTTACGCCCCAATTCACGCGCCTGAAATGGAGTAATGGCATCGGCTCTACCTACCTTAGTTCTTTTACCGCGCTTAAATTCAAGGTAGTAAGTCATCACCCCAGATGGCTGGACTCTTAGCAGTAAGCCTTTTAAGCCAGTGTCCCTGACTTCATACGGCTTATTTTTCACTTCTAGTCCATTGACAATCCGGTTAGTAATATTTTCTTGCATAAAGCACCTCTTGCCGAGACCACTGCACTTACGTAAGTGCAAGATTATTATACCGGCAAGTCTTTTCAAGTACCGAGAAGGATTAAATATATGTCTACTACATCTAGTGGTTTGGCTTTCTTTGGATATGCAAAACCTTTATGGTATTCTATGGTCTTAGACCGATTCCCATTTGCAAGGAGAAGGTCGCCGGTTCGATTCCGGCAGCCTCCAATTATTTATTACTCAATTCGGCAATTTTTCTATTTAATTGCTGAATTTCTTTAGCGATTGACACAGCATCATCAAATTCAAGTCCGTTAGCAGAATCATTTACTGTTTCGTGGTCGCGCAAAGTTTGCTCTTCGCGTCCTAAATTTTCCGCTTCTTCTTTAGTCAATTTGCCGGAAGCAAAAAGAGCATCGATTTTTTCTTTGATAGCCATATTGTGACTATCAATGCCCATCCAAACTTTTTTTGGATAAATCGCACCTTTGACATCCACGCGAATTCTTTGCAATGTCTTGGCAATCGCATCAAGCTTGACTTGCCTTCCTTCTTTCCATTTGGTCTCTAGGCTAACCACATTATCCAATTCACCTTTTAATGCCTCAGCATCTGCCAGTTTCATATGCCCATAAGACAATTCATTAGTAATTTCTTTGAGAAGATCATTGCGCTCAGCATCAAGCTTTACCAAACGATCCTCGTTAGCGCCAAAAACAAGCGAACCTATCGCGGCAAAACTAATTGCCAATAAAGTAGCTTTATAATTTATTTGCATTTCTGCCCCCTTTAATCCCTCGCAATTATGGCAATTTAGCACAGCCTACTGGCATTGTTAAGCAAATGATTTAGAGCTTGAATCAAGGAAATCTAATCTGCTACAATTGTATATCCCGTTGCGGATTTTCGCTCTCGATTTTGATATCGGAAATTCGTACGGATTTTGTACCCTGAAAACTACATATTGAGGTCCGTATTCCACCAATTAAAATTGTCTGGTTCCTTCTCTGCCGTCCTGGCTTGAGGGAAATCCAGACGTTGGTCAAGCTACAAAGAGCGCACGGTGAATACCTAGGCGCCAGCAGCCGATGAAGGACGCAATAAACTGCGAAAAGCCACGGGAAGTCGTTATAGACTACGATCCGTGGGTATCCGAATGGGGCAACCCCGTCAGAGTAATGTCTGACGACGGCAATTTGAATAAAATAGAATTGCACGAGGTAAGCCGGAGAACTGAAACATCTTAGTATCCGGAGGAAAATAAAACAAATCAGTGATTCCCTTAGTAGCGGCGAGTGAAAAGGGATGAGCCTAAACCTTTTTGACGCAAGTCATTAAGGGGTTGCGGGACTCCAAACGGGATGGGATAAAGTTAGTTGAAGTGTCTGGAAAGGCACACCATAGACGGTGACAGTCCGGTAAGCGAAAACTTTTGAACCCCAGGAGTATCCCAAGTAATGCGGGGCACGTGAAACCCTGTATGAATCTGCCGGGACCATCCGGTAAGGCTAAATACTGTCTGGCGACCGATAGCGAACAAGTACCGCGAGGGAAAGGTGAAAAGAACCCCGGGAGGGGAGTGAAATAGAACATGAAACCGTGTGCTTACAAGCAATTGGAGCACTATTAGATAGTGTGACAGTGTGCCTGTTGAAGAATGAGCCGGCGAGTTACCGTACATAGTTGGTTAAGCAGTTAATATGCGAAGCCACAGGGAAACCGAGTCTGATAAGGGCGAAATAAAAATTATGTGCGGTAGGCCCGAACCCAGGTGATCTATACATGGCCAGGATGAAGCGTGTGTAACAATGCGTAGAGGTCCGAACCAACTGATGTTGAAAAATCAGTGGATGAGCTGTGTATAGGGGTGAAATGCCAATCGAACTTGGAGCTAGCTGGTTCTCCCCGAAAGGCGTTGAGGCACCGCGTTGGAATTATCTTACAGGGGGTAGAGCACTGGTTCGGTGCGGGCGGAGAAAATCCGTACCAAATCGAGTCAAACTCCGAATACCTGTAATGTTTATCCAGCAGTGAGACGGCGGGAGATAAGTTCCGTCGTCAAGAGGGAAACAGCCCAGACCACCGACTAAGGCCCCAAAGAATACACTAAGTGATTAAGGAGGTGGAGTTGCATAGACAACTAGGATGTTGGCTTAGAAGCAGCCATCATTCAAAGAAAGCGTAATAGCTCACTAGTCAAGCGACTCTGCGCCGAAAACGTATGGGACTAAGTGTGTCGCCGAAATCGTGGGTTTATATTTATATAAGCGGTAGGGGAGCGTTGTGTTGTAGGATGAAGTACGAGCGTAAGCACGTATGGACGAAGCACAAGTGAGACTGTCGGCTTAAGTAGCGAAAACATTGGTGAGAATCCAATGCACCGAAAGACTAAGGGTTCCCACGGCAGGTTCGTCCACGTGGGGTTAGTCGGGGGCTAAGGCGAGGCCGAAAGGCGTAGTCGATGCACAACGGGTTAATATTCCCGTACAACCGTAGATCGTTATCAATTAAGTCGGGACACAGGAGGCTATATGGAAAGTCGCCCATTGGACATGGCGCTTCCAAAGGCGTAGCTAGTTCTGGTTGGCAAATCCGCCAGAGCGTTATAAAGTAAGGCCGAGTAAGGAATGACTCACGAGTCAAACTCCATAGATGCCACGCTGTCGAGAAAAGCGGCGTAATGAGATCGAAGGTTCCCGTACCCTAAACCGACACAGGTAGTCAGGTAGAGAATACCAAGGTGCGCGAGATAACTCTCTCTAAGGAACTCGGCAAAATAACCTCGTAACTTCGGGAGAAGAGGTGCCATGTTAGAGTGTAAGCCTTCGCGGCCCAAGCTCGAGATGGTTGCAATTAAGAGGCTCAAGCGACTGTTTAACAAAAACACAGGTCTGTGCTAAACCGTAAGGTGATGTATACGGGCTGACGCCTGCCCAGTGCCGGAAGGTCAAGTGGATTGGTTAGCGCAAGCGAAGCTAAGAAACAAAGCCCCGGTGAACGGCGGCCGTAACTATAACGGTCCTAAGGTAGCGAAATTCCTTGTCGGGTAAGTTCCGACCCGCACGAATGGCGTAACGATTTGAGCGCTGTCTCGGAGAGAGGCTCGGCGAAATAGGATTGTCTGTGAAGATACGGACTAGGCGTGCCAGGACAGAAAGACCCTATTGAGCTTTACTGTAGGCTGAAATTGTCTGTCGGCTTGATCTGCGTAGGATAGGTGGGAGCCTTTGATATCTGAATTTTGGTTCAGATGAGGCAACGGTGAAATACCACTCTGATTTAGCTAGCATACTAACCAGGTTCCATGAAACTGGGCTTGGGAAAGTTTCAGTTGGGCAGTTTGACTGGGGCGGTCGCCTCCTAAATTGTAACGGAGGCGCCCAATGGTTCCCTCAGGCTGGTCGGAAATCAGCCATCGAGCGTAAAGGTATAAGGGAGCTTAACTGCAAGAGAGACATCTCGCGCAGGGACGAAAGTCGGGCTTAGTGATCCCACGGCTTCCGCATGGAAGGGCCGTTGCTCATCGGACAAAAGTTACCATAGGGATAACAGGCTGATCTCCTCCAATAGTCCACATAGACGAGGAGGTTTGGCACCTCGATGTCGGCTCATCGCATCCTGGAGCGGTAGTACGTTCCAAGGGTTGGGCTGTTCGCCCATTAAAGCGGTACGTGAGCTGGGTTCAGAACGTCGTGAGACAGTTCGGTCCATATCCGGCATGCCCGCAGGATTTTTGAAAGGAGTCGTCCCTAGTACGAGAGGACCGGGACGGACAGACCTCCAGTATATCTGTTATCGCGCCAGCGGTAAACGCAGAGTAGCTGTGTCTGGAGCGGATAAGTGCTGAAAGCATATAAGTACGAAGCCCACCTTAAGATGAGAAATCCCATGGAGTTAATCCAGTAAGGACCCAGGAAGACCACCTGGTTGATAGGATGCAGGTTGAAGTGCCTCGCAAGAGTAGCACGTAGCCAAGCATTACTAATCGTCCGAGGACTTGTCCAACTTTAATTGAGTTGGAAGCGGTTAATGTTAATTGCACCAGCGATGGTGCACACGCCTCAATATGTAGTTTTCAGGGTATGAATGATACCGAGAATGCTATTTGATCTATTAATAGTCTTTTCTATTGATAGCCCCGATACCAAACTCGATACCATCCATGAACCCTAAAGAGTTCTTGGTGCTAAAGCAACCGGAACACACCCGTTCCCATCCCGAACACGAAGGTAAAGACGGTTAGCAGCGACAATACTTGGTGGGACACCGCCTGGAAAGATAGCCCGGTGCCAGGATTTATAAACCCCTCGATCTAATTGGTCGAGGGGTTTTGTTTTTGGGTATATTATTAGTCGTCAACAGTCTCGTCTTCGTACTCGCTACCGATTTCATTGCAAAATGATTTGACAACATCTTCTGGAATCGCTTTTGTTATAAAGAGCGAATCGCCAAAGCTATCATGCCATTCTAGGACCATACCGGCTGGACCGTATGCTTTAAAATGGTCACAAATGTCTGACGATTCGTGCCCAGAAAGAAACAAATCAATAGCTTGAATATTTTCAAGCGTGGCGGGAATATGAAATTGCTGGGAACGAGGCCAAATTGTGTTCTTCTTAACGTTCACGCTTGGCACTATTTGCTTGGCTTGAAGAAAGTCTTGAACCTCCTGGCAGATGGTGCAGCCCTCCAGACATAAGATTGACTCGGCTGGCAACAATCGCGGCAACGCCATCATAAAGCGATGGGGGTCTAGCGGAGGTAAAATGTCCCAGCTTGACACGCCAATGCTTTGTAGTGTAGGTAAAGCGCTCTCTTGTTTCTTCTTAGTGGTCCAGCCCAATAGTTGATATAGCCAATTCATTTTGAACATCCATAACCAGGACAGATTCAGCACCCAGAAATTCTACTACACCCAAGAGGAATAGTGCCCGTGCTAAAGCAACCGGAACACACCCGTTCCCATCCCGAACACGAAGGTAAAGACGGTTAGCAGCGACAATACTTGGTGGGATACCGCATACGAGTAAGTCCG
>Ga0207034_1145_pt1 | contig 11773 bp, 9 predicted proteins | sample Alteio_BWMinCont_36_FD_153269 | JGI IMG/M metagenome (GOLD analysis project Ga0207034, IMG submission 153269) | Enriched cells from forest soil in Barre Woods Harvard Forest LTER site, Petersham, Massachusetts, United States -... | ecosystem: Environmental > Terrestrial > Soil > Temperate forest >...
ATAATAATAAAATGAAAATTGCATTATTCAGTGACATTCACGCAAACCTTCCGGCCTTACAATCATTTTTTAAAGATGTAGATAGTCGTAATCCTGATTCCATCTATTGTTTAGGTGATCTGGTTGGCTACAATATTTGGCCAAATGAAGTAGTGAGCGAAATTAGAAATCGTAAAATACCAACCATAGCTGGTAATTATGATTTTGGAATTGGCCGCATGTCAAATGAATGTGGCTGTGCTTATAAAACAGATCATGAAAAAGATAATGGTAATGTATCTATTTCTTTTACCAATTCAATAATGAGAGATGAGGAAAGAAAATATCTACGAACACTTCCTGCACATATAAAAGTAGAATTTCAATTAAATGAGGATAAACTAAACTTATTATTGGTACATGGCAGTCCTAGAAAAATAAATGAATATCTTTTTGAAGATCGTGAAGAAAAAAGTATGCTTCGCATTATGGAACAAGCTGATACCGATATCATGTGTTTTGGACATACACATAAACCATATCATCGCATTTTAAATTCTGGCATTGATGGACAAGATCATTTTCGTCATGCTATTAATATTGGCTCAGTAGGTAAGCCTAAAGATGCTAATCCACAAGGCGGGTATGTTATGATCACTATAAATGATAATAGCTCTGTTTTAGACAAAGACAGTATTCAAATAGAATTTATTCGTTTTAATTATGATGTAGAAACTGCTGCCAAAGCTATAGAAGATAGTCCGCTACCAAATGAATTTGCAGATATGTTGCGTAGAGGATTTTAACTTTATAATAAAATGATCATTAATTTTCCAACTGAATTATGAAAAAATACATTGCCGAACTTATTGGAACCTTTGCCTTGGTCTTCTGTGGTACAGGTGCAATTATCATAGATCAGCAAACTAACGGACAAGTTGGTCACGTGGGTATTGCGATAACTTTTGGACTGATAATAACAGCAATGATCTATGCTTTTGGTGATAAGTCCGGGGCTCACTTTAATCCTGCTGTAACTATTGCATTTTCGTTAGCAGATCTTTTTTCAAAAAAAGAGATCCTGCCATATATCATTTCACAGATCATTGGCGCATTCATCGCGTCGATACTTTTAAAGTTATTATTTCCGGCTAATTTGAATTTGGGTGCAACACTACCGGCAGGCTCAGATTTGCAATCATTCATTTTGGAAATTGTGCTTACATTTCTTTTAATGCTTGTTATCTTATTCACTTCACAGGGTTCAAAAGAAACAGGTGCTATTGCAGGACTTGCTATTGGAGGAACAGTTTTATTGGAAGCAATGTTTGCCGGACCAATTTGTGGAGCATCTATGAATCCTGCGAGAAGTTTGGCTCCTGCAATTATATCAGGCAATTTATCTACACTTTGGATTTATATAGCTGCTCCAATTTTAGGTGCTGCATTTTCCACATTTGTTTGGCTAAAAATAAAATGATCAATAAAAAGAACTTAAGATTCTTAGAATTGAATATATAAGCTTATTAAAATAATATGCTATTAAATGATAAAATATTCAAGCCATAGAAAAATTATATCCTATTTCTTGATCAGACTGTCAGCTGGTGTATTGGTCTTTATACTGTCTCGTATTACAGTGGCCCAATTAATTAATTTCTCCTTCTGATCTGTAGTAAGTATTGCATAACGATGAATCAACGTATAGGATGATAATGGCATTTTATCTGATTGGATCTCTTTAATTAATCCATCCAGCTTTTTATATTTTTTTCGAATAGAATAAGATGCGAATTCCGAAAAATTCAATGCTCTTTTCCCTTCTTTTACATGGTGATTTAGCCACCATGCTATTGGCTGAATGTTATTATACCATGGGTACTGGGTATTATTACTATGACAATCATAGCAGCTTGTTTTCAATATCTGATGTACACTGTCAGGTATAATATAAATAGTACTAATATCATTCTTATATATTGATATGTCAGTCGAAATGTTTTTTGTAGGATGAAAAAACTGAATGATAATAAATGCCGAAAGTAGAACGAGAAATAAAATGAATAAATATTTTTTCATAAATAATAGTGAAAATTATTTATTGCAATATAAGGGGTTCTGGAAGAATAATCTCATGTTTATATTTGATAGATCCTGAAAGAATTATTTGTTGTAATATTAATATGCAATTAATTATTCTTTAATATTCAATAGGGAACTTTCCAATGATTATAATAGTTAATAGAGGGAATCAGGTGTTTTAAGAATTTCTATATGAGTGGAAAATATACTATTTTAGTGTGCCACTCTCAACTGGCATAAGACTTATTATAATAATAAATAAGCAAACTATTAATCATTAACAATAAAAAACGAACACTATGACATCAATCAATTTACTTGCAGTAAGTATTGCAACAATAGCTGCTTTTGTTCTTGGATTTCTATTTCATGGACCAGTGGGTGGAAAACTGTGGATGAAATTAGCAAATATTCATCCGACAGGCAACGAGAAGTTTAAAGATATGATTCCGCAAATGTTGTGGAATTTACTTGCTCAATTTGTAACGGCTTTTGTTTTGGCGGTCATCTATTTATTTGCCTCATCATCGTTTTATATAGGCGGGAAGGGAATTTTTGGAGGGGTAATTTTAGCAATATGGTTATGGCTAGGTTTTTTAGTTACTTCTTCATCAATCGAGGTTATTTGGATGGGTCGCAATTATAAATTATGGTTGTATGAAGCGGTTTGTTCCCTAATTGCAATGATCACAATGGGTGCGATCATTGCAGGTTGGTAATAATAGAATAGAATAATTAATATGGATACCTTGCCTTGGTTTGTGTTCTCATGAACCAAGGTAAGTCTTCACTAATTTCGATATAACTTCTTTGATCAACTTTATTCATTTTCCGTGATTAAAGTACAGCTTCTCTCCAAAATTGGATACTATTTTTACCCGCAGAATTGTTATAATAATAAACCTAAAATCATGATTAGACCAATACTATGAGTAGGTATATATTTTCATTTATACTAGTTGTATTTTTTAATCATGTATATGCTCAAAAAGATCTACACAATCAAAAAATAAATTCACAAATTAGTGGAGAGATAATAGATTCATCTAACCGGAATCCTGTTCAATATGCAGCCATCACTGTTATCGATCAACAGTCAAAAAAAATAATAAGTAGGGGCATATCAAATGAAAAAGGTAGTTTCCAAATTGCAGGTATCACCGCAGGGGTTTATATAGTTGTAGTTGAATTTGTAGGGTATCGATCAAAAAAAATACAAAATGTAATTATCGATAATGATAGATCTAACGTTTCTCTAGATATCGTTTTGCTTGATCCTTCTTCTAATACGCTTACATCCATTACAGTAACTACAAAGGCTCCAATTGTAGAAAATAAAATTGATAAGATCATTTATAATGTTGCTAATGATGTTACTTCACAAGGAGGAGTTGCGATCGATGTATTAAAAAAGGTGCCACAAGTCGCTGTGGATATTGATGGAAATATAGAGCTACAGGGAGATGCTAACATCCGTTTTTTAATTAATGGTAAGCCATCAAGTGTATTTGGAAATAGTCTTACAGATGCGCTCTCTTCTATTCCTGCAAGTCAGATAAAAAGTATTGAAGTAATTACAAATCCCGGTGCTAAATATGATGCGCAAGGTACCGGAGGCATTATTAATATTATTTTAAAAGATAGTAAAATGCAGGGGTTTAATGGCAGTATTAATTTATCGGCAGGTACAAGGTTAGAAAATAGTTCTGTGAACTTAAATCTACGTCATAATAATTTCGGTGTTAATATTTTCTTCAATGGTAATGCCCAATTAAACTCACGTACACCAAATTCACAAAATCGTCTCTCGATCGATACCATTGAAAAAACAAATACCAACTTATTGCAAAATGGCTATACTGATTTTAAAAGAAATAGCTACCAATCGGGTATTGGGTTTGACTGGAATATTACGAAGAAGAATATCATTACAGCTTCATTGGGGTATAGTCATTTTGATAATAATAGCCGCAGTTTTATAAATGAAGAACAAATAACGAAGGATGTTAATGGTATACTCTTATCAGATATTTTTAGTTTTCGAAATTCAGATAGTCGATCTCATATCAATTCAATAGACTGTAGCCTGGATTATAAAAAGAAATTTAAAAGAGAAGGCGAGGAACTTGAGATATTGTACAATGCCAGCTTCGGGAAACCATCAAGCAATTATACACAAACACAAACGTATCAAGATCAAATAGCTCCCTACATAGGTTCAACAAGCAATAATCCCGGTACTGACAATGAAAATGACATTTCTATTGATTATTCATATCCCGTCAATAAAAATGTGGTATTCGAAACAGGTGCTAAAACAACATTCCAAAATATAAATAGTGTTGCTGATGTAGGAGTTTTGGATACGTCAATAAGTAAATATTTACCGGACTCTACGCAATCGTATAATTTTAATTATAAAACCAGAATATACGCAGGTTATGTTTCAACATCCTTTTCATTATTCAAATATCTAGATGTAAAAGCGGGTATGAGGTATGAATATACAGATGCAAGCATCAACTTTCCTAACACTTCTGTTCCATCCTATAGATCATTTGTTCCTTCTTTTACTTTATCTCATCATTTCGATAAAAATAATTTTCTAAAATTTGCGTACAGCCACAGAATAGAACGTCCGAATTATAATGAGTTAAATCCTTTTATAAATCTTAGTGATCCTTATAATATAACAAAAGGCAATCCCTTATTACAACCGGAAATAGGAAATAATTTTGAATTAGGATATAATAAAACCCTTGATAATGGAGGCAATATTTATGTGGCGTTAATTGAGCGTATTAATGCCGATGATATTAAGCCATATACATTCTTTTATAATACTTATCAAATAGGAGATTCTACATACAATAATGTATCTGTAACCACTCGTGAAAATACAGGGATGGAATATAATTCAGGGATCATAGCATCAGGGTCATTGCCTATAAATAAACTGAGTTTTAGAAGCAATTTTCAGCTGATGCAACAGCGTAATATCAATAATTTTCAACAAGGCAATGTTACTATCGGGTATAAATTTCGTATTAACTTAAATGCAGCGTATCAATTTCCTCATAGTCTAACATTGGAATTATTTGGTAATTATAATTCGGCTGTCAATAGTGTGCAAGGTAGAATGCCACAATTTGCTACCTATACATTTGCTTTCAGAAAACAGTTTTGGAATAAAAAAGCAAGTGTTGGATTTACTGCTACCAATCCCTTTAATAAATATATTACTCAGGTAACAACATTATCTACAGTTAATTATAGCTCGTATAGTACTCGTGAGGTTCCTTATCGCTCTTTTGGTATCAGCTTTAGTTACAAATTTGGTAAACTGGAATTTAAGAAAGTTAAAGAGGATGATAATAATTATTTAAATGACCTGCCTAATTAAAATGAGTAGGTAATTATTCTAATAATAAAATAACCTTTTCTTTAGAATACTCAACAATAACCTTTGCGGTAGCAGTGTTTAAATACTTTATATTTAGATAATAAGTTTGAACTCCGCAATCATCAACAGAAGGCGATATTTTATTTAGAAGAACACTTTTCATGTCGTATAAAATTGAATTTAAATAGCCATCATTTTTAGCATAACAAATTGTCAATGATGTTTGAGCAGTTTTACTATGTCCGTTTTTATCTATATACGATTTTGCTGCATTCCTTTGTATCAAATAACCACAAGAATTGGAATAACCTGCTGTTGCAGTGTTTTGGTCTGAAAAAGTGTAACCAAAATTCGACATAATCTTATCATAACTGTTTTGCTTAGAAAAAAGCAGGCGTGTAAAATTTATAAAAACAGGGGCTATAACATGAGCGTTACTGCAAGCATATTCAGAAGAAAATCCACCGGGAGACACTATTATATCTGCTGATTGTGCAAAGGATTTAAAAGATATTAAAACAATTAAAATAATTGATAACGAAGAAATAAAAATCCTTCTCATACTCAGTCTGTTTAGGTTAATAAATAAAGCTAATTAATCACCTAAGTTATCTTTTTCTTTAATATGAATAGTATTGTTTTATGTTTATTTGAGGAATAGTAGACCCCATGATCTTTGATCAATAAGATATGTATTCAGTTGTTGATTGAATTTTTAGCAGACTATTAGCAGGTATAACGGAATTTAGTGAGTATCACCCAATGATTCAGGATATAGGATATTTTGCGGGAGAGCGGAGTCTAAATAATAACTATGTTTCAATTACTAACAAGAGCCAGTAATTAAAACATAGTTTACAAGGCTTAAAAAATAAACCAATATGGTACAATTATAGATCCGTCACTTCTTCTTTAACTTTTTCCCAATACGTAACCGCTTCCAAATGGTTACCAAATTTAGATTCCTTAATGTATGTATCTACCAACGTTAAGGTATCATCTTTAGCAGAGAAAAAACTATGAACGTCTTTCTTGAAGAAAGTGTGCCATATTTCTGTTGCTTTTTGTCTAGGTTGTAATGCTTCCATGTTTGTATGTTTTATAGGTTTTAATAAAAAATAACTAATTGTTTGTTGTTTATATTTTCATTTCCACCCCAAAGGTAAATTGCAATTACCAGGTTTTATAGCCAACTTAAATGCGCTTTTATTAGGTCAAACTTGTTAATAAATTGCTTAAATCATTGATAGTATTGACTTTCAGTACGAGTTATTAATGATAGCCAATCCTATTTTTGCTATTATTTCAGCTTGTCATTTCAGGTAAATAAAATGATTGCTACTGGGTGATTTGCGTTCATAAATCTTAATTATCCGCTGTATAGTACTGTAAAAAAGAATGTTAGTATAGGTTCAATATTATACTTGTATTAATTAAAAGCTATGAAGCAAAAGCAGTTAAAAGATATGGTAATATCGTGCTTGGTAATATTTATGATTTATGGATGTTTGTTTTGAGGGGTCATAGTGCATGCTATGACTCTCTTTTATTGCCGGATAAAATGATATAAATTGTCAAAATCAATCTTATGAAGGAGTACCATATAATGGTTGAAATAAAAATAAAAAAGAAAATTCTTTCATCTTCGGATATAAAGAAGGCCCGAAAGAAAATACCCAATGGATACAGCACTAGTGATGATCATCCTGCAATTATTATAAGCAAGAGATCAGCAACGATAGTTTTTAAATGCACACAAAACGATGACGATCTTAAGGAAGTAAAAACTAAAAAGAAATGAGCTGTTATTATTAATGAACAATTATTACTCCGCCTGCTTTTAATTTTTGCCCATTAGATCTTCTGATCACATAATAGTACTTACCCTCAGGCATAGACGCTATATTGATAGTGATCAAAGGAGAGTAAATAATAGACATCTTAATTACAACTTGTCCCTTATCATTTATTAATTCAAAATATCCGTCTCCTGTTTCATCTGGATTAAAGCTGATGGAAAGGGTTTGATTGGCCGGATTTGGATATACAGATACAGGCACGGCTTTACATTTATTAGAAACCGACACTACTACAGAATTAATAGCAATACAACCAGAAGGAGTTGTAGCCTCAATATAATAAGTGCCACTCGTAGCTATCGCAGTTGGCGAAGTTAGAGGTGATGTTGCATTAGCATCTGAATAATAACTAAGTATAGTGCCTGCTAAAGGGCTATATGTTGCTACTGCAGGTGCTGTAATATCCACCACAGCAGGTGAACATACGGGTGCAGGATTAGTAACTGTAAGTGTTGGAATAGGTTCAGTTGTTACTGTTAACGCTGCTCTTGGACTTTCGCAACCATTAGATGAGACCTGGGCCACATAGTAGGCCGTGATGTCGGTATTTGTCGTGCTAGGGGTAGGAGTTAATGATGTTCCCACACCTCCTGTCGGCGTTTGATACCATAATAAGGTTGATCCCGGATTCGCCGTTGCCGTTAACGGTAAAGCTGTTGTTCTCTGGCATAAGGTAATATTGCTTACTATGGGAGTTGAAGGTGCAGGGTAAATAGTAACGACTACGGGGCTAATGGTGTTGGAACCTGAAGGAGATACCGTTGCTTTGATATAATAAGTGCCACTCACTGCTATGGCTTGTGGACTTGGCATAGCTATTGTTCCAGCGGCATCTTTATAATAGTTAAGTGTGGTATTTGCAGGTAAGATGCTATTATCAATTGCTATAGAAGGATTTGTAATATCAACTGTATAAGGTGAACATACAGCATCCGGGTTTTGAATTACAAGTACAGGCGTTGTTGTTGTATTGATTGTTACAGTTACTGGTTTAATATCCATACAACCATTGCCGGTTAATGCTTCGATATAATAAGTACCACTCGCCGCTATGGCTGTAGGATTCGCCAAAGCTAGGGTTGCAGCGGCATCTGTATAATAGCTAAGTGTAGCTCCCGCCAAAGTACTGCCTGCGGTTATAGCAGAAGCAGTAATATCTACTGTTGAAGGAGCGTTCACTGCTGCGGGGTTTGTTATTGATAAAACTGGGCCGCCATGTATAACGGCTACTACAGTTGAACTGGCTGTACAACCGGTAACTGTTGCTGCTACTGTATAAGCGCCACTATCCGCAGCAATTGCAGACGGGATGTTTGGTGCTGCTATTGTTGATGTAAAACCATTAGGGCCTGTCCATGAATAAGTGGCACCGGCTGTAGTAGTAGTACTTAAATATAATATTGAACCTCCACATGATAATGGACCATTGCAACTTGCTACCGGGACAAATGGAGATGGATCTGATAATGTTAGAGTATATGATGCAGATGGACAACTAAAAGGAGAAATTGCTGTGATTGCAGTATAGCTAGCAGCTGTTAAACCACTAATAGTGATTGTTCCCGATCCACTTGCTATTAAGTTTTGTGGAGCTTGCGCTACGCCGCCTTTACTATAACTAATTGAGTAAGTTGTTGCTGGAAGAAGACCATTTATTGTAAAACTTCCATTGCTACCCGCACAAGTTGTAGGATTAGATGATGTTAGTGTAATTACGGGCAAAGGATTTATTGTTACAGTTACAGGAGCAACATTACTACAACCTTGAGATGTTAATGCTTTAATGTAATATGTACCACTTGTATTTATGCTATTAGGCGCTGGTATAACTATTGTTGTAGCTGCATTTGTATAATAACTTAGTGTACCTGCAAGGTAAGTGCTGCCTGCTGTTATGGCCGGATTTGTAATATCTACGGCACCCGGTGCGCATATTACTGCGGGGTTTGTTATCGATAAGTATGGACGACTATGTACTTCTCCAAATATAGTCGAACTACCTGAACAACCTGCAAGGGTTGCTGTTACGGTATAATTTCCACTATCTGCATAAGATGTTGGAACTATTGTTGGATTCTCTAGTGTAGATGTAAAGCCATTGGGACCTATCCAAATATATGTAGCGCCTACTACCGGTGTAGCAGTCAATATCAAAGCTCCACCTGCGCATACAGGGCCACCTGTTCCCGCTATCGGTGAAGGTGGAATTGGATCTGATAAGGTTGCTGTTTGAGGTGCGGATTGGCAACCTGTGGCCGCTGTGGCTGTGATTGCAGTGTAGTTTCCTGCTGTTAAACCACTGATAGTGATTGTTCCAGATACACTTGCTGTTAAGCTTTGCGGAGTTTGCGCTACTCCACCTTTACTATAGCTAATTTTATAAGTTGTTGATGATATAAGGCCATTTATTATAAAGCTTCCATTGCTACCCGCACAAATTGTAGGATTAGATGATGTTACTGTAATAATGGGCAGAAGATTAACTGTTACAGTGATTGGTTGAACCACACTGCAACCTAAAGCTGTTGATGCTTTAATATAATAAGTGCCACTCGCCGCTACAGCTGCTGGATTTACTAAAACTGTTGTTGCAGCAGCATCTGTATAATAGATAAATGTAGCTCCTCCAGCAAGAAAGCTTCCCGCTGTTATGGCTGGGTTTGTTATATCTACTGTGCCAGGAGAGCAAACCGCAGCTGGGTTTGTTATCGTCAACACTGGTGATGGGTTAATTGTTACTGTTACCGGTTTAACATCAGTAAGACCACTTGAGTTCGCTGCTTTGATATAATAGGTACCACTTGTATAGATAGCATTGGGAACCGCTAGTACTATTGTTGCAGCGGCATCCGTATAATAGCTTAGTGTAGTCCCTGTAGGTAAAGCACTGCCTGACGTTATATAAGACACAGTGATATCTACAGCAGAAGGTAGACATACCGGAGCTGGATTAGTAATTACAAGTACAGGTTGTTGTGCTGATGCAACAAAATTGTTAGCCAGCATTAAAAAAAATACTATAAAAATTATTTGTGTAAATTTTTTAAGCATAGGATAAAATTTGATCTGTGTATAAAGATAGTGTACTACAAATGTATGATTTTAGGCTTTATTGGCAGTTTTTAATAAGAGAGAGTTACTATTTGAAAATGCTTAAACATAAAGCGTATACTTGTCCTTATTGCACCTCAATAAAGTTATTATCAGGGGCAGTTTTTTTATTCGAGATAAATTTATTTTGCCATGCAACTATCGCTGCCATTATCGTCATAAAGATCAACAATGATAATGCTTTAGAAAGCCCCGCTTTTTCAGAAATAAAACCAATAATGGATGGTCCTGTTAGAAAACCGATCAGTCCACCTGTGGTTACCATCGCAAAACCTTCTACAGAACTAACGCCCGGTATATTACCCGATGCTCTGAATAATACGGGCACAATGCAGCAACATCCAAATCCTATCATAACATAACCGGCAATGGCAATTAATACGATCGGTGCCAACACAACAGTTAAAAACCCGGTAGCAGCAAGCAAGCTTCCTGCGATCACAATTTTTTTGCTTCCGATCTTTGAAAGAAGCGCATCTCCATTTAACCGCCCGATCGTCATAGCCGCAGAAAATCCTGCATAACCTAAACTTATAAATGCTTTGGGAGAATGTAATACTTCTTTAAAATAAATAGCGCTCCAATCTGCCACACATCCTTCTGCCATAAAACTTACCATGCAGATAAATGACAATCCAAGTATCGGAAGCGAAGGAAATTTTAGTCGTTCTCCTGAATGAATAATATCCTTGTTATCAAGCAATAAATTTCTATTTAAAAAAATGACTAAAATAATTGCTGCCGAAACAACGACTATTTGAATACCTGAAGAAATATACAATGCAAAAAATGCTACGGCAAGACCCGCGCTTACAGTGCCTCCAAGACTATACATTCCATGACAGGTAGCCATAAATAATTTGTCGAATTTTCTTTCCATCATATTCACCGTTGCGTTAACAGCCACGCCATTCAAAAAACTAACGATGCCAAAAAGATATAATGAGAGCCAGAATAAAAGTCGGTTCATGGCATTTATCTGCAGTATTACAAGGAAACATAAAACAATATAGCCGCCATACATCCATTTTCCCACAGGTACTTTACTGAATACTTCGCAGAATTCATGATTTAGTTAATTAAACGATGGCTTCAGTAGTAAATTTAGTACTAGTTAGAGTTTTAAAAAATGTCGTCAAAAATACAATTGTAATCTCACATTACAATTTTCGGCCTTTAAAAATATACAAAGCCCTATCTCCCTTAAAATGAGCCCTTTACGAGAACATTTGTTTTATAAAATAGATGAATATCAATATAATTCTAAAAACAAGAATTAAATTGCAGGCTCGATTATGATCAAAAATATTTCATCTTTTATCAAAAACAAGCCAGTACT
>Ga0207034_1147_pt1 | contig 11734 bp, 13 predicted proteins | sample Alteio_BWMinCont_36_FD_153269 | JGI IMG/M metagenome (GOLD analysis project Ga0207034, IMG submission 153269) | Enriched cells from forest soil in Barre Woods Harvard Forest LTER site, Petersham, Massachusetts, United States -... | ecosystem: Environmental > Terrestrial > Soil > Temperate forest >...
GCCGGCGAACCGCAACGTCAGCACAGCAAAAACGCCGACCGCGAGAATGTCCAGCCCTGTGGTGATGCGAGTAAGCAGGTTTGCGCCGAGCGCCAGAGAGCCGATGACTAACGCACGGCGACTGCCGGTGCGGAGCCATTCGTACTGAAATGTGAGGCCGGTGAGGGTCAGGAGCAGGATGTAGTTGTTCTCCATCATGTTTTGCGTGTAGTGGAGAAAGCTCGTACAGAAAATGAGCGCGAGTACGCCGGCGATCTGCTGGTTGACGGTAAAGCCAAACAATCCCAGCAGGCGAAAACAGACCAACGCGGCGAGAACGCAGACGAGAATGTTCGTGCTGTAGCTGACCACGATGTCGCGCACCGTTGGATCAACTGAATATTCATCGAATGCGGGTAACTGCTCAATGTATGTGCCGACCACATCGGCAGGAAGCATCAGCAGCGATTGGCCGATGCCGTACCAACCGTGTAACTTGCCATTGCGGCCGTGGATTCCGAACTCGGGATAATCCCGGGCATCGACTTCCGGCTCGGATGTCCAGAACGAATGCGTCGCCTGCAAACGATGAGTCGTATCACTGGAACCGAGTTCGCCGGGCTGTACGAGGAATGCCGTCAGAAAAGCTGCAAGACCTATAAGAAACATGGGACTGAGGAACAAGCTGCGGAGGCGAGCGATCATCCGGACAAATGCTAGTCCACGCCAGCGCGTGATTCAAGCGGCGGGACTATCTCCCACTGGAGCTCCCGCTGAAATTGAGGAACGCAAGACGCAGGTTGCCGCGATCTCGAAGGTGGCCTAAGATATTCGCACGCCGGAGTGGCGGAATGGCAGACGCGGCGGACTCAAAATCCGTTGGTCGCAAGGCCGTGTGGGTTCGACTCCCTCCTCCGGCACCAGCTATCCTCTAATCTGAACGTCTTGGTGAATTCCCACATATTCGACGTGCTAGTTCTTGGCGCTGGGGCCGCGGGACTGATGTGCGCGGCGGAAACGGGCAAACGCGGACGGCGCGTCGCGATTATTGAGCGCGCCAATCGCGCCGGGAAGAAGATTCTTATCTCGGGCGGCGGACGCTGCAATTTCACAAACATCTATTGCCAGCCGGATAATTTCATCTCGGCAAACCCACACTTTCACAAATCCGCGCTCGCACGGTATACGGCTTCGGACTTCATCGCTCTGGTGGAAAAGCATCGCATCCCCTATCACGAAAAAACGCTCGGACAACTTTTCTGCGATCGCTCGGCGAGCGACATTACGGACTTGCTTGAATCCGAGTGCCGAAGCGCAGGAGTGAAAACGTTTCTCAACAGCCGAATCCTTGATGTGCAGCGCACAGCAGAGTTCGTGGTGCGCACCGAAACGGCCGAGTTTCATGCGCCGGCGCTCGTTGTTGCGACCGGCGGCCTCTCCATCCCCAAAATGGGAGCTACTGCGTTCGGTTACGACCTTGCGCGTCAATTTGGGCTCAAGATTCGCGACACCCGGCCGGCGCTCGCACCATTTGTGCTGGCCTCAAAAGAGCGAAGCCAATATTGCGATTTGGCTGGCGTCTCCGCTGAGGTCGTCGTTTCTACGAACCATCAGTCATTTAGAGAAGCCATGCTGATCACGCACCGTGGGTTGAGCGGACCAGCCATCTTTCAGATCTCATCCTACTGGAGCAAGGGTGAGCCGATCCAAATTGACCTGGCGCCCGATGGCGACGTGGCGGCGGAAATTCGCGGCGTCAAAATCCGGGATATGGCGGCCGCCCGGTCCGCCTTGCAGGGAATTTTGCCGAAGCGTCTTGCTACGCGCTGGCTTGATTTGCATGCGCCGACCGATTGGAACAACCAGGCGTTGGACGAGCTTGAGCGCCAGGTACATCAGTGGACTCTCACGCCTGCCGATACGGACGGCTACGAAAAAGCTGAGGTAACAGCCGGTGGAGTGGATACCGATGAGCTCTCGAGCAAAACGATGGAGAGTCGAAAAGTGCCCGGATTATTTTTTATCGGCGAGGTCGTTGATGTCACCGGCCACCTCGGCGGCCACAACTTCCAATGGGCGTGGGCCTCAGGCGCGGCGGCGGGGCGTTCCATATGAACAAAAACAGAGCGCGTATTCCCAAATACGGCGGTTACGTCCCCACCCTCAACGATCGCGTAAGATTCTTGAGTGTCGCAATCGCGGAAAAGGCGGCGAGCTGAGACGTGCGCGGATTCGATTTCGACGGGACGTTCTCGACCTTCACCGTAAGCTTCCCGAATTCGCCCTGGACGCGAATCTCGTGAACGTTTTCGCTTCCGCCGGGGACTGCAACGATGCGAACACGAACTGCAGCCGCGGGATCGACGGCCAAGCGAAGTGACGCGGCTACATTCGATGTCGCGGGAAATGCGCGGGCAGCTTCTTCGGCCGAGCCTTCGAAGATGACAGTGTCTTCCTTAAAACTATCGAGTTGGAGGCCGCGATCCACCACGTATTTCGATCCCTTGAGCGCGGCGATCGGCTTCCGGCTCGTCAACTCGGCCGATTCGATGCGGCCAACCGACGCGGATTTAATTCCATCGAGCCCGGCAATCGCGCCCGATGGAACGTAGATTCGGCAACCCTTCTTTTCCGCTTGGTGAAACCATTCTTCGCGGCCGAGCAAACCTCCCACGCTCATGATCAGCATGTCGCGCCCGCGCGCGAGCGCCTGGGGAACGAATTCGGGGAGGGCTGCCTGGCCCGCCGCTTCCACGGCTAACTCCGAACGCTCGATCATTTCTTCGATCGAAAGAACCGCCGGATGGCTCGAAAGTTCTGAAGAGAGCGCTTCAGCTCCCGCGCGGTCCTGGTCCGATAGCGCGACGAGTTCCGCATCGATTTGTTTCTGGCCGGATTTCTGGTCAAGCGCAGTTGCGATGGTTCTGCCAATGGCTCCGACGCCTAGAATCCCAATTTTCAGCATGTCGCGTGCCTACGCCAGCTCAAGCATGCGGTCGATCGCACGCTTTGCTCCGCGCGCAATGTCTTCGGGCACGGTGATTTGAGGAGTAAGCGTCTCGAGCGAATGAATCACCTTGTCGAGAGTAATCGTCTTCATGAAGGAGCACACTGCATTGGGATTCACAGGATAAAACGTCTTTTCCGGATACTTTTTGTTCAACTGATGCATGATGCCGAGCTCGGTGCCCACCGCAAATTCCGTTGCAGGAGATTCTCCGATGTGGCGGAGCATTCCCTCGGTGGAGAGGAAAAACGTGCGATCCTGCGGCAGCGTGCCGTCGAGCGCCTTGGCCATGCAGGAGCTTACGCACCCGCATTCGGGATGAAGGAGCAGCTCGACGTCCGGATGCTCCTCCATAATTTCGACAACCTGCTCCGGCCGAATCGTCTTGTGGACGTGGCAGTAGCCAGGATAGGCGACGATGTTGCTGCGCCCTGTTTGTCGCGCGACCACCTCTGCCAGGAATTTATCCGGGAGAAACAAGATTGTCCGGTCGGCCGGGATCGCCCGGACCACTTTTGCCGCGTTCGCGGATGTGCAGCAGTAATCGCTCATCGCCTTCACGGCCGCTGAAGTGTTGATATAGGAAACGACGACCGCGTCGGGCAGCTTATCCTTCCACTTCTGGAGTTCCTCCGGCGTGATCGAGGCCGCCAGCGAACATCCCGCGCGAAGATCCGGCAAGAGGACGATCTTATCCGGCAGCAGAATCGCCGCGGTTTCCGCCATGAAGTGCACGCCGCAGAAAACGATTACGTCCGCATTCGTCTTCGCGGCAGCTTGAGAGAGCTTCAGTGAATCGGCAACGGCGTCGGCGACTTCCTGCACTTCAGGACGCTGATAATGATGCGCGAGCAGAATTGCATTGCGCTCCACGCATAGCTCGCGGACGCGCTCCTGTTTTCGGCGAACTTCCTCCGCTGAATCCTGCATGGTCTCTACGATCGGAAGCGTGTAACGCGTCTCAAAACTATCCTGAACAGATACATCTGGCATGGCGGTCCCCTCTTTCGATGAAGTTATGAAATTCTCTGACAAAGATCGAGCACGCGGGCCGAATGCGTGAGGGCACCGATGGAGATGGCGTCCACGCCGCACGCGGCATACGCTTCCACATTTGTTTCCGAGATCCTGCCGCTCGCCTCGATCAGTGCGTGGTCCCATGAATCCTCGCGGCGGAGCATTTCGACAATTGCGGCGATTTCGCCGGGCGTCATGTTGTCGAGCAACAGCAGGCAGGGGTACTGTTCCGCCGCATCTTCCTGCAGACGGCGAAAGGTCTGTGCCGCAGCGCGCGCAGCGGCTTCGCCACGCACCTCAACTTCGATGAACGCCGACTCGGCGCGAAATTTCCATGCCTTCTCGATAGCGATGGGAGCCGCTTCCTCTTCGCGGCTGGAAATGAGCGCGAGATGGTTATTTTTAACGAGAATCGCGTCTCCAAGACCGAGGCGATGAGTCCCTCCATTGCCGAGATGCAAGGCTCGCTTATCGAGAAGCCCCCACGGAGTCTTGCGCGTACCGACGATGCGGGTTGTGGGGTTGCGCCGGCTCGCGCGCTGCTGAAGGCAGCGCGACGCCGTCGCGATCCCGCTCATTCTCTGCACGAGATTCAGGCCTACTCGCTCCAGAGAAAGTAGCTTGGATTGCGCACCTTCGGCACGCAGCAGCGTTTCCTCGGGGCGTATCACGTCGCCGTCATTTTTCTCGAAGGCGACACTCACGCCCTGCCCTCGCAATAAGAGAGCAAATTCTTCCAGGCCCGCGGCCACTCCGGCGTCGCGTGTGATCACGGCGGCCGAAGCATGGCGGTCTCTTATTCCGAGGGCCTTCGCAGTCAAATCGCTCGGCGAGAGATCGGCGAGCAGAAGCTCGTCCGTGATTGTGCGGACGGTGTGACGATATTCCGGATTTTCGAGCGTGAGGCTTCCGCCTCTAAAAAGGGCCTGCTCGATTCGTTGCTCTCGTGTCGCGTTCATCCCAAGTCCCTGCGCCTTAATTGCTATTTCAGCAGAAATCCTCGCGCGCGGAGCCGCGCCTTGGCTCGCGTAATCATTTCCGGCCGCGAAGCTTCCACAGTGTGCAAATGAACTCCATCGGTGAGCGAAGAAAGCAGCGACGCATGCGTCGCCTTCACCTGACCCAGGAAATCCTGCACGTCCGCTCGCGATTCGAGCATCAGAGATCCGCGCAGCTCGCCATAGAGTGCGTGCTCGACGATGACGTCGAGAATTTTGACGCCGTGATCCACGAGGATATTGAGTTCCTCTTCGGTTCTTTCCGGATCATGGCGGCTCGCAAGAATCGCCCGATGCGCTCGTTCCGGACGTTTAGGCAAGCGGTAACCTCTTGGCGTGGCCAGAATTTCCTCACCGCTAGCTCGAAGAATCGCCACATCCTGCACCAGACATTGCCGGCTCACTTGAAAACGAGTCGCTAGTTCGCCTCCACAAACCGGGCCGCCGTGGGTACGCATCCATGCGACGATCCGCCGCCGGCGCTTGGCGGCGGAATCCGGCCGATCTGCCTGCCCCGGTTTCCTCGCCGACACTGATTCGATCGCTTTCATGCTATATCTGTCTTGTCAGATATCTTGTCTTATGTCAAGTCTGGTGAAGATGTGCGGGGGCTCGGCCGAAGTTTACTCTAGCGATGCGCCGCCCACATTTTCCCTGCAATGAAAGATGCGTTGGGCGATAGTGGAAGGCGTGGTCGTGAGAAAGGCTGGATCACTGTGACGCTAGTTGGAGAAAGACGAAGCGAGCGCGTGCTGATCGATGTGCCAGTGGTGATTCGCGGAGAAACTGCGGACCACCGAGCTTTCGAGGAAGAAACGTTTACGGTGACCGTAAGCGCCCATGGCGCGCTCGTGATGCTGGCAACTCAGGTGACGCTGGGCCAAACGCTGCTCCTTCTGAATCCGAAAAACTGGGATGAGCGTGAAGGGCGGGTCGCGTATCGAGGCCCGGATCATGCAGGTCTTTCTCAGGTCGCGCTCGAGTTCACTCTTCCCTCCCCGGATTTCTGGCCGCTTAGTTCTCCCCCACCAGGGTGGAGAAACGCATAGTTGGCGCGGCGCAGCGCTTGCATCCACGAATGCTAATTCGGAATTGACGCCCCGCTGCAAATACCCGCTGGAGAGAAGTTTACAAACCCGGAGACTCTGCTAGCCAGGAATCGAGGGTTTCCAACTGCTCGGCTGGCGTATTAACGAATCCGACGCCCATGCCCATCCCATCCTGGACGTAAATAATCTTGCCGGGGGATTCGAAGTTGCCGCGATCGCGGGAGATGCGTACGTGGATGACGGTTTGCGCTGGCAAGGTGTTGAGGAGGTCTACGTAGCAGCCATTGCGACTGATTTCGGAAATTCGGCCGGACATGCGGACATCACTAGCAGGTTCGATAATCTCGGCGGTGGCAATAAGGTTGAACCGAGGCACTGCGCGTCGGTTGCTGTATGACGTGCCAGATTCAGGCGGAGAATCGACAGGACGATCCATCGTCGCACTCCTACATCAGTTAAGCCTAGCACGACCCACACTCAAATCGCCCCGTGCAAAAATCGGTGTAACGTAACGAATACATGCCTGCCAGCATAAGTACGTGGGCGAGACCACCGGACGAAGTAGGTTCCTAATCAATACACAGCGGTGGTTCGATTTTTTCCTTCCGGCCAGCCTGTATTTGGCTATTTTGCCCAATTAGTGATTCTCCAGTGGCAGCTAGATTTGCAGGCAAAATCCCGTGCTTGCTTTTAATACCAAGCAGCCAAGTACTAGACTTTCCTTTTGCGTCTTCAGAAACACGCCGATTGCTGTCTCCTCCTTTGGCCGGACTCCCTATCCAGCGAAGGCCTTTGCCGAATGAGCGGGCATGATATGCAGGTCAATTTCGCTCTCCAACTGTCATTTATGACAGTTCCGGATCCAGCCGTTGAGGCTTGTGTGCAACATTATGATGCGGCTCGCATGGCGCGTCGTCGCCTTTGCTGGTACGAAATCCACACTCTGCGTTTCAAAAATGCACGAGAGGGCGATGTTTGATAGAAGACTGAAAGGACACAGGCGCGTTCAAATCATTTGATTCGGGGGGCGGAAAGCTTTATGCTGCTGTCTGTTGCGGCCGATCAGGCAACGAAGTCCCATTCCGAATCAGGCCAACGGTGCCACCTAATGCGTCCAGGGGAGCAGCTCAGGGAACTTCGTAATCGACTCGGGGTCACGACACGAGAAGTCGAGGAATTCAGCCGCACAATTGCCGAAGACCGTCAGAACGAAGAATTCTACATCTCGAACGCCTGGCTCACCCAGCTCGAAAACAAGAATTCCATCCCCAGCATTTACAAACTTTACAGCCTAAGCGTGATTTACCGCACGAAATTCAATGATCTACTTGGTGTGTTCGGAATTGATTTGGGCGCGACGTCGCGTTACCAACTCGCGCTGCCATTACAGAATACGCACCTTACGTCGTTCGAAACACCAGACCCCGAAAAATCGATCACGTTCCCGGTACGCTTCGACAAAAGCTTTAACCTGGAGAGCACGAGCCTGATTTCTCGCATGGTTGAGGTGTGGGGAGAAATCCCTATAGCATTGATTCAAAAGCTAGATGTGCGCCACTGCCAGTACGGATACATCGGGGTCGAAGACTTTTCTATGTATCCCCTGTTGCGCCCCGGCTCATTCGTCCAGATCGACAGCCATCCCAGCCGGATGGAAGCCTCAGAATGGCGCACGGAATTCGACAGACCGATATATTTCGTGGAGCTGCGGGATGGTTATTCGTGCTCGTGGTGCGAGGTGCGCGGATCACAGATCACATTGATTCCGCATCCGCTATCCGGCTGCACAATCAGGCAATTCGCTTATCCATCGGAGGCGGAGATTGTGGGGCAGGTGACCGGCGTGGCTATGCGGCTAGTGCCACTCGCTGCGGAGCCAGACGAGCTTCCAAGATTGCCAAAGCGATCTTAAAGCTAGAGAAGAGAAACTCGACGGAGAGCGGATCGGTTTCCACCGGAACAGCCACCCGGTACGGCTCCAGCCTTTTCCACGTAGCAAGAAACTCGACAGGGTTCGTATGTGTCGAGTCCATATAGGCTTCCATCTGGCCCACCAAGCCCTGAAGTGAGCACCCCACGAGCTGCCGGAACGCCTCGTGGTGACAATCGGCAAGCGCCTCGCAAGCTACCTCTTGTGTGAAGCGGGAGGCAAGGCCATCGTGATAATAGAGCCCCGTGTTGTAGTCCCGCATGGATGCCAAGTAGATGAGCCGGTCGAGCGAGCGCGGGATCTCCGAAAGCGTCCTATGGCGGAGGTCGTCGGCAGCCTGCTGCACATCCATTCGCCTCAGTGTGGTAGTCGCCATCGTTACAAACCTACGGCCGAGCCTGGCCAGCCGACGGGCTGCCAAGCGTGTTTAGGTGCGACGGATTCAAGAAATCAAGAGAGGCTTCCGAAATCTTACAGAGCCTGGCTGCCGCAGCCGCAGTGGAACCGACCATGCCAGGGGCGGCGTAAGGGCCCTTGACGTACAAGAGGGCCTGCAATAAGCGGCACTCAAAAAGCAGAGCCGCGAAAGCCAGTGCCAGTTCCATTTCAGTCCGCATACTCAATCGAGCATAGAATCGCGCGGAGCCAAGGTGAAAACGTCTGAGACTCAGAATCTGGTGGCGGACTTGATCGACCCACGAAAGCGCGGTCTTCTTGCGCTCTTCCAGGAACAGCTTGTGTACGCTGGGCAGAGCCTCCGAGAGAACGTAGTCCAAATCTTCTTTTGCGAAAATGCGCCCAACAAGTTCCTGCGGAAGCAAGCCCGCCTGCAAAACGTTCAGCGCCTGCCGAGCTTCGACAAGAACCTCTGTGCCACCCTCGGCCCGAGCCCGAGGCTTGCGTCGCATGAGGAAAAAGAGCGAGAAAACGAGAAGCACGCCGACGAACATAAATGGAATTAGTTGAATCATGAGCGAGCCACCTTAACCAGTTGTGTGCGCATCGCCCCAACCATATCTCGTGTCCTCGCCGCAAAAGCCTCGTAGTCTTCTTCCAACCGAATACCCGCATCAGGCACCGGATTCGGATGATAGGACCACAACGCGATCAACCAAACAAAAAGAGAAGTCATGTATACGATCGGTTGAATAACGGCCCAGGCGGTGTTAAAAACGGGGCCGATGTAGGAACGCAGCGCCAGAGTCATGAGACTCGTCGCGAGGCACAACCCGTAACCGCAGATCATCCCTCTTAGATTCCTTCCCATCTCAATTCCATAATAAGAAACCACACCCAATATTCCGAATAGCAAAATCGCCTGGACGGTCAAGAAATCTTTTTCTAGCGCGGCATTCCTGGCGCCAACCTTTGCCACGTCGGGCACCACCGGATGAAAAATTGCGAAACAGAAAATTGCACCAAAGGCCGCCAATCCAGCAATTCTTGCAAACCGCTCCGCCCCCGCATAGGGAGCCAGAACGTGTTTGAAAATTTCGAGTAAGATGCCGCACCCCAGAACGAGGTTCAAAAACCCAGCGGCCCAATTCCATTTTTCATAGGACGCTCGGTTTAGAGTGTAGATGAAGTACAACGAGCTATCGGCAAGCAATAGACTTGCGATGTAGACGTAGAAGAACTGATACTTTGAGAGGATCTTGGCGCGGAAGCCTCTGTATAGCACCAAGGACTCTAAGAGGATGCCGCTCCACCAGATTATGAGATTCATCATAGGGATCTGCCGTTCAACAAGCAAATCCTAACACAAATAAAAACGGGGGAGAATCTGTTTCTCCCCCGCTTTGCCAACTACTAAACGCAGTACTTAAGTACTCAAAATGGTGCTGTTTCGCCCCCCCGAGTGGTGCCCCCTTTAAAGAGCAACTTCCTTAGGCAGAATACGGACTTGGGATCCGGGTCCCCTGAAGTGCATATGGGCTCGGAATCCGCGTCCCTTGAAGAGCATACGGACTCGGGATTCGCGTCCCTTGAAGAGCATACGGACTCGGGATTCGCGTTCCCTGAAGCGCGTACGGACTTGGTATTCGGGTCCCCTGAAGTGCGTACGGACTTGGTATTCGGGTCCCCTGAAGTGCGTATGGGCTCGGAATCCGCGTCCCCTGAAGAGCATACGGGCTCGGTATTCGCGTTCCCTGAAGCGCGTACGGACTTGGTATTCGCGTTCCTTGAAGTGCAAAACCCTGCGAGAGGCTCGCCGATGATTGGCCTAGCGTTAGAACTGCCATTACTGCAAGTACTCCGCCTAGAAACAAACCTACCCTATTGAGTTTCATCTGTCGTCTTCTCCTGTGTGAGGGCCGGGACATGCCGGAGTGAACAAGCTAAAGCGGCGAAGCCAAAACGCAAGCTTCTATTCAAAATCGCTTGGATGGCGAAGCAGGCATTAAGTAACTATTTAGTATATACACGAAATCAAGCGCTGCCGAGGGGAAAACCGAAGAGTACCTAACTGGCCGTCGCAGGAACCATATCCGCAGAGATGTCGCGAATCAGGAGCTAACGGGATTGGAAACTTGCGTGAACATACCTATGGAGTTCGCCGCCAAATCGCGGTACTAAATTAATAGAAAGAATCGGGCAGGCATCTAATTACAATGCTAGAGACAACTCCTTCTTCCGAGGTTGCGCAGCTGCCTCCAGAGGTGTTCCGTGAGAATCTGCGCAAGCTAGACCGTCGCCAGTGGTGGCTCTGGTCCTCGACCGTGCTCGTTCTCGTTCTGATGACGATTGCTGTTGCCTCGTTTGCCTTTCCCGCACTCCTAAGCATCGAGCAGGGGGGGTATTCGTTCTACCTGAATCAATCCGTGCGGGCACTGGTTGGGTTTGTGTTGATTTTCAGCGTTTATCTCGTTTATCAACAGTCGATCATCATTCGCATGCGGAACCAGCTGGCCGATCAGATTCAATCCCTTGCGAAGGTTCAGAGTTTGACGGACGAGGTGTACAAACTCGCGGCGCTCGATCAGTTGACCGGACTTTACAACCGCCGCTCCGGCGAGCAGCGGCTGGCAGAAGAGATCAGTCGGGCGGTGCGCCACGAAAGGCCATTGACGGTCCTCTTGATTGACCTCGATGGATTGAAGCTGATCAATGACCGGCTCGGCCATGCTGCGGGCGATTTGGTCCTGAAGGGTTTTTCGGCACGCCTGCAGAAAGCGATTCGAGGGTCTGACCTGGCTGTGCGCCTTGGCGGCGATGAGTTCATGGTGCTGCTGCCGGAATGTCGCGCGGATGAAGTGAAGCACGTGCTCACACGCCTCGAAGGGCTCGACATCGAATACAGCGGCTCGACAGTAAGTTGCCGATTCTCTCGAGGATGGACCGATTACAAACCGGGTGAAACGCCCGAAGAATTGCTTAGGCGCGCCGATGAAGCTCTCTATTCAGACAAACGCGCCGGTAAGCAGATGCGTGAATTGAACCAGCCGAAGCCCGTCCCCCAGTCCACGCTATAGTCTTTCCGAGAAGAGCCCTCACCCTTAGCCCCATTGAAAAGTATAGATTCGCCCAGCTCAGTGGCGTAACCGGACCACTTACTTGAACGGCACGTTTGAGCTATCATGCCGAAGAAAGCCGTGCACCCCCAGCAACGGCAGAATGGTAGAAATTCCATCGCTCAATTTGATTACACAGAAAGACTGTTGGAGCGCGCCATGAAATCAGCCTCGGAAGCACTTCGCAAATTATCTGCGAGACCTTGCTTCAAATCAAAAGCCCTGAGGGCTCTTCTAATTGT
>Ga0207034_1150_pt1 | contig 11566 bp, 8 predicted proteins | sample Alteio_BWMinCont_36_FD_153269 | JGI IMG/M metagenome (GOLD analysis project Ga0207034, IMG submission 153269) | Enriched cells from forest soil in Barre Woods Harvard Forest LTER site, Petersham, Massachusetts, United States -... | ecosystem: Environmental > Terrestrial > Soil > Temperate forest >...
ATACCAGGGGCAGAAGTGTTCCGCTGCCTCGCGCGCCTATATCCCGAAGTCGCTGTGGCCGACGCTTAAAGATCGATTGCGGAGTGAAATCGCGCAAATCAAAATGGGAGATATTTCGGACTTCCGCAACTTCATGGGGGCTGTGATCGACCGGACCTCCTTCGAGAATATCCGTAATTACATCCACGACGCGAAGCGAGGCCCGGATACCGAGATTATCGCCGGTGGGCAGTGTCAAGATGAGGTTGGGTATTTTGTTGAGCCCACCCTGATCGAAACTCGCAACCCGAAATCGCGCACGATGTGCGAGGAGATCTTTGGGCCCGTGCTGACAGTATATGTTTATGATGACGCTCGGTACGAAGAAACGTTACAGGTTTGCGACGAAACGTCTCCCTTTGCGCTGACCGGCGCGGTTTTTGCTCATGATCGCCCGGCTATCCGTCTGGCGTCGGAGAAGTTAGTCAATGCGGCCGGAAATTTCTACATCAACAACAAGCCCACTGGAGCCGTAGTCGGGCAACAGCCCTTCGGCGGTGCCCGGGCATCGGGTACCAACGATAAAGCGGGTAGCTTGTTTAATCTGCTCCGGTGGGTATCGGTACGTACGATCTCGGAGACCTTTGTGCCGCCGGTATCCTTCCGCTATCCCTTTATGGAAGAGGAATCTAAATGATCAAAAAGCTAGCTTGGCTCCTTCCCCTGCTGGTGCTGAGTTGTTCGAGTAATCCCGGGAAAGATGCGATTTCCGGTATGGAAGCCCCGGAAAAGAAACTTAGCGGCTGGGATGGGTGTGGACAGTTGGGCGCCTTTTTGTTGGGGCCCCTCGATCGCTACGAAGACCGCGTCGATGACGCCTCTAAGGTGTACCAGCAAGAGCAATGGCTGGTGGAGACCGCAGACAAAAACGCGTCGGAAACTCGGATGTCGGCGGCGTTCACCGAATTGCAGAAAGTCACCTATGTTCCCCGGGTTTTGGAAGCGACCCGAGGGTTTGATAAAGCGGCCGCGTCGATCCGGCCGGGCGATTGCGACGATAGGGCTCGGTTTAACCGGGCGCTTGGAATACTGGAAGCCACCATTCTCACCAAGGCCGACGTCATTCGGAAAGAGAAGGAAAATCAGGATCGCCAAGATGCGATGATCCAGCAGAACAATGGTTTTCGCGTCAATGTGCCCGGGGAGTCGGAACCGGTGTCGCGTGCCATTTATGCGAAGACTCTCGGGGCGGAACCCGATCGAACGAAGCGCGAGGCCTTGTTTCGTGGTTACAATGCAGCGCGTGCTAATCAGTGGTTGGCATGGGGATTTCGCGATCTGATCAAAGCCCGCAACGAAGAAGCCAAAGCTGCGGGTTACCCCGATTACTACGCGTACCGGTTTTTCCGCAATCAGCTCGATTTGTCGAATTACCGGGAGATGGTCGGTGATCTCAAAACGAAGCTCGCGCCGAAGTTGCGCCGGATTATCCAAGAATGGGGCAAACAGGCGGGAATCCAAAAGGTGGAACCCTGGGATATGCGATTCTTGCGCGATCACGCCGCATCGGGTGAGGTCAATGAGCTTTTGACCAGTGTACCCGCGACCTCGCCCTTGGATTTTGCGCACCGGTTTTATTCGGGTTTGGGGATATCTATCGACGATTACCATTTCTTGATGGATCTTTACCCGCGCCCGGGAAAGAACACCCATGCGTTTGCGATGGGTATCGTCTTCCCTCACACCGACCGCCGCGGAACTCTTTTGCCGGAACCGAAACCGGACATTCGTTTCCTCGCAAACTTGCGTAAACCCGTGAAGTGGGACGACATCAGCACCGTTATTCACGAGTTGGGCCACGCCGTCCACTCCGCCGAAGTCCGGCAGCCGGTCGGCCTGTTCCGGGGCATCGGATCCGTTGAGACCGAAGCGATCGCGATGACCTTCGAGCGGATGGCGGCATCAAAGGAATTTCTCAAAGTGGTTTTAGAGAATATTCCCAAAGTCACGAAACGTAAGACCGGTACGATCTTGGCCAAACAAGAGGAGGCCACCCGTATCGAGCAAGCGATGATCCTCATGCGCCAGGTTTTCTTCAGCGATTTCGAATATGAGATGTACCGCAATCCCGATGCCGACTTCGCGGCGCTGTGGTCGAAGATGCATGAGGAGTACTGGGGTGTGGCAATCGATCCGAAGCTTGCGGACTGGGATGTCGAACATTACCTTATGGCGCCGGTCTACGTGCAAAACTACGCGATCGGCATTTTAATGGTGGAGCAATTGTACGCCTCAATGCTCGCCGACTTCAACACCAGCTACCAATCGAAGCGCCTGGGCGAGAAGTTGAAGAAAGTGTACTTCGCCCCGGGGGAAGAGTTCGACTACCTGGCACTGACCCAGCATTTCAGCGGAAAACCGCTCAGCGCAGAGTCCGCATTGAAGTTGGTGCCGTAACCCTATGGATGTCGGAGTTATCACTATTCGCATAGCCCGTATCGAAGATGCCGGGCAGATTTGCGCGCTCGTCAACAGCGCTTACCGGGGAGAGGTCAGCAAGCAGGGATGGACAACCGAGGCCGATTTCTTGGACGGTCAGCGCACCGATGAAGAGGCGCTTGCTGAAACGCTGTCCGTTCCGGGAAACGCCTTCTTGCTTTTACTCCAGGACGAATCCCTTTTAGGCAGCGTGCACCTTCAGAAAAAAGAGGGCTATGCTTACTTGGGCATGTTGACCATTAAGCCGGATCAGCAGGGAGCCGGCCATGGCAAACAGCTCCTCGCCGAGGCCGAGAATTGGGTGCGGGACGAGTGGGGCCTCACCAAGATTCGCATGAACGTGATTCAGAAGCGGTGGGAGCTAATCGCTTGGTACGAAAGGCGCGACTACCGCGTGACCTCCGAGAGGTCCCCGTTCCCCTACGGCAACCCGCGCCTTGGCATTCCCAAGGTTACGGACTTGGAATTCCTGGTGCTCGAAAAGGCGCTACCTCACCTCCCCGATTCCAGCCAATCGCGGTAGACGGAGGCTATCACCTGGGCCCGGGCCGCGTCGGGGTGGTACCCGTCGGACCGGCCGGGAACAAGATGAAGGCGCGCGGCGAGAGTTCCTTCGAATTCGCGGTACTCCAAGTAACCGATGCCAGATTTTTTCAAATGACGACGAAACCCCTCAGGCAAGTCGCCATCGAGATGGGCAAAGAGCAAACGGGTACCGGGGGACAGGGTGCGCTGGATTTCGGTGAATAAACCCGCGTTGAGCGATTCCAAACAGTTTTTTTCCCGCCACTGAAGATAGGGAGACGCCAGCGCGTTGATAACCCGCGATTTGGAAAGGTACGTCAGCAGGGCATCGGTTACCCGTTGCGGCAAGCGGCGGTGCCGGCGGGCATTGATCTCGGGCTGAGGAACGGGGAACCCGCGGAGCAGGGGCCGACCCCCGACCAGTTCATAGTACGGCTTGCGGGCTTGCCCCCACGCGAACGGAGTACACGTGCGGCGCAAATCGTCGGCGATAAAAGCCACGATCACGGCATTGGGCTGGTAGGCGGGCGCGAGCTGAGTTGCGATGACCGCCATTTGATCGATCCCATACCCTTCGGCTGCAAAGCTGAGAACCTGGTAAGTTTCGCCGAGCGAGGCTTGGAGGCGATCCGCGATCGTTTGGCCGTCGGGAAGGTGAGTTCCGTAGGTAAAGGAGTCGCCGATCAAGATCACCCTCTTTGAGTTTTTCATGGGAGCATATTCGTGGCGGCTCCGCCATCCGAGACTATTGAAAACGACTTCAGGGGATTCCGTGTGCGGCCCGGCGTGCCATCCCACCCACCGATCGAAGAGCGGTTTTGTCGGGTATAGGGGCTGCCCTGGTTTCCAATGGTGGAAAAAGAAATTTTCTCCAAAGGCGACAGACAGTCCGTTGAAGCGCGGGCCTCCCCGTTTTTCGACGAACCGCAATATCCCCTCGCCCGCCGCCAGGGCCAGAAGGGTTGCGAGAACAGGTACCCCGATTATGAAGAGGTATCTTTTCATTCCTAGGATTCCATCTTAACAGGTGATCCTACCTTTTGCCTCTAGCTCCCTCACGCGGTAGTTTTCTCGGTAAGCTAAGAATGATAAATTTTCTTTTCTTCACTCAAACAGCAGCCTTTCAATCCTAAGGAGACTCAAATGAAACGACTACTGGCTTTGACGGTCTTTACGCTTTCCAGCTCATGGGCGTTGGCGGTAACCCCGTTTTCGTTGCCCTGGATGAATGGAACGGGAAACTACAATAGTTCGGATCATCCGAATACCGTTTTTGTCGTCGAGAACTATTTCTTGGATTGCCCCTATTGCAATGACAACGCGCCCAATATCGATCAGATCGCTTCTGATTTCTCGACCAATGCCAGGGTGCAAGTGCTCGATGTAGGGATTGATAAAGACGATGCGAGCTATCGGGAATGGATCCAGAGGCATAATCCGAATCATCCCGTCTTAAAAGATGCCCAAGAGACCCTTACCCGCCAGCTGGGAACGACGGGTTATCCCTCGACCTATGTGCTGGACACGAACCTGAATGTCGTTTACAGCCATACCGGAGAATTCGAGCAGGGAGATTTGAATGCGGTGGAACAAGCGGTCAATAATGTGCTCAATCAAAGTTTTAAGGCTTTGCCAGCGCCGTCGTGCAGATAACGTAGTGGATTAGGTTTTTGGGGCGGGGAGTGAAATCCCCGCCCTTTTCATTTGTGCGCATGGCAGGAGTTTGGAATGGATCTGAAGTTGTTCGGTTCGACGTTCTTCCTGATCTTTCTCGCTGAGCTTCCCGATAAAACCCTGCTGACCAACGTATTATTCGCGACGCGCGGATATCCACTCGCCGTGTTTATCGGGGCGGCGGCGGCTTTTCTCATCCAAAGCATGGTGGCGGTGCTTTTTGGTGGGCTGCTGAGCCTTATGCCGGTTTCCTGGGTCCATCAAGGATCGGGAATTCTCTTTTTGGTGTTCGCGATCTTGTTGTGGGTGAAAAAACCTGAGGAGGTAGATCCCACGCGGGATTCGAATGGTTCCGGTTTCCGCCGGACGGTGGCGGCCACATTTCTTGCGATTTTCATGGCGGAATGGGGAGATTTAACCCAACTCGCGACGATGGCATTGGAAGCCAAGTACCGGTCACCTGTGACAATCTTGGTTTCCGCAACGGCGGCGCTCTGGGCAGTTACCGCACTTGGGGTTTGGATCGGACATCGCGCGCGGGCGTGGATCCGGCCCCGACTTCTCCAGAAGGCGGCGGCGCTGGCTTTTTTGGCGTGCGGGATTTTTTTACTGCTGAAAAGTTAGGCTTTGTTTGAGAAATCTTCCTATGCTACGGTGCTTCTCGAGTTTTACTGGGGAGGGGGGAAAATGAAGGTTGGGAATTGGCGTTGGGTGTATTTGTCGGTTGCTTTTTGGGCTTGGGGAAACCTTTCCGCCTATGCGGATCCCAAGGAGTGGACTCTCCTAGTCTATCTCGATGGGAATAATTCTCTAGATGCGGAAGGGCCGGCGACTCTTCAACAACTCGAGACGATCGGATCCACGCCGGATATCAACCTGGTGGTGCAGTGGGCCAGTGCCGCCACCAAATCGACCAAGCGCCTTCTCCTGCAGAAGAGTACCGATCCTTCCAAAGTGACCTCTCCGGTTCTGGAAGAGTTCGGGACGACCGATATGGGCGATTACCACACCCTCGTCGATTTCGTGGGGTGGGCGTCCGTCCGGTTTCCGGCTAAGCATTATTTTCTGGTTCTGTGGGATCACGGAAGCGGATGGCACGATACCAGTGCCGTTTTCCCCTCTCATTTAGATATCGGATTCGACGACCTGTCCGGGCACGCGATTTCCACACTGCAGACCGGGGTGGCTATGGCGCAAATCGCGCAAATCATAGGCCACAAGTTGGATCTCTTGGCCAATGATGCCTGCCTGATGGCTATGGTGGAGATTGCGAATGAGGTGAGTGATTCGGTGGAGGTCTACGCGGGGTCTGAAGAACTGGAGCCCGACTCGGGCTGGCCGTACGATAAAATCTTGGCCCGGTGGGTGGCTAGACCGAACATGTCAGCGGCTGACCTCGCCCGGATCATAGCCGAGGAGTACGTAGGTTTGTACCAGGTCGATGGAAAAGACTCCGACGATGCGACCTATTCCGCATTCGATCTTTCCCATATAGGTGACCTGGATAAAAGCGTGGCGGCCCTAGCAGGGCGTTTCAGCAAGTTGAGTGGTGCGGAGATCCAGGGATTCCAAAAGGCAGTTTCCCAGACACAGAACTTCGATGAAGGCGATTACCTGGATTTAGGGGATTTGGGTAGCCAGATCGCTAGCCAGCATCTCGCTTCCATTCCCGATGACCTTATCGACGGTATTCGCCAGGCGGTTTCCAGTTTCGTGATCGAAAGTCACGGAACTTCCCGATATGCCAACGCAACCGGCGTTTCAATCTGGATACCACAGGACAGGGACAGCTACGATCATTTCATGCCCCTGTACCGGCAGTTGAAGTTCGAGGCTCAGACGAGTTGGGGAACGGCGATGGCCGGGTTGGTGCATGTAGCGCCGTAAAAGGCCACCATAGCATAACACTTGTTAAACTCCGAAGTTGGAAGTGGTGTCAAAACCTCGAAACGCCCTCTGGTAAAGGGTTACACGGGATAAATCTGCTAACTTTTACGCCTCAAGTCGTAAAGTTCCATTGACCATATAAAAGGGCTTATCGAAATTCACGTCAAGAAATCCCAACCCCGCCAGTAGAATGGGGGGTAACAGGGGTGGTTTGCTACGCACGTCGTTGCGAGCGCTAGATGATCTCGCAGTGACGCACTTTACGAAAAATACTAAACGAAGGAGTCGAGCGGTGATGCAGGCACGTTTCATGGCGGTACTCGTCGTTGTCGGTTTCAGTTTGAGTGCGGGAGCGGCTGTCTCGTCAGTGACTTCCCCGTCTCCCCGTTGCTATTCGATCACAATTGCCGAATCTCCCGAGGCGAGTTCGGCTGCGACTTTCGGCAGGCGAGCTCTCAACAAAGAACGCTGGTGTTACTGGGATCAGTCTCAAGACGGACGCGACTTCACCCTCATCTTTAACGCCGACGCGGATTCTATCAAACCAGAGCTTTCGGCCCTGGTGGAATGGACTTCCCAGCATCGTATTCGCAGGATCACCCACGGTTCCTTATTCCGTGGCAACGTCACGATCCACCGCAGCCTGGTAACCGCGGTCAATCCACTGCCGATCTCTCTCGATGAGCGGACATTGGACGCTCGAGCGCTGCGCACCTCGGAATCGATTACGTCAGCGCAGCTCTTACAAGCCTTTCATATGATCCGGTCCTTCCAACAAGCACGTGTGCCCGAATTTCGGCCGCAAATCACCGAGGGAACTTTCACCGCGATGCTCGACGATAACCAGCTTCCCTATAAGGGGTATTGGTGGCCGTTTGCGACCGTGGATCTCGGCGCGGGTCCGCATTCGCCCCTCGGCAAATACGACACCATCGTGGGACGTTTGACCGGATCCAATCCGGGATCGGCCGCGTGGGAGGCGGCAAACCATTCGACGACGGCAGTCGCATGGGGCGGACACTGCAACGGTTGGGCAGCGAGCTCGGTACTTTATCCTGAGTTTACGAAGTACCTCTGGGATCAACCCTCTCAGCAGGTGTTGTTTCCGTCCGACATCAAGGGCATTCTCACCGAAGCAAGTTTCTGCGTAAGCTATGCCTTCTACGGGCACCGCTATAACGGAAACCCGGGTGATGATCTTCTCGATATCTATCCGGACCTCTTCCACCAAACTTTGGTTTATTACTTGAGCGAGGTGAAAAAGCCGGTGGCGTTCGATTACGAGCGTGACGTTCCGGTCGATAACAACGTGATCACCGGCTACACCATGACCATCGCCAAGGAGCCGGGCGTGCCCAACGAGTTCCATGTGGTCGCGGATTTACGCGTGCACAATTACCAAGGCAAGCGCGACGAGGAGGCGGGCGCTGCGCGTTTGCGTCCACGTACTTATGAATATACGCTGGATGTCGACGATAATGGCAACATCGTAAAGGGGACATGGATTTCCGATAATCCCGACTTCCTATGGGTTCCGCTGTCCCCGAAACAGGATTGCCCCGGCAAGAATCCCAAACTCGATCTCGATCAGATCCAAAAGCTCATGACGACTCTGCCGGAGGCCAAGAGTAATACTGTCGCACTGGGTTTTAACTGGAATCAGCCTCTGGCGCCCCAGCAGCAAGTGTCGATCAAAATTCCGGCGATGAAGGGATCGTTGTTCAAGGTGGCGATCCAGGGGAATACTTTTACCGACGGAACTTTGGAAATCGTTGCTCAAGGGCTTCCGGCATATCCCACTGTAGATCCGGGGCAGCGAAATCCGGTTTCCCTGATGCCGGTTTTTCCGAAATATGACGGCGAAATTACTTACGCCGATTACATCGATCCAAGTGCAACTTCGACATTTGAGATTCCATTGACCGATATCAGCTCGCTTTCCTTACTCAATAACGCCGACGATCAGGAAACGAGCGGACAAGTGGTGCTCGATCACATCGATTTCTACAGCGGAGACTCAGCGCAATAGAGGGCGTCAGACCTCTAAAAATCCCGGAGGGAGGTTTTTATGTAATCGCGCGGGGGATTTTGAATTTAGGGAGAAGACAAACTTCACTCACGTCGTTGCGAGGGCTCAAAGAACCCGAAGCAATCGTCCTAGGTGCGGTTGCTTCCGGGCAGCCGGAGGCTTCTCGCAATGACGCTGCATGAGGACAAACTTTTTTGAATTTCATCGAGGAGAAAAGATGAAACGTTCACTCGCTTTGGTTGCTATTTGGATGTTCCTAGCGCCATTGGCATTTGCCGATGGCTTGCGGGGAGGTTGCCCCGGTCAAGATCCTGGTCAAGGCTGTGGTTGTCCGACACAAGATCCTGGACAAGGTTGCCCGTGCGGACCCGGTCAAGGCTGTGGTTGTCCGACGCAAGATCCTGGACAAGGTTGCCCGTGCGGACCTGGACAAGGCTGTGGTTGTCCGACGCAAGATCCTGGTCAAGGTTGTGGTTGTCCGACGCAAGATCCTGGACAGGGTTGCCCGTGTGGACCTGGTCAAGGTTGCGGTTGTCCGACGCAAGATCCTGGACAAGGTTGCCCGTGCGGACCGGGTCAGGGATGCCCCTGTGGTCCGGGACAAGATCCAGGTCAGGGTTGCCCTGGTCAAGATCCCGGCCAAGGCTGTGGCGGTGGCTGTCCGGAGCGCCGTTAAGCAAACGATTGTCTAGTCTAGTAGAAAGGCTCCCTCCGTTGGGAAGGAGCCTTTTTCATTTTTTCGTTACTGAATCGGATAAAAGATTTGAAATTGGAGTTGATCGGCAGCGGTATCCGACGGATCAGAAAGGTCGCCTTCTTGCCTATTCGACAAATTTACGGATGGGGGTGCACAACGGCTGTCGCGGAGTTAGCGCCGTTTGACGCGGCATTAGCGTTAACGTTGATCGCATAGTCTCCCGCAGTTGCCGAGGAGGGGACGATGACGTTTAGACTTACCGTATAGCTAGATTGTGGCAACAGGGTAATGGAATTATTAGATAGACTTCCGTTCCAATTTGAAGGAAGTGAGGCATTCATGGAGAATGCTTGATTAGAACAGGTGGGCGAATCCATATTCGTTATCAAAATATTATAGGTAGTAGCTCCACCGGCGGAAACCGCTTGGTTCGGTGGATCGATAAGAACTAACGGTGATCGGTGGACGCACGCGATAGAGGGTGTTCCCCCACAATTCAGCGGATACCCCGAAGGTGCAGTTCCGCATCGGTTTCCCCCGCCATCAATGACTTCGTTGCTGGTTGCAGGGTTGATAAGCGGGGCCGGCACGGTCTGATTGAAATCATTATTTATGAATGTATTGCCACTCAGAACATAACTATTCGTTAAAGAGGCAAAGGTCGAGGGATCGAGAATCCCAAAATATGCGGAATAACTACCGAAGGAGTTCAAGTTTTTATTGGAATCAAATAGATTGCCGGTGAATTTAACGGCTGTTTCTCCTGGTACAAGCGCCCACAGCCGGGTAGAAACAAATATATCCGCTGTGTGACTAAACGTATTGCCGGACAGAACGCCATTACTGAGCCCAAACCCGTACCACCCACCGATCCCATAGCTAGTATTCGAGAAAAAGTTTCCTTGGATTGAGGTCCCTGTCGCTTCACCAACAAATTCGATGCCGCAGTCCCAGTCATTTTGAATTACGTTGTTGGTAACGTTTGTGTTCGTGTCATATTGAAGAACGATCCCGTCATCCGTTCCGGGTGACCCACTTGGTGTTCCTGGCCCTGCGTTAGCGGCACCATCGAACAAATTATTAGAAACCGTATTTCCGGTTCCCCAAACGGAACCCAAATCAGCTGATGAAGATGCGATCGGATTTGCAAAAAACTGGTTACCCGAAACGTTACTATTTGACCAAGTGTTGATATCCAGAAACGCGATTTTATTTGCAGTGAACGTCATATTATTTACGTTGGATACCATCGTATAATCATAATTAATGTCTGTGGGATTGAGTGTGCCAATAATATTATTGGTGATCAAACCGTAAGAACTGGTTCCGATATAAAAGAGGCGGTAAGACCCGTTTGTGTTATTGGCCGTGTGATGCAAGTAGCAGTTTCTAACGGTGAAATTCTGCACATTAATCACATTGATGTTAATCCCAGTTGAGTCAATTGCATAACCGGCACAGTCGAGATCGATATTACCGGTGTCGTGGATATACAGACATCCATTCGAGAGGTTGGAGATCGGGCTTAGGTTGGCCGCGAGTAAATAATTTCCACTCGCGGTAATTTCGGTACATTGAGTAATTAAGGGGATATTGATAGAAAAAGCTACCGAACAATTTCCCGTAATGGCTGCAGTGTTGTAGACATTTCCTGACCAGGAACCTTGACCACAGGTACCGGCAACGGAGGCGGACAGGGTGTATCCAGTGTTTGCCGTTACCGTGTAAGACGCGGTCTGCCCATTATTAACCATTTGCACAGAGTTTGGCGAAATCGTCTCGTAGCCGTCGCCCGACGGGGTCACGGTAAAGGATTCGATCTTTGCAGAGAAAGCGACCGAACAGTTTCCGGTAATGGGTGGTGTTGTGTAGACGTTTCCCAACCAGGAACCCTGGCCACAGGTACCGGCAACGGAGGCGGACAGGGTGTATTCCGTGTTTGCCGTTACCGTGTAAGACTCGGTCTGCCCATTGTTAACCATTTGGGCGGAGTTTGGGGAAAACGTTTCATTGCTGTCGCCCGATGGAGTCACGGTAAAGGATTTGACAGAGAAAGCCACCGAACAATTTCCGGTAATGGCTGCAGTAGTGTAGACATTTCCCGACCAGGAACCTTGGCCACAGGTACCGGCAATGGAGGCGGATAAGGTGTATCCCGTGTTTGCTGTTACCGTGTAAGACACTGTCTGGCCATTGTTGACCGTTTGCACAGAGTTAGGGGAAAACGTTTCATTACCGTCGCCCGATGAAGTCACGGTAAAGGATTTGATCGTTGC
>Ga0207034_1151_pt1 | contig 11531 bp, 3 predicted proteins | sample Alteio_BWMinCont_36_FD_153269 | JGI IMG/M metagenome (GOLD analysis project Ga0207034, IMG submission 153269) | Enriched cells from forest soil in Barre Woods Harvard Forest LTER site, Petersham, Massachusetts, United States -... | ecosystem: Environmental > Terrestrial > Soil > Temperate forest >...
CAACGCCAACGCGGGAAGCAGTTTCGGCAAGACACAATTTGAGTGTCAGTCGGCGCTGGCGAAGGTGCGACCCTATCGTTTTGGCTGCTTCAAGGATGTTTTCGGGGTGTGCAATTGTCAAAACCGGCGTCAGTGGAAGATTCAAAAACTTCCCTATGGCGTCCCATTCGGCCTGGGTCGGGACGCACCGGTCAAATTCCCATCGCCGGAACCAATGGAGACTGAATCCGGTCTTCGCTGCAAGCTGTCGGTGTGACAATCCAACCTGTTTTCCTCGCACCATGAGGAAATCGCCAAAGGTTTTGATTTCGATGGGGAAGGGCTTGTGACGATAGAAACACCTTGTTTTTTTGAGGTTTTGGACGTGAATTGTGCGTTGTGTAAATGTTAAATGTGCCGATGGCCAAGGGTGGGGTCAAGTGGGGCTAGCGCACCAAATGAAACAGCATGGATTCGGCGTCACTTGGGAACTAATAGTGAGTCTAATTGTTGCTTAATCCGATCCAGAGACTTGAACTCCAACAAAGCGCGGTCGAGCTTGCCAATGAAATCGTCCTTTTCGATAACCCCTTTCAGTTGAAGGAAGATGACCAGTGATAACCGCGCATATTCGAGAATGTTCCGACATAAATCGTCTGCATTCCTGAGCTTTTCTGGCTCAACCTGCCCGCCGTGAATGTGTGTGCTACGTATGTCATACGCTTGGTGTACCTTCTCCTGAACTTCGAACGGGTTTTGTTCCAGCAGGCGGAGTAGAGAGGCGATACGTAAGCTCAGCCTTTGCGCTAGCTCAGCGCGTTCCTTCCCTTTAAGGAACAGCGCTTCCAGGGAGGTTATCCCCGATGTAATGCGCCCCTCCAGGTCACCCCCCCGGAGCACCGCCTCTGTGTACCGAAAAAAAGCGATATCCGCAGGCTGCCGAGCACCAGCCTCATGTGGGAACCGCAGCGGTAAGAGCGGCGTGAGTTTTTGAATGAAAGAAGCCAGCTTCTCCGTATCGCTGCCATCGACTTCAAATTTATAACAGCCAACCGGAGTCTGTATTGGTCCATGGGTGCCGGCTGGCAGTAGGAGTGAATCGGAGGAAAGGGAGTATTGCACCTCCTGCACTGAACCAAGCCGAAACAAGCGTAGAGCGCCGGTCACCCGCTCCACATGTTCCTGGGCATCCACCCCGGATCTGGCCCGTATTTCAAACTCTGCGATAGCTGGTGGCGCCGAAGTTGATCGAGGACGCAGATTGAGGAGAGCGAGGCTCAGCGGCTCTTCGATTTCCAGGTCTGCAGGCTTCGGACGGCGTAACTGCATACCCGGCAGTGAAATCTCCTCCTGCTTCAGCCAAAGGCCAATTAGCCAAATCGAGACTTTGATTTGAGCGGGCGATCCATTCAGGTCGGCCAGGTATCTGGACACGAACTCGACGAGGGTCTCGTTCGAAACGTCTTCCACGGCCGCAGCTGCGACCACCATCGCAAATTGTTGAAGGCTTTGTTCAATTTGCGGAGCCTGTTTGGCAAAGTCCTTTTTCAACGACTTCGCGCATTCTTGAAACTGGGGAGAGCTGCAGATTAATGTCTGTACGAACTCGTGCTGGTGCTTCCATCGCCACTGTGATTTGTCGAAGTATTCCATCGAGTGCCGAGTATTAACGGCCCCTTCGTTTTTATATTCAAAAGTGGCGAACTTAGGCCGAACGTAGGTTTCGCTGGTTTGAACAAGCTTGTTTTGAGCCTTCGCATCGGCGACTTGCGTTCGAATGAGATTTCCAAGTCGCCAGAGTTTCGCGGATGAGCCGTTTGAGGACTTCGTCTTAAAGGCCATAACTTCTCTTGTTTTATGATATCAGAGCCGATCGTGCGGTCGAGCCGGAAAGGTGAACGGTGAACCAAAAAGAACCGGTATCAAGCACTCCGATTGAGGAAGCTGTTACCGATGATTGGATGTCCAAAACAATCCAAGAATAGAGGCAATTGCCCCCGCAACGAACAAACATATAATGATCGCACTGTCTTGTGCCCACTCCACAAAAGTACGTCGTCCACCACGATATAGCTCAACCCCTTTGATGTAGGTGCCGTTAAGGACAGGATTGCCCTGTAGGTTAGGGGTCCGATACTTGAAGTCAACTTCGTACCTGCCGTGTCCATCCAAGAACCTAGTTACATCGTAATCAATGCCTTCGATTTGAGCCCCCGCAATTTGGGACCTGATGGTTCCGTTCAGTCCCGGATTGCCCCCGACATTGTTGGTTGGCCAGACCCTGTTTTCGGTGGACCGTTCCTCCCACGCTGCAATCTCCTTTGGGTCACCGTCTGGGAGTTTTTTAATGACGATTTTTCCGTAGCTGTCCACTGGCGTCCAATAATAGCAGCGCAAACTAAATGGTCCCTGACCTCTGCTTACCTTCACCCTGTAGACGTTGTTGTGGTTGGTTCGGCCGGTCCATCCGCAATGGTGATCCGCGTTAATCCGGTTTGAGCCCATAACCGGGTTTAATTATCACGGCCTGGCCGTTACGTCGAGGAAATCGCAAGGGGGTTGCGCCCCGCGTGGTTCACTTTGATATTAATTGAAACGTTTTGCTTCTTTGGTTGATAACGATTGCTTTGCATCATGCTCAATAGGCTATTGTAGATTTCCTTAAGTGTATTGGTCGTTGCACTAGAAAGAGAAATGAACAGGTCGATATCCGTGCCACTGTTGTTCTCGCGGTTCCCTTGGAGAATGATCCGCTTGGCGTCATACCGGTGAGCATGCCATTGGCCCATCGATTGACAATAGGGGCGAGCACGATGGCCACACCGCGGACCGGTGACGCAGGGCCACTGAACGTCGCGGGGGCGGTGACCTTAATTACGCCCGACGGTTTGACGGTGAGTTCCACCCCAAGCGGCATCGGCCTGTATGATGCAGCCAGTGGGGGGTTTGCGTTGGTGGCGACGCTGACAAATTGTGCCGGAACCCAAATCGGCACGAACCAGGTAGTTTTCGAAAATGCATTTGCAGGGGCCTGCGCGAGCGTGGTTTACACTGTTGGACGCGGCTTCTTCTCGCAGGACATCGTGTTTACGGGCAAACTGGACCCGGCTGATTATTCGTTCCCAAGGAACACGACCCGCATTCAAATCATCACCGAACTGTATCTGCCGCCGGCCCCGGACTTAATCACCCGGCCGATTGAGGTGGAAACGGATCCCCAGATTCGCAGTCAAATGGCGAGCCCGGATTTGTTGGATGAAACGATCGGGTTCGGTGAGTTTGTGTTGAGCGCCGGACGCGCCTACACGCCTGCGACGCTCAGCCAGCCAAACGGCACATCAGCAGTCGTGGCCAAGGAGTATCGTACCGTGGGCTCGCGGACATTTTTGATTGAATCAATACCGTTTTCGGCAATTGCGAGCGGGCTGCTTGGCCTGCCGCCGTGCGGTCCGGCTGGAGGGGGCCATGCCAGGCTGAACCGCAGCGTTGACGCCAAAAGCGGGTATGCGTCGATCCCGACTCGGCCAGCCACTCAAGCCCGAGGCGGCAGGCCTGGCCGGGTGAGTAAACAAATCGCCAAAGTGCGAGCCTTGCCGTCCGGGGTGACGATTGATTATGTGGGCACAATCGGCGGGACCCTGGCCGCCAATACCGTGTTCCAGAGCTTTACGAACTATTTTGTCTCCGGGGCCGTAAACGTGAACGGTAACGCGGTTATCGAGGGGGGCACAGTTTTTAAGTACGGTGTTGGCGCGTCCCTCCAAGTGAGCGGTACGCTCACGTTCAAGACTTCTCAGTTTCACCCTGCTGTTTTCACCGGTGTCGATGATGACAGCGTGGGGGACAGCCTGACCAATTGGCCCGGGTCAGGCTATACGGGTGTCATCAACACAAATGGGTACGCCAACCCGGCAATTTCGGCAAGGCTCCCGATCAACCTGAGCAACTGCTGGTTCCGCTATGCGCAAGTTGGAGTCGCTAATGCCAACCAGTTTAGCGGCACTTCCACCTTTACACATTGCCAATTCTTAAACTGCGTTCAGGGAGTCGCGCTGAATCTATCGAGCACCAGCGTGTTGCCGACGATTAACGTAGATAACATCCTCGCCGTGAAGACCACGAACCCGCTCTATTTCACGAGCCTTTACGGAAGCCCGGTGATCCTCGCCAATTGTACCTTCGATCAGAGCCCGCAACTCATTGGGGGAGATGGCACAGTCACGGCAAGTTCGTACAATTCCATTTATGCCAATATTTCAATGATCGGCCTGAACATAACCGGGCAGAACAACGGGTTCTACAATAGCACGAACTTCGGTTCGTCGTACGTGCATGTTTCGTCATCTCCATTCCAGACCGTTGGCGCCGGCGGGCATTATCTCGCAACAGGCCTGGGTTTCCAAAGCGCTGGCACCACTTCCACGAATATTCCCTCTTCCCTGGCGGCGGATCTAAAGAAACGGACCACGCAACCACCACAAGTGATTGCCCAGGCCCTCATCACCACGAACACATGGTTTTCACCGACCGTGTTGCGAGACACCAATTCCACCAGTCCCGATATGGGGTATCATTATGATCCAATCGACGTGGCATTGAGTTGGGTTTTGGCAACGAACGCGACCATAATCATAACCAATCCAGGCACCATCATTGCAGCCTTTGGGACAAATGGAGGAAACTATGGCCTTGGGATCGGCCAGGCGGCCGGGTTGATGTCGAGGGGAACACCCAATCAGCCGAATTGGATTGTGCAGTTTAACACTGTCCAAGAACAAGTTGGCGTTTCCTCCCTCTGGTATCGGACAACAAATGGCTTGGTCATATCTGAGTTTCAAGGGCTCAGCCCGGCTTTGGCGATTAACTGCCGATTCACCGACTGGTCCGTGCTTGCGACGGAGAGCCCGGCATTTTATGCGCCGACAAATACGGGCCCGTTTAATTTTCAAGACTGCGAATTTCACGGCGGCAAACTGCTCTCGTTCGGCCCAACGCTCAACCTGACCAATTGTCTGCTGGAACGCGTTTATACCGACATCGAACCCAAGGACAACCTGAGATCGTATTACCGCAACAACCTGGCATACGGGGGAATGTTCAGCGTCGCGCCGACCAATTCGCTCATCGAAGCGAACATTTTCGATAGCGCCTGGATCACCAATTATATCGGCTTCCGGGGGAACACTTACTCCAACGGATTCAATGGTTATTCCACTACAAACTACGGGCGACTGTTTCCAACAAATTCCGGCGATCTCGTCAGGCCATTCAATGCTCCATTTCAGTACGTTACCGGTCCCTTAGGCTCTTACTACCAACCTAGCAGTCAGACCGGAACAAGCACGATCAACGCCGACACCAACCATGCAAACCAAGTGGGACTTTACCACTATACCATATTGACGAACATCATCGGCGGATACGAAATTAAGGAAACCAACAGCCTTCTCGATCTTGGATACCATTATGTCGCTGTTGGCACAAATAACCTGCCCATCGATTCGAATGGCGATGGAATTCCCGATTATCTTGAGGATGCGAACGGGAATGGTTCGCAGGATTCCAACGAAAGAAGCTGGTCTTACGTTATGTCGATTAATCTCTCGGCCACGAATGTCAACTACACGGTCGGCGGGGCACCCGTGGTAATCGATAAGGGCGCTACGTTCACGGACACCAACTGTTCGACGTTCAATCCTGGGTCGCTAACTGTTTCCATGGCTGCCAATACCCAGCCCGAGGATTCTCTTTACATAAACAACCAAGGTACGAATTCGTCGCAGATCGGTGTTTCGAGCAACAACGTCTCATTTGGAGGGATAACCATCGGTTCATTGAGCGGCGGTTCGGACTTCAGCAACCTGGTCGTTACGTTCAATTCAAACTGTTCTCAATCCATCTTAGCGGCTTTGTTGACGAATGTAACCTATCATTATTACCCATCAACCAATGAATCTGTGGCCGCGAGGACGGTTCAGTTTGTATTACAAGATTGCAATGGTGAAACGAACGTTCCCGCAGCCAAGACAGTGAGCCTGGTCTGTGCAACGAATGTAAACGTAATGCTTGTAATCGATTGCTCCGGTTCTATGAACGACATAGTGGACATCAGCGGTGTTTCCAAGCTGACGAATGCTCAAACGGCGGCCATCTCGTTCGTAGCTGCTTTGCAAAGTGGCGACCAAGTGGGGCTGGTAACCTTTGCAGAATCCTCCACTAACAACTCCGTGTTAACGACCAATTTCGGATATATCACAAACTTGATCGCGGGCCTGACCGCCAATGGTGGTACGGACATGGGGGGTGGCATCCAAACTGCCCAAAGTGATTTCCCCACTAACGGGCCCTCCACGAACGGACTGCCACTCATGGTGTTGCTGACCGATGGAATTCCGAACATTGATGAAAACGTGCATGTCGGCACGAATATCGTATACATGGATGCCACGAATTACACCATCTACGAAGCCTCTCTTGCAAGACAAGCGGGCACGCGGCTCGTCACGATCGGACTGGGCACCAATGGAGATATTAACCCGTCCTTGTTGCAATTGTTGGCGTCTTCACCAGACGATTATCGCTATGCCAGCAACACGACTGTGTTACAGCCCATTTACAATTCGATCGCAAACTCGCTTTGCCGCCAAGAACCTCCGACGGTTCAGATCACTTCGCCGGCAAATCATCAGCTCTTTACATTCACACCCACCAATATCCTTCTTGCCGCAGATGTGACCACGACCCCGGGCACCAGCATTCTTGCGGTGGGTTTTTGGGCCAATGGCGGTTACCTGGGCGGCGCCAGCCTGCTCACCAATGTGTCGTACCGATTCCTCTGGCAGGACGTCACGTCCGGCGTCTATACCATCACTGCCTGGGCCACCAACAGCACCGGCCTAAGCGCCGAGGACACAATTATTATTACAAACTTTTCCCTTCCCGTGGTGGTCATCACGAATCCGACGAACTTCCAGCATTTTTTGGAACCCACAAATGTCACCATTGCGGGCTTCTTTAGCGACACCAACAGTACAACACCCCAGATTCAGATCTACGCGCCTACCGGTTTGCTCGCTACCGCGACCATAACTGGAACCAACTTCACGTTCAGTTGGAGCAATCTACTCGCAGGGACATTTCCCGTGACCAATGCCTATCCTATCACGGCGCTCCTGACAAATATCAACGGAGTTGCGATCTCCTCCCCCATCACCGTATTCCTTGTGGACCCGACCAACCCGCCGCCCTACGTCGCCATTTCATTTCCCAGCAATAATATGACATTTTTTGCCGGGAGCGACATTACGATTACAGCTAATGCTACGAATTGGGATAAATCAATCACCAATGTCGAATTCTTTGTCGACACGAATTCCATCGGTAGCGATTCCTTCCCTCCGTACAGTGTCACAAAATGCTGCTGGGCTTCAGGCAAATACTCTTTGGTGGCGCTTGCTACAGATATCCATGGGGTGAAATCAGTTTCCACCCAAATACAGATTATCGTGGGCCCTGTGCAGCCTAAATCCGAGACTGATTTTTGGGACCCGGTGATTGGTCTCGATGTGCAGTTCCGTTACCCGGATATGTACTCTCTAGCTACTGATAGCTCAAATAATTTATATGTCGGAGCCAACGACTTTACCGGGAGCGGCGATGATACGCAGTTTTTCACCAACAACGCATCGCTCGTGAAGTGGGACGGCACCACCTGGTCTGGTTTGAACCTTCCGGTTTGGCCTGTGACAGCGCTAAAATTCGCTAGTAATTACCTTTTTGCAGGCGTAACTGTCATTATTGACCCAGCCTATAGTGGTACAAATACTCTCGAAGGTGTCTTTCAGATAGACGGGACCAATTGGACGCAGCTCGGCCCATATTTGATTAATCCGACCTCTGACATTTACAATTGGAGTCCGAGCGGAATCGCATTCGTGGGCTCGGATATGTTTGTTGTTGGCGACTTTATCGGCACCACGAATGATCCAACCGTGAAATATGTGGCTAAACTGGTCGGGACGAACTGGGTCGGCGTTGGCAACGGTTTGACCATGGCGAGCAACACATGCTCGGTCCGCGCCATCGCAAACATCGGCAATACCATCTACATCGGAGGAGATTTCACCGCCGCGGGAGGCAACACGAATATTCAGTATATTGCCAAACTGGTTGGAAACACGTGGACAAACGTTGGTGCCGGTTGCAACGGTACCGTCAGGACACTGGCGGTTTGTGACAAATACCTTTATGCCGGAGGCGACTTCACCACGGCAGGTGGCAACACCAACGCCAATCATATCGCGATGTGGGATGCTGAGAAGTGGAGTGCCCTCGGGCAGGGAGTTGCGGGCGCGAACGGATCCAAATCAGAAGCGTGGTCCGTTCCGTCGGTGCTCACTATTAACGTGCATGGCAACCAAGTATTCGTAGGAGGGGAGTTTACCAACGCGTTCAACTCCGATGGTCCAGTTGCGCTAAACAACGTCGGTTTGGCGACCTGGGATGAGGGCTTACAGACGTGGACCTGGTCCTCGTTGGATGCGGGTGTAACTAATCTCGTTTCCACACATCTGCCCTACGTTTACGCCTCGGCACTTTATGTCGATCAGACTACCAACATTCTCGACTATTATGTGGCAGGTGATTTTGATCATGCTGGTTCGACACGAAGTCCTAAGGTCGCTCATTGGGAAATTGGGCGGTTATCCCCTACTAATTATCCAGCCATAGTTGTCACTGCTCCCACGAATTTTAGCATCTTTTACACGAACTTCTCCATAAACGCGACCGCGAGCAGATTCGGTACGAATTACATCAATGATTTTGAAATCCTGATTGACGACAAACCATTTTACGGTCCTTTTAACCCAGGCCAAACTAACAGTTACAGCTATTCCTACACGTATGACGCGGCCCTTGGCTTGGTTTTGCCGGGCCCGCATAGGATCACAGCGATAGCTATGGATAATTCCGTCCCCTCGCGGGAGGCGCATTCTCGCCCGGTTTATTTTACTTTTTCAGCCATCAGTGCGGTTTCGGCTCAGGACGACTTTTTCACGGTCTTTACCGACAGTCCGGCCACGAATTTGAACGTCCTTGCCAATGATTTTTCGACAACCAGCAACAAGCTTTTTATCACACAGGTCGCTCCGATTCCGGCGGCGGCCGGCGCGATCCAGATAAGTTATGACAGTAAAGCCCTCATATTCAAACCCAGCCCGAGCACGTTCGGAACAAATACATTCATGTATTGGGTCAGCGATGGAGTCAACACCGGGTCTGCCTATGTGACGGTATCGACTAAGGCAAGGCCCGTAATCAATATCCTCAATCCGGCTGATGGCACCCAAACGAATGCTTCCTCGGTCGTTTCCGTTAGCGGGACCAGTTATGACTGGGATGGTATCGTGACCAACGTCGTTCTTAACGTCAATGGCGCACAATATGGCCAGTCGACAAATCCCAGCTTCAGTTTTACCTTCAGCACCAATGCCGTCAACTTCTACACTTTCGTGGCGGTCGCGACCGACAACGAAGGGTACACGAATTCTTCCCAGCCGGTTACCATTGGCATCACAAATAGTTTCACTTCCAGCGACGTGCTCACAGCCAGCATCACGAATTTGATCCCGACGGTCACGGTCGGGAATGGGATGTTTATCACAAATTATCCACTCGTGCGCGATGGCCGGTTTGATCTGCGCGGCCTGGCTCGGGATTCACAGAGCGGCGTGCCCGTCTCCTACCAGGTTCTCCTTTTCCGTCCTGAAGATGAGAACGGTGGGAGCGGTGTGCAAATACCTTTCGCCAATGTCACCCCTGCGCCACTAGACGTGAATGGTTTCCACCAGGGCACCGACAGTAATGGCGATCTTGGCACTAACGATTTCAGCCTTGTGCCCAACGGAGTTTACGATGTGAAACTCCTGGTTCATGGGAGCGGCGCTCAGGCCAGCACGATGGCGCGCCTTCGGCTCGATTCCCAACTCAAGATCGGCCAGTTCAGCTTTAGCGAGCAGGACCTGGTTCTTCCGGTGAACGGCATCCCTCTAACGATAACGCGGACTTACAATTCCTTGAACCCGCTTTCCAGTGATTTTGGGTATAGCTGGAGCTTTGCAATCAATTCGATGGACGTGGAGTTAGACGATCAACGGGCGGATGTGACCATTGGCACCGAGCAAGGGCTCTTCGCGGATGAGGAACAAGATGCGAACGGTTTACCCCTTAATGTGAGCATCCGCACTGGGGGCGGCTGGGACGTCACGCTCACCTTGCCGGACGGACGGCGCACGACCTTCGCGTTTACTCCTCAAATCGGCGACTTCACGGCGCAAGCCAAATGGGCTCCGCCCAGTGATGTTTATGCGACCCTCACAGCATCTGGTCTTAACGCTGGAACCATCGAGTTTGAGCCGTGGCTGCATTGGCAGGACGACGACACCTCTGAAAACGGCCCCCCACCATTCAATAACCATGACATTCCAGGCTGGATACTCACGACCCAGGACGGAACTGCTTACAATATTAGCCGTGGTTCAGTGAACAACGTGGACTATGATACGAGCGGCAACGGCACCTTCGTCAAGGTCCACGCCTACGGCCCGCCAAAGCTGGCGAGCATCGTCCAGCGCACGGGTGATGTAATCAAGATCGGCACCAGCGGCATTTTCCATTATGCCGCCGGGACTAATGGATCGCCTACCCGGTCCGTTCTCTTCAATCGAGACACGCAAGGCCGAATCACGGCAATTTATGACCCGAATGCCGGGACCAACGGTCTGCCGGCAGTCCAATATATTTACCATGCCCAGACCGGAAACCTCCTCCAGGTCCTCAAGCTGACAGACCGCAACGCTGGGACGTACTCGACCAACCGCTACGATTATAACAATCCGAACTTCCCGCATTACATCACGTCGATGGTGAACCCGCTCGGTGTCCAAGTCGCAAGGAATTATTACGACAGCAGCGGAAGGCTGATCGCTGTGGTAGATGCTTACGGTAACACTAACCAGTTCGTTCACAATCTGACTAACAACCTGGAGATCGTGATCGACCGCTTAGGCCGCACCAATACCTACGCCTACGATCTGAACGGCAACGTTACAGCCACCACAAATGCGCTTAACGGAATCGCCCTCATGTATTACGACTCTAACAACAACAAGACCAGTGATGTCCATTTCCTTGGTGGCCAACCTTACGCCACGAATACCTACAATTACGACTTAAACACGGGTTTCCTGCTTTCCACGATCAATCCCCTGGGATTCAGCAGCAGTTTTACCTACAACACTAATGGACAAGTGCTGACCAGCGCCGACGCACGAGGTATTCCTTCGACCAACTATTACGATGCAGTCACCGGCAATCTCCTTGCCACCAGCGACGTCTTGGGGGATTTGACCACTAATTTTTATGATTCCAGCACGAGCCTGTTTTCCGGTTCTCGCGATGCCGTGGGGACCTTCACGACGAATTATTATGATAGTTCGGAAAACCTGACGAGCACGGCGACCCTAAATCCGTCTGGCCTCATCCTCAGTTCG
>Ga0207034_1153_pt1 | contig 11353 bp, 9 predicted proteins | sample Alteio_BWMinCont_36_FD_153269 | JGI IMG/M metagenome (GOLD analysis project Ga0207034, IMG submission 153269) | Enriched cells from forest soil in Barre Woods Harvard Forest LTER site, Petersham, Massachusetts, United States -... | ecosystem: Environmental > Terrestrial > Soil > Temperate forest >...
CGAAAATACCGAAGATGTGTATATCGGGATCGAATGGCGGTCCGGGACGCCGGAAGTCAAGAAACTGCTCGACTTTTTGAACAAGGACATGCTCGGCGGCGGGCCAAAGCAGATTCGCGCGGACTCCGCGGTGGCCATCAAGCCGATTTCGCCGTTTGGCACAAAGCGCCTGATGCGCCGCGCGATCCAGTATGGGCTCGACAACAAGAAGCGCGTCGTCACCATCATGCACAAGGGAAACATCCAGAAATTTACCGAAGGGGCGTTCCGCGACTGGGGCTACGAACTGGCGGCCGAGGAATTCCGCGCCCAGACCGTGACCGAACGCGAGACTTGGATTCTGGGAAATCGCGACAAAGATCCGAGCCTTACGATCGAACAGAACGCGGCGCTCGTCGAACCCGGTCTCGAACAGGCGACCGAGGCCTTTAAGAAATCCGTGTGCGATGAAGTCAAATCCGTGCTCGACAAAATTTATGCGACGCACGGGCAAGGCAAGTGGAAGCAGAAGCTCCTGATCAACGACCGCATCGCCGACTCGATTTTCCAGCAAGTGATCACGCGCGCTGACGAATACCAGGTGATCGCGGCGCCCAATCTGAACGGCGACTACATTTCCGACGCCTGCGCCGCGCAAGTCGGCGGCCTCGGCATGGCGCCCGGCGCCAACATCGGCGACGGCTACGGCTGCTTCGAGGCCACGCACGGCACCGCGCCCAAGTATGCCGACAAGGACGTGATCAACCCGAGTTCGGTGATGCTCTCCGGCGTCATGATGTTCGAGTTCATGGGCTGGAACGAGGTGGGAAAGCTCATCGAATCGGGGATCGAACGCACCGTCGGGCAGAAGCGCGTCACCTATGACCTCGAGCGCCTGATGGACGGCGCGACGAAGCTGAGCACTTCGCAATTTGCCAGCGCCATTATCGAAAACATGCAGTTGCTCTCAGTCGTGAAGTAAATCTCGATCAAGACAGGCGGCAGCAGCTCTGCCGCCTCAATTCATTTTTCATCTTCAGCCATACAGGAGAACGCATTCATGCGGAAAAAAGTAACGGTGGTGGGCGGCGGCTTTGTGGGTTCGACGACGGCGCAGCGCATCGTGGACCTCGAGCTCGCCGACGTTGTGCTGACCGATATTCTCGATGGCCCGCCCGCGGGCAAGGCCCTCGACATGGTGGAATCGACTCCGATCACGGGATCGGATGCGCACGTTACGGGCGTGTGCACCGCTTCGGGAGATTATAAGGAAACGGCCAACAGCGATGTGGTCGTCGTCACCGCGGGCTTCCCGCGCAAGCCGGGGATGAGTCGCGACGACCTTCTAAAAGCGAACTACGACGTCATCAAGGCGGTGGTCGATCAGATCGTGAAGTATTCGCCGAACGCGATTTTAATCATGGTTACGAACCCGCTCGACGCCATGGTGCAGGCGGCGTTCAAGATCAGCGGGTTTTCAAAGAATCGCGTGATGGGCATGGCGGGAGTTCTCGATTCCGCGCGCATGAGTTCGTTCGTGGCGATGGAGCTGGGCGTCTCCGTTGAAAATGTGAATTCGTTCGTTCTGGGCGGGCATGGAGATGACATGGTGCCTCTACCCCGCTACTCGACCGTGGCTGGCATTCCCCTTCCCGACCTGCTGCCCGCGGATCGCATCGCGGCCATCGTGGATCGCACACGCAAGGGCGGGGCTGAGATTGTCAATCTTTTAAAGACCGGTTCGGCGTATTACGCGCCTTCCGCGGCCGTCGTTGAAATGGTGGAAGCCATTTTGAAGGACAAGAAGAAGATTCTTCCCTGCGCGGCTTATCTCGAGGGCGAGTACGGCATTCGCGGATTGTATGTCGGCGTTCCGGTGAAGCTTGGCGCGCGCGGCGTGGAGCAGATTATTGAGATCAAGCTTACTGCCGAGGAGAAGGCCGCGTTGGACAAGTCGGCGGCTTCGGTGCGGGAGTTGGTGACGATTTTGGGAGTGGCTTAGCCGTAAAACTTCAGGCTTGGCCAGGCTTGCTGCAGCGACATTTTCGGCTTTCTGCAAATGTAAACTGGGAGATGGTTCTCTTCCGGGATGGCGTAGTCGTTTTCGATCGTTGCTGCGAGTCGAATATCCTCGAAAAGCGGCCTTAATTCATCCATCGGCATTCCCACGGCGATGACTACTTCCCCCGTGTATTGCTGCGGCCCCCACAAATAATAATTGTTATGGCCGCTGATGGCGCGCGGAAGGCCTTCGGACGGTCCGAAATAGTCGATGGCGCCGGCCTGACCGTAGTTCTTGGCAAGGATTGCGACACGCGATTGCTCAGCCGGCGAAAGCGAATGGAATATGCCCGCGACCACTTCCGCCTGCTGGGGCCAGCCCATCATGTCTGCATACATCTGCGGCAGCTTTCCGCTTGAGCCTTTTTCCACCTTCACGTGATCCACGTCCCAGAATTTTGCGTAGTCCGCAGCCGCGTCCAGCGGAAGGATCGGCAGGGCGAGCGGCGCGGCCACAATCCCTCCCACGACGAGCGGCACAAGGATCGCGGACTTGATCCAATTCCTGCCTGAATTCTCGATCCACATCTCGACGGCAACAGCTCCGGCCGCGAAGAGCATCGGATAAATCGGCGCCAGATAGTAAATGCGCCCGCGGAAAATCAGGAATTCTGCGAGCAGGAAAACATACGTCCATCCGAGAAACCGGTACGCCTCGCCCTGCCGGCTGCGCAGGAAAAACCATAGTCCAGCGACGCAGATCGGCGCGCCCAGCGGGTGCACCAGGAATGCCTGCTGGGCGATAAATTGCAGCCAGGTCACCGGCGCGTTCTTCGCCTGATCCACATTGCGAAGGATTTCAATCGTCGGAAAGTGATTGTTGATTTCCCAGAGAAGGTTCGGAAGGAAAATCAAAAACGAGACGAGCGCGCCGAGCCAGATCCATGCAGATCGTAGCAGCGCGCGCCTGCGCGTAACGACCAGCGACAGGAAAAACGCCAGCCCGAAGAATAGGGCGGAATGTTTGTTGAGGATCCCGATCCCTGCAACAAGCCCGAACCACAGCCACAGTCGCTGGTTCCCGGTTCGGACGATCGCGAGCGCAATCGCGATGCAACCCATCCACAGAACCGGTTCAAACGCGTTCATGGACAGAAAATTGTCCATCGTCAGATAAATCGGGCAAAGGAGCATCGCGGTGGCCGCAAGGATCTGGGCGTAGCGCCGCCCGCCAAGCTCGCGAACAATCCACGCCGTCAGAAGGATTTTTGCGCCGGAGGACAATGCGGGGAAAAAGCGGATCGCGTGCAGCGAATCTCCAAACAGCACGCGCGAGACGCGGGCGATAAGTGCAATCAGCGGGGCTTGGTCTACATAACCCCAGGCCAGATGCTGCCCGCACGCCGCGTAGTACAGCTCGTCCCGAAAATAGCCGTAGCGTCCGTTCCACAAAAAATGAGCAAGGCAAGCCGCGGCGGCGAACGTTATGGCGATGGCTTGATCGCTTTCAAGCCATCTCCCGCGTCCCCGGCTCACCGCGCGTGGCGCTTCGAGCGCGGCCTGATCGGGCCGCAGAACTACATCCGGCTTCCCAATTGGAAAGGAATCCATTCCGTCAACTTGCTCCGCTCCAACGAGCGATTAGACGATGCAGATGGATCGACCGCGATGCGGCGCGAACTACGTGTCACCCTGGATTCGCCGCGCCGCCGGTGTCGTGCTTATTGCTTTGCCGGAGCCGGCGCCGCCGTAACCGGCACAATCGTCGCAGTGCTGATCGTGTCCAGCTTCGGGAAATACTTCTCGAGATACGCGCGCCCGCGATTGCCCACGAGCGATTGATTCGGTCCGTGACCTTCCGGCGCGCCTTCGCCGTAGCTGGCATAAAGCTTATCCACCGTATCCATCCCATCGGTCACCAGGCCGAACGGCGTGAAGCCCTGATGGTCGAGACTGGAGTTATTGCCGTAATTGATGAAGAGCTGAGTCGTTCGCGTGTTCGGCCCCGCCGTCGCAAACGTGACATATCCCCGCCGATTGCTCTGCACCAGCGGATCGTCCTTGATGTTTGCGTGCTCCCAGACCTGATTCACTTCCGGGTACGCGCTCAGCCCGAACTGCGCCATGAATCCGGAGAGCACGCGGAAGAAGGCCGCGCCGTCGTAGTAATGATGCTGAACGAGGTTATAGAAACGGTCCGCGCCGTTCGGCGCCCACGCCCGCGTGACCTTGATCGTGAAGGCTCCTGCGGTCGTCTCGAACTTGACCGCGAATTCCTCGGGCGCCTTGGCTTTCAACGATGCGGGCTGCAGCAGAGCAGGATCGAAAGCCGGCTTCGCGGCTGGCGCCGCCGCGGGCGTCTGCGCCGAGGCGCCGACGGAAAAGATGGAAGCGACGCAAGCTAAAACGGCAATTCTTACTGAGAAACTCATCGTGGAATTCTCCCCTTTTGAAATCAGCGGCGCATATTATGCCGCGATTCCGATGATCTGACTAGGATTTCCCCTAACTCAATCGTTTACTGATTCGTTCCACCTCGGCCATCACTCGGATCGTATTCTGGCCCAGAATCTTGTGGATATCCCCGTCGCCATACCTGCGGCGGACGAGGCCCTCCGTGATCCAGGGCAGCCTGGAAGCGTCTTCCATGCCTTGCGGCATGAACGCTCCGTCGAAGTCCGACCCGATTCCCACGTGGTCCGGGCCCGCAACAGCTACCGCGTGATCGATGTGCTCCACGATTTTTTCCCAGCTGACTTGCGGAAGCTTGCCCTCCCGGATGGATTCGTTGCTCCACTGCTGCCCTTCCATTAGGATCCGAGCCTCGTTCGGGCCGTACTTTTGGACCAGATCCTTCTGGCGCGCCGTGCTTTCGACGGTCAGGGCCCTGTAGGCGTTGGCGTATTCCTGGCTCAGGAAAGAATTGTGAAAGGTGATGTGGATAACGCCGCCGCCGGCGGCAAGCCGCTTGATCATCGCGTCGTCGAGATTCCTCGGGGCGTCGCAGAGCGCCCGGCAACAGGAATGCGATGCGATAACCGGCGCCTGGGAGGTCTCCAGCACGGCATCAAACGTCGCGTCAGAGACGTGGGAAACGTCAACCATTATTCCCAGTCGGTTCATTTCGCGGATCACTTCCCTGCCGAATTCGGTCAGGCCGTTGTGGAGCGGCGCAGCATTGGAGGAATCCGCCCATTCCGTGGCCGCGTTGTGCGTCAGCGTCATGTAGCGCACGCCGTACGCGTAAAACTCGCGCAACAGAGAAAGATCGGATTGGATGGCATGCCCACCTTCGACGCCCAGGCAGATCGCGATTTTGCCCGCCGCGCGAGCCGCTTCGATTTCGGCGCAGGACGCGCAAAGCGCTAGTTCGTCGCCGTGAATGCGGGTTTCGCGGATCGTGGCGTCCAGTAGATCCAGCGCGCGCCGAGTCGCTGCTTCTCCCTTAATCTCCACCGGCACCCACAGGGCAAAGAAGACGGCGCCCACACCGCCTTCGCGCAGACGCGGGATGTCGACGCAGCCCTCGGCATCGCGTTTGGCCAAGTCAAATCGATCGAACAGAAGCCGCTGCGGCGTGTCCGTGTGAGTATCAAAAACGAGGCTTGAAGAATGAATCTCGCGCGCCCGGGGTGAGATTTCATCAGGCTGCATCAGCGTAGGTTTCGTAGTGCCGGCCGGTCTATTCGCGGCGGCGATGCAAGGTGGCGTGAATCAGGTCGTGGTTCATCTGCCCGATAAACTCGAGCGGAATTTTCTTCGGGCACACGGCTTCGCATTCGCCATGATTCGTGCAGCTGCCGAATTGCTCCTCGGACATCGCCGCCACCATATCCACGGTGCGCTGGTAGCGCTGCGGCTGCCCTTGCGGGAGCGAATTGAGGTGAGTGATCTTCGCGGCGGTGAACAGCATGGCCGCTGCGTTGGGGCACGCAGCGACGCAGGCTCCGCAACCGATGCAGGCCGCCGCGTCCATCGCGCGGTCCGCCGCATCTTTGGGAACCAGGATCGCTCGCGCATCCGGCGCAACGCCCGTCGGCGCGGTGATGAATCCCCCAGCCTGAATAATCCTGTCGAACGCGGAGCGATCCACCGCCAGGTCGCGCAGCACGGGAAACGCCTTCGCGCGCCACGGCTCCAGCGTCAGGGAATCCCCGTCCTTGAAAAATCGCATCGAGAGCTGGCACACCGTGGTGCCGCGATGCCCGCCGTGCGCAACGCCGTTGATCAGAAACCCGCACATGCCGCAAATTCCCTCGCGGCAATCGTGTTCGAACGCCACGGGCGCCTCGCCCTGCGCCTGAAGATTCTCGTTGAGCAGGTCCAGCATCTCGAGGAAGGACATGTCGTTTGTCACGCCCTGCACTTGGTAGGTGACAAACTTCCCCGCGGACTTCGCGTCGAGCTGCCGCCAGACTTTAAGTGTGAGGTTCATGGCCTACTTGTAGCTCCTCTGGGCAAGGTGGACGTGCTCGAACGCGAGCGGCTCCTTGTGGAGTTCCCATTGATCGCCTTCGCCCTTCCATTCCCACGCGGAAACGAACGAGAATCGCTCGTCGTCGCGCATGGCCTCGCCGTCGGGCGTCTGGCTCTCGACGCGAAAATGCCCGCCGCAGGACTCTTCGCGCTCGAGCGCGTCGAGGCACATGAGCTCGGCCAGCTCCAGAAAATCGGCCACACGCCCGGCCTTTTCGAGCGACTGGTTGAGCTCCTCGCCCTTCCCGATGATCCGCAGGTTGTTCCAGAACTCCTCGCGCAACGCGGGGATTTTTTGCAGATTGCTGCGCAAACCCTCCGCCGACCGCGCCATGCCGCAGTTTTCCCACACGAGCTTGCCGAGCTCCTTGTGGAAGGAGTCCACGGTTCGCTTGCCCTGAATGGCGAGCAGCCGGGCGACTCGTTGCTTGACTTCTTCAACGACGACGCCGAACTCAGGGTGGGAAGTGTCCACTTTCTCGATCGAATTGGACGCGATGTAATTGGGAATCGTGTATGGAAGGATGAAGTATCCGTCCGCGAGGCCCTGCATCAGAGCGCTCGCCCCCAGCCGGTTCGCGCCATGGTCGGAGAAATTCGCCTCGCCGGCGACAAAAAGCCCAGGGATCGTCGACATCAGCTGGTAATCGACCCACAGCCCGCCCATCGTGTAGTGCACCGCGGGATAAATCCGCATTGGAACCTTGTAGGCGTTGTCTCCAGTAATCTCCTCGTACATGTCGAAGAGGTTGCCGTACTTTTCGCGAACCACCGATTCGCCCAGGCGGCGAATCGCGTCCGCGAAATCGAGGTACACACCCTGTCCGCCCGGGCCGACGCCGCGCCCTTCATCGCAGACTTCCTTCGCGGCGCGCGAGGCCACGTCGCGCGGAACCAGATTGCCAAAGCTTGGGTAGCGGCGCTCGAGGAAATAATCGCGCTCGTCTTCCGGAATTTGCGTCGGGGGCCGTGTGTCTCCCTTTTTCTTGGGCACCCACACGCGGCCGTCGTTTCGGAGTGATTCCGACATAAGCGTCAGCTTGGACTGATTTTCATTGCTCACCGGGATGCACGTTGGGTGAATCTGCGTGAAGCACGGATTTCCGAAATACGCGCCGCGGCGGTGCGCGCGCCAGATCGCCGTGGTATTGCATCCCTTGGCGTTGGTCGAAAGATAAAAAACGTTTCCATACCCGCCGGTCGCCAGCACAACCACGTCGCCGGCAGTGCTTTCGATCTCCCCGGTCACCAGATTGCGCGTGACGACGCCCCGGGCCTTGCCGTTCACCACGACGAGGTCCAGCATCTCGCTGCGCGAGTGCATCTTCACGCTGCCGGCGGCAATCTGTTCCTCGAGCGCCTGGTACGCGCCCAGAAGCAACTGCTGCCCCGTCTGCCCGCGCGCATAGAACGTGCGCGAAACCTGCACGCCGCCGAACGAGCGCGTATCGAGCAGACCGCCGTACTCACGCGCGAACGGCACACCCTGCGCTACGCACTGGTCGATGATGTTCACGCTGATCTGCGCCAGGCGATAGACATTGGCCTCGCGCGCTCGGAAATCGCCGCCCTTCACCGTGTCATAAAAGAGCCGCTGGATGCTGTCGCCGTCATTGCGGTAATTTTTCGCCGCGTTGATGCCGCCCTGCGCGGCAATCGAGTGCGCGCGGCGCGGGCTGTCCTGAAAACAAAAGCAGTGCACGTTGTAGCCCTGCTGCCCCAGCGAAGCGGCCGCCGCCGCGCACGCAAGCCCCGAGCCCACAATGACCACCGTATGCTTCCGGCGATTGGCCGGGTTGACGAGCTTCATCTCAAAGCGGGATTTCTCCCACTTGCTTTCGATCGGACCGGACGGAATCTTGGAATCGAGCATCTCTCTCCTCAGCGCAGCCAGCCCGCGAGCACCGAAATCGGCACCGAGATGAAACCGGCGAAAATAATCAGAGCGATAATTCTGGAAGTGATTTTGAGGGTTTTCGTGTTGCCCTGCGTCACCCAGCCCAGGGTTTGCAGCGCGCTCCAAATCCCATGATCGAGGTGCAGGCATAGAGCGCCCATCGCGATGATATAAAACAACGCGATCGGCACATTTTGAAAACCGGCGACGACGTTCTGATACACGGCCAGGTGCTCGAATTGGCCCGGCTCAAATCCGACCATGCCGCCCGTGAAGTGAAACAAGTGAAATACGATGAAGACGGCGAGCAGAAGGCCTCCCCACCGCATCGTCAGCGCGCCCCAGGAAGTCTCCACGTTTTTCCGGGATTCGTACCCGACCGGCCGCGCCTGCCAATTCATGCGCGTCAATTGCACGGCCGCCGTGATGTGCAGGATCACGCTGAGAAAAAGCACGCTGCGCACGATCCACAGAAGCTGGCCGTAGCCGAATTCCGGCCATCCCACCTCGCGCAGGAACCGCGAGTACGCGTTGATCTCTTCGGCGCCGGAGAAAATCTTCAGGTTGCCGACCATGTGGCCGATCACGAACAGGACCAGCACGGCTCCCGTGACCGCCATCACGACTTTCTTGCCGATCACGCTGTTCCAAAGCGCCAGCAGACGATTTGGCGCAGCTTTCGTTGCCGCCAGTTCACTCATTGCGCCGCTCCCGAATTCATTTGGGTGTAAATCCCCTTTGATTCCTCTTCGGATCGTGTTCCGCCCGGCACGTATCGCGCGGACCGGCACACCCTGTTCCGCCCAGCTTTGGAACACTTCGCCGCACTATGGCAATTTCTTGATCTTCTGGTATGGAAATGTCCGCGGAAAAAATCGGCGCAGCTGTCGAAAATCCACTTCTGTCGCAGGCATCCCGGCTCCGGTGACTTTGAAGTTTTAGTATAGGTAATCCGCGGTGGTTTTTCAATGGGTGACACACGGTGAGAATAGAAATGGCGCGGCGGCGTACTTCGTTATAATGGAAACGGCCCCTAGAACTGGAGAACCCATGCCAGAACAGCAAGTCGCGGACCTGGAATCGCTCGTTGCCACGATGGAAGGGCGCGCCGTCGCGCCCGATGCCGACGCGCTGGCCGAAGTCGCGGAGGCGCTCGCAAGGCAGTTCGGCGTGGACGCGGACGAAGTCGCCATTCTGAAAGTCGTGCCGAAATACAAAAGCCTGAAATTCGTGTTTCCTTTCAAGCTTTCCCTGGTGGGGACGATTCCAGTCACGAGCACCTCGGCACTCGCGTCCAAAACGGCCCGTGAGCGCAAACCGGAGATTGTCAATAATTTCAGCAGCGCGCGCCACGCCAACGTCTTCGAAGCCGTACCCCTCGGCCGCGATCCCAGCGAATTGATCCAGAAAATCATGAGCGCGCCGATCCTGGATGGAACGCGCGTCCTCGGGGTGATTCAGATTTGCCGAAAGGCCAGTTCCATGTCCGCCGCCGGCGCCGATTTCACTCAAAAGGATTTGAAAACACTCGCCGCTCTGTCCCCCACGCTCCACCGTTTCCTCAACCTGTGCAAGGTCGATTGAAGCTCGCAATGGAGGGCCGGACTTCAGTCCGGACGAACAGCCGCTTGCGACATCGGCTTCACAGGCCCCGGAAAAGCTAATTTTGTCATTCCGAGGCGTGGTTTTCGCCGAGGAATCTCTCTGTTCCGGCGTTTAAACCCAAGAGAGATTCCTCACTCCGTTCGGAATGACAAAATAAATGCTCTTTCCGCATCCTCTTCAGCCGCTGAAGCAATCTTGCCCTAGCTTGATCGCTCGATATTTCCCGCCATGGGTCGAAATTCGACCCTCGATTCGCCGAATAGTCACGAGTCATTCACATTTCAACGGCTTTCGCGGGAAAGTAATTGACACAGTAGTGTGTTCTTGTTACTTTCTCGCACGCCTTAACAGTTCGCGCACTTGGGCACTCATTTAGGAGGCACCGCTCTCCGGCACACCTCATGGCGTTCGTCGCGAAAAAGATCTTCCTGACAAAAGGCGTGGGTAAGCATCGAGAGCGTCTCTCGAGTTTTGAGCTGGCATTGCGCAGCGCGGGCATCGCCGCGTGCAACATCGTGCGCGTCTCGTCGATTTTTCCTCCGAATTGCAAACTGATCTCGCGCGCCGAAGGCCTGAAGCACATCAAGCCGGGCCAGGTCGCCTTCACCGTGATCAGCGAAAATTCCACACGCGAAGCGCACCGCCTGATCGCCGCCGGCATCGGCCTCGCCCTGCCCGCCGACAAATCGATGTACGGCTACCTCTCCGAGCACCACTCCTTCGGCGAAACCGAAGAAGTCGCCGGCGAATACACCGAGGAGCTCGCCGCCGAAATGCTCGCGACGACACTCAACGTCGAATTCGATCCAGATTTGTCCTGGGACGAAAAAAAAGAGGTCTACCGCATTTCCAACAAGATCGTCCGCACCATGAACATCACGCAATCCGCCGTCGGCGACAAGCGCGGGCTGTGGACCACGGTCCTAGCCGCCGCCATCATGATCGGCGAAGACGACTGAGCCCCCTTCAAACCGAGTCTTTCCAGCTCAAATCGCGGTTTTAATTTACTTTTCCAATCTCAGGAAACTCCTTGCTCATCTCCTCGAGTAATTCCGGCATCACGACCAAGGTCCAATGCTGAGAGGCAGCTTCCTGTACATCGTGAATGTAAGCTGATGACTCTTGGAGAAAGCGCCTTCCTGGAGGGGAATTGAAAAACGTGATCATGCTCTTGATATCATCGTGAGAGAAATGTTTCGCGTAGACTGGTATCAATAGGTTGATAAATTCATCGGACGAAACTCGGTCTTCCATCATTTGAATGAACCGATTGGCAATTGTTTCTCGGTTTCCACTTGGTGGAAGCTTCTGGAGCAACATGTCCTTAATGGGTGCCATCTGCGAATGGAATATCTGGGCCATGAGGTTCCTCCCTCCCGTCAGTTCGACGAGGTG
>Ga0207034_1135_pt2 | contig 11214 bp, 7 predicted proteins | sample Alteio_BWMinCont_36_FD_153269 | JGI IMG/M metagenome (GOLD analysis project Ga0207034, IMG submission 153269) | Enriched cells from forest soil in Barre Woods Harvard Forest LTER site, Petersham, Massachusetts, United States -... | ecosystem: Environmental > Terrestrial > Soil > Temperate forest >...
CGATTTTCAAGTATTCGCGCAGATCTTGGGAACACGCGGAATTGTCGCTAAGTTCTCCGAGTCCGCAGAGTGCCAGCACTTGCATAATTGTTAGAGAGTAGACTTGATCCGGATTCATTTGCAGAAGTGTCAGCAGCGGTTTCACGATACCTCTCGAAAACAAAGATTGTCGGCCTTTTGCCCGAAGATAAATTCGTCAATTATTTAGGCCTCACGACCGAGCGCTATTTTGTTGGAGCCCGTATTGGTCCCCGGTGAACCTGGAAAACATTCGTGGATTGAGATCTAGGGTCATTCTCACGGATGCTCGCTTGCAATTGCAAACCTCAAGAACATTTTTCTCCAAGTACCACAACGGAAGGGGATACCCAGCAATTGAAAGTAACTCAACCAGCCGATCCTTCACATACGGGGGCTTTTTTAGACCCCAGACGGCAAGTCCGAAGGTCCCGCTTTTGACCCGAATAAATTTCTCACCATCATCAATGAGTGCGTTGTGGATCGTTCCATCAGTTAATGCTCTGGCCTCTTCCACAATCGAATTGGCCTTCTCTGCTATTTCCGTGAAATGTGCTGGTCTCCCTAGCAGCCGCAGAGCGGCTTCCGCCAATGTCGGGGCATTGTGTCCGCTAAACTGAGTCCATTGTGAAAGAGCAATAGTTCCGTTTCGCAGTCGCGCAAACGTCGGCGACACACTTATAATCCGCTGGGCGAATCCCAGCCGATCTGGAGCTAACTTATCTTCGCAGTGAGAGCCAATCTCCTTGATCAGGAGGCCCAATGACAGTGGCTTCTCGCGAGATCGTAGGCTCACCTCCAGTAAGTTCAACATTTCCAAATAGTCTTTAGCCGTGCCCTGATCGACAGAATAGATACCTTTCTCGATTTCGATCAGACTGTCGGAAATAACTTCGTGACTCGATGACTGAATATCCTGGAGAAAAGTTACTGCGAGCTCCGCTTCCTCGACAGTACAATCGGGTGCGAGAGCGCTCACGGCCTCTTCTTTGGTGACAAATCCGAAACGGACAGCTCTAGTCGTTTCGATGGCAAACCGAACGTTGTCGGAAATAAATTTCCTAATTATTCCGTGCCCGCTCAAGCGACGAATTCTCTTCAACCCGCCAGCCTCGATTTGGCGAACGCGTTCTCTGGTAAGGCCGAGTTTGTCGCCGATATCCTGCAGGGTTTCATCTATACCATCCCAAAGTCCATAGCGATCAGCTACAACAGCACGCTGTCGATCGGGGAGTGGGGCAAGAATCTTCTCTATGAAGTCCTTTACCGCCTTAGGCTGAAATATTTCTACGGCCCGGATTCCCTCCCCTGGCTCTGCATCCAGACTCGGATCGCTCGAAAGATATATGACGAGTTTTGATGCAATCTCCGCCATGCTCTTGCGCCCGATGTTTCCGGACTCAGCCAGTTCCCTTTTGGGGTAGTTAACGAGTTGGCGAACCGTCGTTATGCGAAGGCGCTTTAAGACATTGGCAGATCGGGCTGACAAATCCAGAAGGTCCACGCTGGAACCCAACGCTTCTTCCTTGTGGTGTGGCGGAAGTTCCCACCCGCCGGGGCTAACATTTTCCAGCTGACGTCTGTTAATTGTTGATTCGACCGCATCACGCTCGCTCGGCAATACTCCCACGAGACCGTGAGATGACAAGACCTTCGCCATCGTTCTTCGAATCTCTGCCAAACTCCTAACCCCGAGTGCCCTGATGTCGAGCAGAGCTGCATCAGACAGCTGTAAGAGTTGACCGAATGTATCGATCTGTCGGGATTTTAGGGCGTTCTCACTGCGGACGGATAGCTGCAAGGTCTCTATGCGGACTCGTGAAAGGGTTTCCGGAACCTTGACCCCCACCCTTGCCCCTCCTGGTGATCGATTTAAGACGATTTAGTAGCAGCAAGTAGAATCTGACTGATCAATGGCAGTATATCTTGAGATATATTACCTTGCGAGTGCACCCATTCGGCAGGCTATTGGGAGACCATGAAACTGGAACTGTCAAAAGAACAAAAGGTCCTTTTGGCGCTTTTCCGACTTTGGAAGGCTGGGCATAAAAAGGTTCGCTACGAGGACATCGTCGTACGTGTTTTCAAGGATTACCCCGCAGATTTTCACTTAAAGGGATATCCCGAGTATCCGGACACGGGCGATGCTGTTCATAAACCACTCTATGATTATCGTAAGAAGGGTGTGGTTGCCGCATCAAATAAAATGTTTTCTCTGACCTTACACGGCGTCGCCGAGTCGGAGAAGCTTGAAGAACTCGAAAAAGGGAATCCGAACAAGGGAGAAGTGCGGCATAGGCTCGAAAGGGATGCGCAGATAGAGGTTGAGCGAATCAAACAACTTGAGGGCTTCAAGCTTTTTGTGGCAGGAAAAGCAGATGACATTATTGATTCCGACCTGTTTGACTATTTGGGAGTCAGTGTTCGCAGTAGTAAGAACGACTTCATTGGACGTCTTGAAGCGATGAAGTCCGCCATTGCCGCAGTCACCAGTTCTGGTCTCAAGGATCCCGTTCTGCTTGCCGCCCATCAGTTCCACGATTTTTTGGTGAACCGATTCGCGGAATCAATAGCAACAAAATCGGGAAGCACGACCAAGCTGAAAGAGGGAGACTAAGAGATGGAACCAACAGTTTCCATTGTGGAAGAGCGAAACGAGATTGACGACCACCTTTTGGACATTATTGGAAATGAGTTCAAATTTAGTCATGAAAAAGGTCTGCCAGAGTGGATTAAAAACTCTGTAGATGCCTACATCCGGCGCGACCCGCCCGTATCCGACGATGAGCAATATGTTGTGTTTAACTTCCGGGATGGTCATAAGGGAGAGCCGCCGATTTTTGAGTGCATCGACTTTTGTGGAATGACTTCTGAAGAAATCAACAAGGCCCTTAAGCGCTGGGGTGATCCCAAGGCCGCTTCGCGAGGTCAAGGCAAGCGGGTGTTCGGAGGCCATGGTAACGGCGGGAAATTCTATATGCGTCAAATGTTCGACCGTTCGTACTTCATTACTTACCAACATGGAAAATTGAATATTTTCGGTTTTAACGAGCGTCGCAAATACGGATTTGCCAAGGGCTTTAAGGACAGGAATTGCTCACCTGCCGACGCAGTAAAGTTGGCCGAGCTTGATGGCCTTGCGTTACCGCAGGCTGCTTTGGATCAAATACTCAAAGGAAAAACCGGATTCACTGTCGTTCGGGGTATCCATCCGCACAAGATTAAAGGGGTGATCTCCTTTGCAAGACTTTGCGACAAAGTTCGGTTTCATCCGCAGTCGAGGAAAATTGTCCAAAGGAAGCCGATTCGTATTTTACACAACGGGCAGCTTTCCTTGGAGAGACTGGAACCGGAAAAAATTGAGATGCGCCCAGGCTTCGAGAATTTGCCGCAATCACCAATTCCAGCAGAGTTGCCTTACGAGGAAGAGGGCCATGTCGAGAATATCGAATTTGCGAACAGAAAATATCCAGCCGGTTCACTTAAGCTCATGGTTTCAAAAGAACCATTCGGTCGCAATAGTCGAATTTCCGAATTGAACTGCATCGACATTCTTGGCGAGATTGGTGTGATTGCTTCCTATCGCATTCATGAACTGCCCCACTTAAAGCAGTACGCTCAAGCAGAGTTTATCTTTGGTGAGTGCTATTGCCCGATATTGGAAGACCCTGACGAAGATTGTGTGAAGAATGACCGTGAAAAACTAATTGACGGTCCAAAATCGAGAGCTCTTCTCCGTTGGATAGCGGAAAAAGTTGACGAGATTGGAAGGGCGATAGAAGAAGAGGAAGCAACCCAAAGGAAATTGCAGAATCTCAAATTAAGCGACGTGTTTAACAATATCCTGAACACCTGGAAGAACCAATTCATGGACAAGTTGCTCGGGGAAGTATTAGGCGGCGCGGCATTGGGCGATATGTCAGGGGGAAAGGGTGAGTTTGGAAGCGGAGGAGGATCAAAAGCTGAGTCGGAAACGAAAGGCGGCAGGGGTGGAACGGGCGAGCGAAAAGGTGGGGGCGCAGGCGATCAACCTAAGAAGGGCCAGCGGCATCCCGTCGTACTTTTATCTACTCTCAATCCTGATCCCTTCGGAGACGGTGCTTCGTTGCATCTAAGCTCTCGCCACAGCCCCGTTTACCAGCGTCCGATAGACGTCGAGCATGGAGTGTACTGGATAAACACCTCTCGTCCGCTGGCGATGGCGATCCTCGATCGACATGGTGCGGAATCTGCTCGCTGGCGGGAATACCACTTTCAAAGATTCGTGGACATCATAGTGATGGAAGCCCTGCATACGATGGAAAGGAAAGGCGTAGAGCTAACATTCGACATAGTCGAAAATAAGATCAACGACGTCATAAAGTCAGTTCACGACAACGCGCTTGAGCATCTAAGCCCATTCCTACTTTGACGTTTGGATCTTGACGTAAATCTTGTCCCAGGTTGTCCCTTTGCTATGAGAGACTTCCACGGCGCTTTTCGCCTAACGGCCTTAATACATTTTGCGTGAGCTAGAAATTCAGCCCCAAATCGTTCAGCCAAACGAGGCGGAACGGCATTGCCTATTTGGCGCGTGATCTGACGTAGGCCGCCGTAGAACATATAACTATCATCGAAACTCTGTATCGCCGCCGCTTCTCTTACTGATATTGCTCTATCCTGTTCCGGATGACCGTACCTTCCATTCGAAAGACTTGTGCATTTCGTAGTTAACGTGGGCGCGGGGGCATCCCATCGGAGTCGGCCATAAACGTCGGTATGGCCGTCATGGTCTCTATGACAATCGAGTACCAAACCCGTAGGCCAAGTGCTCCTACTGCCCCCATTGTTGGGAGTCGCTTCAATGCGGCGAATATTCTGCTCCGCGAGTCTGGCCGCCATGTGGTTAGGAACTAGCGGATGCGTTTCCCCAGCCTTAAGTGGGGGAAACCTAGAGATCGCATCCTGTACGGTCACGAAAGGGGTCAGGCCCGGTTCGTCCCCGTACACCCATTCTGACCAAGGAGCCTGGCCGTAGAGCGATGCTGTAAGGACGAGACGCAATCGGTGTTGGGGCACTCCGTAGCGGGCCGCATCAACAATCGCATACTTCGTGGTGTAGCGAAGTTTCCGCAATGTTCCGACGAGACGGCGAAATGCGCTGTGACCCTTTACGTTTTGCAACCCGCGAACATTTTCTATGAAAAGAAAATCTGGGCGCATCTCTTGAACGAGACGTTCGACGTGGCGGAGTACCGCGCGATCATTTGCACGTTCTCGATTTCTGTTTTGAGAAGAGAAAGGTTGACATGGAGCACAAGCTGCCAACATAAGGAAATCATCATCTTTAGCGGCGGCAACGTGCGCAAGTAATTGTCGGCCTGAAAGTCGTTTCACATCTTGAGCCAAGAATCTAACCGCGGGATTGTTTTGTGTGAATGTCAGACGACAATCCTCGTCCTTGTCAACTCCGACAGCTACTCTAATTCCGGCCTTGCGGAGCCCGCTCGTAACCCCTCCGGCCCCGCAGAACACGTCAAGTGCGAGAATCTGCATTCTTAAGTCTCGGTTTTCCTTGCCTGGATAGCTACCTTAATGCGCTCTGCGCAACGGCTTGAATTTTGCAGTATGTGGTGTTCCCAAAAGCGCAGAACTGTCCAGCCATCAAGTCGAAGCCTTCGAGTTACTAAGCGGTCTCGACGCATATTGCCCGCGATCTTCGCAAGCCAAAATGAACGGTTTCTTCGAATCTCTTTCCTTTTTATTTTCCACTTATATCCGTGCCAGAAGTGGCTATCGCAAAAAACTGCGACCTTTGCTTGAGCAAAAACAAAATCCGGACGCCCCAACATAGCTGCATGTTTCATGGGCCTCAATTTCTGCTTCCGTAGAGCTGCCTCTAGTAGGCGCTCAATCTGGGACCCTTTGCTCCTGACCCGAGACATGTTAAAGCTGATTTGTGCCGAAGTACGTTTTTGTCGCCTACCTGTCTTTGGGCGGTTCGCCATGTCCCCATAGCCATCGAATTCCGCTTCACATCCACGACAGACCTATTGAGAGGGGAACGATGTGTGAAGCGTTTTGCAGCCTAGGCTGATATCGTGAACATCTGCTGAGTAAGAGCTCGTATGGCCTTTGATATTTCGCTCTCGATATCGTCAACCGCAACCCGAGATTCCAAAATGAGTGGCAACGATTCCGGAATCAAGTTGGCGACCTGTTCAAATGCCAGGATCGCAGAAAAAGACAGGCGATCATGTTGGCTAGCAGAATTTACTTCGCTGACATGTATTTGACAGAGGCGATTTCCGAACAGTCGAAGGATTCGGTAGGCCTCGGTCATCGTTGTATCGAATTGGCGAGCGTGCCCGATATCAAAACATAGGCTGGCGTCAGGCAACAGCGCAAAAAATTGCCTCAGCTCATCAGCCGAACGTCCAACAAGTTTCCTGCGATCCATGTTTTCAACTGCAAGGCGTTTACCGAACGCTTTCCAAACCTCGAAATGCTGGATCGTGTCGGGATGAACGACAATCGGCCAGTCGTCAGGGACCAGGCATTTGAGGAGTTCAGCGGCCTCAAGTTCCTGGTCTCCCTGAAAGCTGCTTGGCGCGTGTAATGAAATATAACGATATTGACTGAGATCAAGCCTGGAAAGTGATGCAAGCAAAGGGCGTAGCTCAGAAAACCGTAGAGCCGAAAGCTCAACCGAGTTCACAGATTTGTGTTTTAGCTCGCCGAGAGCTAAATCAAAATCGGAGCGCGCCAACGCGCCGGTCGAAAAACCAATCAGTCTCACTAGAAGACCCCATATTTGATTGTAAGATCGTAAAGTTCTGTGTTGGGTTTGAGAAACAATTCTTCTAGGGCGTTGCGAAAGTCATGCCTAATCTCTCTTGCGTGCAAGTAAACCTCGTCCGTCTTGAGATCGTCTATGCTCAAATCATCGAGATGGTCGCGCGGTGGCTTACCGCCTTTTGTCGGTCGATCGTCCGCTAGTAACCCGAGAAATGTATCATAAGCATCGAACAACTTCTTTGATGTTCCCAATACATTTTCATACCGGGCGAGCCGACTTGCAACAATCTCTAAAGGGGTCATCGAAAGAACAGATCGTAAGTGTTCAATTAAAGGCTGCGGGTTCGCAGCCTCGGAGAACGTGCGCCATTCTTCTTCGGAAAAATCTAATCCACAACTAAAGCAAGCGAGAAGTCCAGACGCAAAAATTAGTTTACGAGAAAGGCCAAGTTTAATGTTCCTTAGGGCGTATCCTTTGTTAGCCCGAGCTTTTTGCTTGTAAGCGAAATCGACCACCATAATTCTCCAGTAGCGGGCAATATCGTTAAGAAGAAAAAGAGGAATGGCTCGTAGTTTTCCGATATCCCACAGTCCACGGTCTTCCTTGAGATATCGCGTGAGTACGTTATTCAGAACGCGATCCCAAGCCTCACGGTTCCCGAGTGGTTTTGACTCTAATAGGAGAAGTATCCGTCGTGTGGTGTTCGCGTTCGAATCGTCTTCGCCACCGATCCAATGAAGGATTTGATGGCTAAATGCCAGATCTCCAAAAGTGCCCTCGGGTCCTGGGCCTACAGCCTTAATTTCCCTCAAACGACGTTGGATCTCTTGTGCTGAGTTGGCATGCAGAGGATCAGCTATCCCGTCCACGAGCAGGGTCCAATCCGTATCACTCCCGGACGAAGCTTCGTCCCGCGCCAATGATCCGAATACGACTATGCTCGTGTCGCTTGTGTCGATGCCCTCAAGCACATTCTTAAGCTGCTTTCTTCGAGCAATAGTAAATTCGCGAGCCGCCGTTAAGTTAGGCCAGTTGCTTCCCGTAATTTCAGCCAAGTGGTCTACGGGGTTCTGTGCGTCAGCCTTAGGCATCGTTTGCGATTGGCCCCTTCAGTTTCGACTAGCATGATGCCAGCATTTCAAGTCATAGGATAGTCGTTGAGCTGATCGGTCTCGCGAGAAGTCCGTCATCAAGATTTAGAGCTGTTACACTAAATTGCGTAAGCGGCCAGAAAATCCGAAACTGTCACCAAATTGTCACTAAACAGAGCGCAAAACAGCCCAAAACCAGCAAAATCCAAAAAACTGGAAGTGGCGCTATCTGACGGCTGACAAAGGGATTTAGTTGAATTTTGTGTCAGATAGCAAAACGGCGATTTGATTTTTCAAGACCGCCGGAGTCAACCGCTTTCCTACCCCTCCGTTTTTGACTTCTCGGAGCATTGTAGCTTACGACTCGCGACTGTAACAGTTCCGCGTCGTACGGTGCTACGCGTAGACTCTTGGATCCTTCGACGGTTTCGGTCGAAATAGCCAACCCAAAAGATCTACCCGCGTTTGTATATTCCCATTTGCGGCTCGCTTTCTACACTTTGCTAGCCGCGCCGGGTATTGTAGCCGTGCGCCGGGCGACGGTTGAAGAAGATGATCCTTGAGGCAGACCTTATCGGTTCGCCTCAACGAACGCTTCTAGATCCCGCAGATCAAAGCGCGCCGCACGTCCAAGTTTTTGCGAACGGAATCCGCCGCTGCCACACCCAGCCGTACAAAGTGGAAACGGAAACGCTGCGGAAGCGGCGCTTCGCGAATCGGGACAAGGCAATAAAGCTTGACCTCCGCCAACAGCTTGTGATATTTAGGCGCACATCATACGTACCCCTGCAAGGTGGGATTGGGATCTACCTAGAACTTTGGCAAAGGTCAATCTCTGAGGCGAACACTGCTTAAGGGATCAGAGCGTGCGCTGCGGGCGTGAGGATTCATTTCCGGGATTTTGAGAATTTTGCAACGCGTGAGCATGTTATCGGGGTGGGCGAAATCGATATCGCTCGGGAGGATGGGAAAATGAAAATCAGACGACAAATGAACGTTGTGCTCGTCGTGATGCGGGTCATGGCTGTGGGGGCGCTGCTGCAATGCTTTGGGGCGGCGGCTTGGGCGCAGGCCATCTCCGGAGTAGTCAAGGATTCCTCTGGGGCCGTGCTTCCAGGTGTGACTGTGGTGGCAGCCAGCCCGGTGCTTATCGAAAAGGCGCGCTCTGTAGTTACCGATTCTGGAGGACAGTACAACGTGGTGGGTCTACGGCCCGGGACCTACAGCGTGACGTACACTTTGCAGGGCTTCAGCACGGTGAAGCGAGACGGCATCGAACTTACTGCTGACTTCACGGCCACGGTGGATGTGGCCTTGCAAATCGGGTCGGTCACACAAACTGTGGAGGTCACGACGGCTCAGCCATTGGTCGATGTGACGGCCGTGAACGATGAGACCATCCTTTCGAATACGGACCTAACTAACTTGCCGGTGAATCCAACCCCATTGGGCTTCGCTGCGGTGACCCTGGGGGCGGTGATTCCACTGTCCGCTCAGGACGTTGGTGGCAGCAAGGGCGAGCAATTCCTCAACATGGCGCTTCACGGCGGCCATGGCAGCGAACAGAGGCTGCTGCTGGACAACATGGTTTTCAACACTTTCGTACCCGCCGGACACACCTTCTTCGCGAGCTCAATTAGTTCGCAGGAGTTCGGCATTGCAAACGGAGAGGGCGGCTCGGCCGAGGCGCAAGGGGGCGGAGTCAATATCAACAGTGTTCCGAAGGAAGGAGGTAACGAATTCCACGGTCTTCTCGATATGAATGGCAGCACCGGGGCCTTACAGGGCTCCAATCTCACGCCGTTCCTGATTTCACGCGGCGATACGGCCTCGGGCCACATCAACCAGATTTGGGACTGGGGCGCTGGTGTGGGGGGGAGGATCCTCAGGGATCGCTTGTGGTTCTACACTTCATACCGCTACTGGGGCAACAACACGAGCTCGCCGAGCCTGCAGTACAACGCGAACCCAAACTCGTACGTGTACACTCCAAATGGAATTCCAGCCAGACAAAATAATTTTTATCGCAACGAAAACCTCCGTTTGACGTGGCAGGCGACGCCAAAAAACAAGTTCACGCTTCAGTTGGAATCAGAAAACCACGGGACATGCAATAGCGGCTCGAATTGTTTCGGATCACCGAACACTTCTCTCGAGGCAGCGGTGTGGGCGCATTGGGTCCCCAATGATATCTATCAGGCCACTTGGACTAGGCCTGTTAACTCGAAACTGTTGCTCGAGGCTGGCGTGATGTATTACCACGCCGGCGTCACCGACGGCTTGAAAATAAACTACCGAGGCGTCACCGTCGCAACGGATGGAATCAGCGTTACCGATTCCGGGCTGGGCGTTGTCTACCGTGCGCCGACCAACCATTACACGATTGCGCAGCCACAGGGGAACGGTCGCTTTGCGGTAACGTACGTTACAGGCACTCACCAGTACAAGGTTGGCGGGATGCTGTTAGGCGGCTTTCAAAAGTATGAGAGGTATTACGCCCCCTCGGCCACCAGCTATACGTTTAACAACGGCGTGCCAAACTCCATAACGGAGTATGCTGTGGGTTCGCCGCAGCACTTGAACTGGGTTGTCTGGCCCACAATCGGCCTTTACGCCGAGGATAAGTGGACGATTAAGCAGCGGTTCACGCTGAGCTACGGCCTGCGATACGAACATCGCGGTGATTACGTTCCAGCCAACAATATCGCTGCGGGAGTATTCGTACCTGCCCGGCAGTTCGCCAGAGTTAACTGCGCACCTTGCTGGAACGACATCAATCCGCGGGTCGGCGGGGCTTACGACCTGTTCAACAACGGCAAGACAACCCTCAAAGCAAGCATCGGCCGATATACGCTGCAGCAGCTCACTCAACTAGCCCAAGCTGTCGATCCCGCGGCCACAACGGTGGCCAGCACTACACGCACGTGGGCGGACAACAACCACAACTTCGTCCCGGACTGCAATCTGCAGAACCCGAATGCGCAAGGGCCAACTTTACCCGCGCCAAATACTTCGGTTGATACGTGCGGGGCGCTTGCCAACAACACATTCGGAACGAACGTCGTCACTACGAAGTACGATCCGAACGTGTTGAATTGGCGCAATGTATTTCCGGACATGGTATGGCAATTTCACCGTCACCGACAACCTCGACACCCCTCCGGCCGACTACAGCCCGTACTGCTTTACAGCGCCAGTCAATTCGGGCTTGCCTGGAGGAGGAGGCAATCAGATCTGCGGATTGTACGACCTCGACTATATCAACCCGGCAAACCCAACAGGCCCACCTCTGCTAGGTCAAGTGCAGAACTATGTGACGTTTGCCAA